>JAEIGA010004512.1_pt1 | contig 21538 bp, 26 predicted proteins | sample 9270691 | NCBI WGS metagenome assembly JAEIGA01 (sample SAMN17057246, study PRJNA624740) | gut metagenome | biome: biome; isolation source: fecal sample | host: Bos grunniens | place: China: Xizang | collected 2019 | reverse complement strand
TTTGTCAACCCATCCCCGGTGTTGACTCAAAAAATACTCGCCGTGTGGCGAGGTACAAAAATACAAATATTGTATAGGAGGAATTTATACTATGGCAAGAGGTATTCCGCTTAATACTGCGGGCGTTAAAATCGGCTATTGCGTAGAAACAACCGCAGGCACCCGTCCCGAAACGGGTTACAAACAGATCCACGATATTAAAGAGGTCCCTGACTTCAACCCCGAGCCCGAGGCTCACGAAACCACCGACCTTGAGGCGACCGAGTACAAGACCTACGTATCGGGTCTGAAGGATGTGGGCGGCGCGCTCGGTTTCCTTGCAAACTTCACACAGGAATTGCAGACGGCATGGAAGGCGATTGTTTCTGCTTACGAAACAGCGAAGGAAAGCACCCTGGGTATGTATTTCGTTATCGAACATCCCGATCTTACTGACGCCGTATATTTCCGTGGAGAGCCTTCCGCAATGGGTCTCCCGGCTATGTCTGCGAACTCTGTTCTTGAAACAACGCTTTACATTACCCCCACAGGCGAGCCCACATGGGCAACCAAGCCTACGAGTTGGGTTACAACCTAATCTTATAAATTAAAAGGAGGACATATCAATGGCAAGTACAATCAAATTTTCTTATAACGGTAACAACTACTGTTTGAGATTCACAAAGGCATCGGTAAAGGCGATGGAGGACAGAGGCTTCTCGCCCTCAAAGATTCTTGAGGCTCCCGTAACCTACCTTCCCGAGCTTTTCTACGGCGCATTCCGCGCTGAACATCCTTATATCAATCGTAAAATCGTCGATCAGATTTATGAGGATATGGAGAGCAAGTCCGAGCTTGTAAACATCCTTATCGAGATGTATAACGAGCCCATCAAGGCTCTCACCGAAGAGAAGGAAGGTGGCGAGGGAAACGGGATCAAGTGGGAGAGGGCGTAAGTCCCCCACAGAGTTATTCCAAGATATTCGAGGAATGTTTCCCGTTTTACCTATCCATCGGTATGTCCTCTGCGGAGTATTGGGACGGAGATAACGAGCTCCCCCAATACTACCGCAAGGCATATAAGATGAAGCAAGAGCAGATAAACCACGACGCGTGGCTGCACGGAATGTACGTCTACGACGCGTTGGTATCTGCTATGTCACATTTAAGTCAGAATAAAAGTTCACACAAAAACTACACTCCCAAGCCTTATGATTTTGCGAAAGAAGACGATGAGAGAAGTAAGGAGCTGAAGGAGGTAGAAGCAAAAGCGCAAGCGGAGGTGTGGATGAAATCGTGGGTGTCGGCTACCCAGGGAATGTTTAAAAACAAATGAGCCGGAGCCACTGTGCCAGAGCCTAATTTTACAAGGAGGTGAGGCACGGTGGCTCTTACTATTGATAATTTAGAGATACAGATTGAAGCCAATGCGAATGAAGCAAATAAAGGTCTCGATTCCCTTGCGGCTTCACTAACCAAATTAAAGGCGGCGGTTGGAGACACTTCGGGATTGGCAACCAACCTTAAAAATATCGCGGACGCTCTGCATACGTTTAGCGCCGTAGGCAAAATTAGATTGACCATCCCTGTTAACCAACTGAAAAAGTTGGAGAGCGTTATTCCTACTTTGGGTGGTGCAAAAGCGACACAGATGGCAGACAACTTGAGAAAAATAGCCGACTCAATCGCTACCTTCTCTGCCGCGTCGGGTGTCGGAAAACAGATGAAAGATGCCGCTAAAGGTATGGATGCTTTGGCGAAAAGCAGCCAAAAGCTCGAAGCAGCCAACATTGACGCGAACAATGCAAACAAAAGCACATTGCACACAATGTCGGAGTTTGTAAACCAATACAGAAGGCTCTACCAAGTCATAGACGAAGTGGTAGATGTATGCGCCGATTGGTTTAATGAAGCCAACGAATACATTGAGGCGTTAAACTTGTTCAAGGTGTCTATGGGCGATGCTTCGGACGAGGCATTACGATACGCCGAAACTGTGAGCGACGCGATGGGTATTGATCCCGCCGAATGGATATCGAATCAAGGAACATTCCACCGTATGGCGACAGGCTTCGGCATTGTCTCTGATGAAGCGGAGATAATGAGCCAAAACCTCACGCAGTTGGCTTATGACTTATCTTCGTTCTTCAACACCGATGTAACGACCGCGATGCAGAAACTTCAAAGCGGTATGTCGGGTCAGATAAAGGGCTTGAAGGCTTGGGGTTACAACCTCTCTGTTGCGGCTCTTCAGGAAACGGCATTGTCACTCGGAATTGAGGAAAGCGTTCGTAATATGACCGAAGCGCAGAAGGCACAGTTGCGTTATATCACGTTGATACAGAAGTCAAACGGTATTATGGGCGATATGGCGAAAACGATCAACACTCCCGCGAATGCTATGCGCGTGTTGGATGCACAGATTACACAGATGAAACGTTCGCTCGGTAATCTCGTCTCCATAATTGCCACAAAGGTAATTCCGTACATTCAGGCGTTTGTAGAACTAATGGCAGAAGGCGCGGAGGCTTTGGCAAAGGCGTGGGGATTTGAGATTGAGGATTTGCCTACGAACAATCTTGAAATGGCGTCCGAGGTCATTGACGGCATTGGAGATGACGTTGAAAACACTACCGACGCTGTTTCAGAGTTGAAGAAGCGGTTGGCAGGTTTTGATGAACTGAACATTTTGACAAGTTCGGGCTCGGATGAGAACGAAGGCTTGTCGAACTCTCTCAACATTGACCTGCCCGAGTATGATTTTCTTTCCAATCTTGATAATGAAACAAGAAAACGTATTGATGAGATCAAGCAGCAGATCAAGGATCTCTTACCTCACCTTGATGCGTTGGCTCAAGCAATTACACTCGCGTTTGCCGCTAAAGCAATCATTGATGCGAAGGTTGCACTCGGCAAATTCTTCACAAAAACAGAACTCGGCGTAGGAATTGTAGATATATTCAGAAACGCGATGGCAGACGCCAACATCGTGTTCGAGGCAGGGGACGGCATATTCAAATCGTTGAAAACGGGTGTAAAATCTGTTGCTAAAAATTTCAAGGATGCGATGCGTTCTCTTTCTCCGCTTACAAAGGTATTGGTCTCGGCTATTGCTCTCGGTCTTGAGTTTGATGTCGTCAAGAATAACGTCAAGGGATTTGCCGACGGAAGCAAATCGTTAGGAGATGCGTTACTTGCGATAATTCCTACTTGTGGACTTGTTGGCGTGGCTATGTATGCAATGTGGGGACCTATGGGACTTGTTCTCGCAGGTGTCACCGCCGTTACCGCTGCTCTCATGGGCTTCGTAGAAGCAGAAAACGAAATGCGAAGACAGCGTGTGCATGACACATTCTATGACGATTACGGCATATCCGTTTCCGGATTGGCATCAAAGTTTAATGATCTATTAACTAAATCGACGAGCGCGTTTGACACTATATTCGAGAAACAGTCTGCAATCTTGACAGCCAAAGACAACATCATAGACACCAAAACAGAAATGCACCTCCTCATATCAGAAGTTGAAAATGGAGCAACAACCATTGAAGAAGCGATACCGAGAATGACTAAAGCGCTCCAAAGCCTTTACACAGATACCAAAAGCTACCTGACGGGTACTGCTTCGTTGCTTTACGCGGCACTTACAGGCGCTTCAATGGATGGCATAGAGACTTATATGCAAACCATTGATGGGCTTATTGACAAATCTATTGAAGAAATAGACGCAAGTAACAACAGGTTGGAAGAGGCAAAGAAACAATTGGAAGCAGGCGAGATTACTCAAGAACGGTATTGGGACATACAGTACGAAGAAATACTAAAGGTTTCTTCGTGGACCACAGCCGAAAGTGACTTGGAAAAAGCGGTATCCGGCGCCAAAACGACCCTTTCGGAGCTCTTCGCCGAAGGGATAAATTGGGATTCTAAAAACATTGACGGTGAGTTTGAGAAGATAGCAAATAGCGCAGAAACCGCAAAGCAAACAATAACAGACGCATACAAAGCTATTTATGACGGAATAGCAGACATGCGCCATTTGGCAGAACAGCAAGAAAACGATCCCGCGATCCTTGTGCTTGACCAAATGCTTGGAGAGTTCAAAATTAAAGAATCTGAGGATTTAGGTCAGGTAAACACTGCGAAGCTCGATTTGATCAAAGGTCTACAAACGGATTTGGCTGAACAAACTAAACAAGAACTCGAACAGGCACTCGATGATTGGGATGATCTTAGCGGTTGGACAAAATCAATGGTTTATAAGGACTCTATTGCCAATTATGTTTCTGCAAGGTTTAAGGAATACAAAGACGATATTGCAAACCCGCTCATCGAAAGCCTCAAAAGCGCATTTGGCAGTGACGCGGTTTGGTTTGATGAGTTTATGGAAGAGCTTGAAGATTCAATCTTCGAAAAAGGAGCAGAAGACTCATGGTGGAGAAACTCTCGTTTTGAAGGAGATTCTGCTTGGGACATAGGAGAAACCATTCCTGATTTCGACGACGCAATAGAAGACGCAATAGAAGACGCAACCTCTGATGTTGATATAATATCTGGTATATCTGATATTTTTGATAGGATTCCCGAATGGGCAAGAAAAGTCGAAGGTGCAATCCCTGACGCTGAAAAATTTGATTTTCCTAATTGGATGCCCAGTTGGGTAAAGCAAGCGAACGAAACTGTATCAGGCTTATCGGGCGCACTCACCGACAAGGAAGGTGACGTTTACGACGCGGCTTATAATCTTGGAGACAGTGTTAAGCGTGGCTACGACGACTCGCTTGACATTAATTCTCCCTCTCTTGAGATGGAGAAACGAGGAGAGTATTCGATACAAGGCTTGGTAAACGGACTCAATAACACGAGCTTGCTCTCCCTTGCTATTGACAAAATCGTTGCGGAGTTTGATATTCTCGACCCCATTAAGAAGTTGTGGAATAACGTAACGAATTGGTGGAAGAACATTTCTCTTCCCGACGTTAATCTTTTCGGCAACATCGGCGCAAAAATTTCGGGAATGTTCAACATCGGAGGTTATGCTTCGGGCGGCTTCCCGACTATGGGCGAGATGTTCATTGCGAGAGAGAGAGGTCCCGAGTTAGTCGGACGTATCGGAAACAAGAATGCCGTTGCGAATAACGACCAAATCATTGCGGGCATCGCTTCGGCGGTGTATAGCGCAATGATGGCGGCGCAGGAGGACGGCAATAACGGCGAGGGTGGAAGCACTCGTATCGTCGTACAGATTGGAGATCAAGCGGTCGGTGAGGCGAGCGTTCGCTACATCAACGGCAAAATCGTTCAGACGGGTACAAGCCCGATTTACAGTTAAGGAGGCAACTATATGTTATATCAAGGCACACTTCATATCGCACCGATGTCTGTTGATGACGAAGGTAATGTCTCGGTAAGTGGGGACTATCAAATGGTCCCCACGCCTCAAACCTACGGATGGAGCGTCGAGGATCTTGACAGTGAGGAAGGCACAGGACGAAACAACGCCACGGGCGAAATGTTCCGTGATAGAGTGGCTACGAAGCGCAAGCTCTCGTTCACCTGGCCCCCTCTCTCCATCTCGGAAACCTCAAGGCTCTTAAAGGCACTCAAACCCGAATTTATTTCGGTTACATATTTAGATGCGGAAGAAGGCGATTATATAACTAAAACTTTCTACGCAGGTCCAAAGAGCGCAAACTGCGGACACCACCAACGTTGGTTAGGTATCGCGGCAAATCTTATTGAAAAGTGAGGTGTTGAGAAGTGTATTCGGTTAGTAATGCGTATTCTAAAGCAATAAACGCGGACACTCGAAGCGTGCTATACAGGGTGACTCTTGCGGGTACGATAAAAGCCGACCAAACTCGAATCCCAAAAATGGTTATCACCGAGAGCACCGGCGACACTTCGGGCGTTGCAATAGGCACGGCGAACTCTTCGTCCCTCACTTTAACTTTAAGAAAAGCAGACACGATCAACTATAACGATATATTGGTTGAGCCCGAAAGCGGTCTCCTTCTGCCGGACGGCTCTATCGAGTGGGTGCCGCTTGGAAAGTTTTGGGTGACGGATTTCCGAACGAGCGACGACTATGAGACTGTCAATCTCTCTTGCGCGGACGGTATGTTCCACTTGACGGATGAGTATGTTTCAGAGCTTACATATCCCACGGACATACAAAACGTGATGAATGAGATCGTCGCAAAAACGGGGGTGACTTTTGTTTCCTCGTTACCCACGATCGAAATAAGGCGCAAGCCCGAGAATATGACATATCGAGAAGCGGTTGGACATCTTGCAGGATGCTGCGGTAAAAACGCTCGCTTCAATCGCCAGGGACAGTTGGAGTTCTTTTGGTATGAGGATAGCGGTGTCACAGTTGAGCGCAAAACTCAATACCTTAACGGTATGACGAAGTTGAACGACAAGCCTCTTGAAGTAAATTTCGAGGTTGTCGGTCGGCAAGAAACATACACAGTGACTTGCGTTGCGGGCAACAACGGCGGTGTAACCGCCACCCCCGGACAGAATGTTCTTGAGGGTGAGACGGTCGTACTGTCTATCAATCCTTTCGTTGGATATGAATTGGCAGACATAACCGCCGTGACGGACGCGGGGGATAAGGTAACGCTGTTTATGGACTCCGAGGGTGGACGCACGTTTGTTCAACCTGATAGCAATGTCACGGTCACGGCCTCGTTCAGGGCGAGCGGAAGCGGGACATTTGAGTTGACTGTCCGCACTGATAATAACGGAACTATCCGATCGAACAAAACAAAGTACGTCGAGGGAGAGACCGCTACCATTTACATCCTCCCGAACGACGGCTACGAGCTTGATAAGTTTACGACCATACCTTCAAGCGTCGCTCTTACGTTCGGTGGCACGACTTCGAGCGGCGAGAAGATGTACCGTCTCACCATTCCCAAGAGCGACGTTACTGTGACTGTTGCCTATAAAAAAATCTCCACGGCATATTCTATTACTACCGATGTAGCCGAGGGGAACGGCACAATATACGTGCAGGAAGTTGGCACGAGAGATTCTGTTTCGCAAGCATCAGAAGGCACTATGCTCGGTGTAACGTTCTTACCTGCTGACGGCTATGCTTTGGACTATTTTGAAAGCTCCGTCGCACTATCGCAGGTAGGCACCAACTCTTATACATTTATAATGCCCGCAGCAGAGGTGTCGCTTACGGCTCACTTCAAATTCTCCGAGGACGAGAGCAAGGCGGGGGCATACTCGTGGTTGCAGTCTCCCACGTTGGCTACTCCACCGACAACAAAGCCGTATTGGGCTGTGTTCTACAACGAAAGCGAAGCACTCCCGACCTGCCAAAAATACTACTTGGTGTGGTTTGACAGTTGGGAAGCAACGGCGCGCACCGATGAAGAATACACGATTCAACTCAACGGCTACTATTACTGTGGCGGCAAAAACAAAGGTCACGGCTCTCACGAGTGGGACACATCCTCTTGGAGCGGTAACGGAGCCTCGGGATCTACACTTGAACGGAGGGCTTACGTTGATCGTTTGATTGCCGATTGGGATGATTATTACGGTCCCTCAAGCCAATACTGCTTGCTTGCAAGTAACGCTCATCTGTACTACAACGGCACGATGGTGTTCAAAAGCTGTGCAAACTCTATCAAAACCGTTCAAACGAGCTATTTGCAAGACGGGATGGACGTCAGAGAGCAAGGCACTCTTGCTAATTGGACGTGTCCTGATACGTTCTCAACTCCTTTGCCTGCGGCAAATTGGATGGTGCTTATGCCCGATAGCGGTCTATATATGACCGTAAACGAGGACGGCAAATACCAAACGCCAACAAGTAGTTATCCCAAATCACTGATAGCGTTCTTTTACGACGGTATATCCATTCAAAATCTCGGTGCGATTTTCGATAACACCGACGAGGCGGTATACCTCGCGTCGTTCACGAATGGGCGTTGGGCTTATTTGAGAAGCGAGAGTATGGGATGGGACGAAGAAATATATGATCTTCCTGAAGGAGCGGTGATAGGACTTCGTAGCCCGTTGGTTTCTACCATTTCGGCAGATGGATATTTGGACGGCAGCAATTATAATTTTGCGGGCGTTCTTGCGACGAGCCAAACGCTTTATGACGCCAATGGCAATGTGTTTATGTATAAAAACTCTTGCCGAATATGCGACTGTGCAACCGAAACGGCAACCACTTTCGTGCTTCGTAGCACGAGATCGGTGCCAAATATGGACTCTGTAACGATAACTTATGAAAATCCTCTTGTCTATGAGAAGATGGTTGACACTGTTTCTTCTCTTGTTCAGGGAGTCACATACACTCCCGCAAGGGTCAAGCATAGGGGCAACCCCGCGTTCCAGGTAGGAGATATTATTCAGGCTCCCGATAAAGACGGGGTGTACCATACCGTGTTAATTATGCAACAGACTATGAATTTCGGCGGCGGTATGAACTCCGAAATTACAAGTCCGGGGCAGACCGAGAAGGCGAAAGGCTTTACCTCCAACGGTCCAATAAGCACACAGATCAAGAAAGAAGTCCAACAGTCAAACTTCGATTTGGAGCGTAGAATAAACGCTGATAGTTCGGCGGTATATGCCGCACTCTATAACACTATCGGAAGGTCGGAAGCAAAGATTAGAAGTGTTGTAGAGTGGCAGACGGAGAAAACTGCAATCATCGCAAGGATTGAAGAGACCGCTACCAAGAATAAAGCAAGCATCGAGGCTCTTACGAAATGGCAAGGTGAGACGAACACCGCTATTGCGAGCGTAACGCAGACGGCAGAAGACAACGAGGCAAGGATTGACTCTCTCGTTGAATGGAAGGGCGAAGCAATAACCGCACTTGCAAGCATCGAGGAAACGGTCAACGAGGACTCGTCAAGGATTGATTTGCTCTCCCGATACAGTGGCTATGATGACGTTATTAAGGTCAAATCACTTGCTGACATCAACAGTTGGAACAAGAACAAAACATATTACGTCACCGAATTGGACGCGTATTATGTTTGGAAAAAAACGGCAACTCTCGCTATTACTTCGCGCGTTGGTACGTTGGGTATTCTGTCCGACTCGATTGGAGCTGCCTCCGACGGTGACGTTTTGACGTTGATTGCGCTAAAGGAAGGAGTACAGTTCTCTGCAAGCAACGGCACGATCTCAATTACTATTCCTGAAGGCGAGGAGCGAGATGGTTGGGGCGTACACGAATTTGAGTCCATTGCAAACATAGCAATGAAGACAGATGCAAACTCGGCATCTCTCGACTTGTTCGTGAAGAACGGTGAGGTCCAGGCGGGCATTATTATGGAGGCGATCAATAATAATGGGTCCTCTATAAAAATCAGCGCAGACCAAATTGACATTGACGGCGTTGTTAGCGTTCTCGAAGCGAATGAGATTTCGGTTTCGGGTACGTTCTTTAGCGGTAATGAGTTGCGTTCCGTTAAGATTGAGGACGGAGAAATAGAATTTTCAATCCCTAATGCAGGAACCTCGGCTTATATTAGCGCGATTGCGAGCGGAAACGGTGTCGGAATTAATATTGACGCTCCGCTTTTCATCCAAAATCAAAAAGGACTTTCGATAACCTTAAACGGAATGACGTTTTTAAATGGCATTTTAGTATCAGTATCAAAATAAAGGAGGATCTAATATGAACAAACCCCTTTGCCTCGAACTTGAGGAAGCAACGAACGAACTTAACCAAGCCATTGAGCAGATTTCAGCAAATCATGGGCTCCCGTGTTACTTGCTCGAATATCTCGTGTCCGATGTTCTTGCTCGGTTGCAGAACGGAAAGCGCACCGAAATAGAAAAAGCAAGGCGTTCGTATGAACAAAAACTTGCAGAAAGGAGCAAAGACAATGTGGAACAACGTAGTGATAACAGTTGAAGGTCTACTGTGGTTTTGCGGAGCAGTCGCCATTATCGGCGGTGCAATCGCTCTCATAATAAAATGCTTCGCACCGTTCCAAAAAATGAAGTCGGAGGTCGCTTCAAAGGCAAGTGCTTGCGAGCTTGAAGCTCTCAAAAAAGACGTTGAGAGCCTTAAAAGCCATCAAAATAGCGACCACGCAGAGCTTAAAAAAGTCGAACTCGGCATTGAAAAACTCTGTAAATGCACTCTCGCAATCACAGACCACGAGCTTACAGGAAATAGCGTAGACAAATTACGCGAAGCAAAAGACGAAATGAACAACTATCTTATTCATAAGTGAGGAGGAGATGCTATGAGAATAAATACTATAAGACTTCGTGCGATGCTCGGTTGGTTGGGTATGTTGTTACCGTGGATCGTTGTGCTTTTGATAGGTTATATTCCCCCATCAATATCGGCAACATGGTACACGAACGCTTGCACAGTTTTTATGATTATACTCGGCTCGGCATCGTTTCTCTTAATCTCGTATAAGGGTTACGAATTACTTGACGATATACTCTTGACTTGCTCGGGAATAGCCGGGCTCGGGATATGTATATTTCCTTGCGCTATTGCCGATTGCCCCCAAAAGATTGGCACGTTTCTTATTGATAAGCAAGTGAGCGATGTTCTGCATTGTATCTTTGCCGTGATATTTTTCGGCTTGTTAGCCTATAACTCTCTGTTCCTTTTTACAAAAAGCGTTGGAGAAATTTCGACGAATAAGAAAAAAAGAAATATTATTTTCAGAGTTTGCGGGGTTGGTATGATTGCGTCGTTCGCTATTGTGTTGATACCTATTCCGTGCAATATGTGGATTACTGAAGCCGTGGCTTTGTTCTTCTTTGGAATTAGTTTTTTAACGAAGGCTAACATATATCCGTGGCTGTTCTGCGACAAATAATTACATATCTTCGGGAGCTGATTGTGTGAATAATTATGAGTTTGTAAGTGAATTAAAATCCATTGCAAACAAGAAAACGCTTTATGTCATGGGGTGCTTCGGCGCCCCAATGACTGCTGCAAACAAGATTCGGTACACGAATAACCACGATTACAACCGCAAATCAACTCGTTCTGCGATGATAAAATCTGCTTCTGCGGACACGTTTGGCTTCGATTGTGTGGGTCTTATCAAGGGTGTTCTATGGGGTTGGGACGGCTCAAGCGGGACTTATGGCGGCGCGAATTATGCGTCAAACGGCGTTCCCGACATCAATGCGGACACGATGATCGCGCGTTGCTCCGAGATTTCAACAGATTTTTCGTCTGTTGAAATTGGCGAGGCGGTGTGGATTCCCGGTCATATAGGTGTTTATATCGGTAACGGAAAAGTGATAGAATGCACTCCTCAATGGCGAAATGGAGTACAGACCACATCGAAAAGGAAGTGGCATAAGCACGGAAAATTACCTTACATTACATACTCATCGAAGGGAGAAGATAGTGTGATAGTTGAATTGGATGTACTGAAAAGCAATTCGAGAGGCGAACAGGTCAAGGCTCTGCAACGATTGCTTGTAGGATATGGCTACGATTTAAAGGTGGACGGAGCGTTCGGTACGATTACCGATAGGCACGTTCGCTCATTCCAACGAAAGAACGGTCTTTCTGCCGACGGCATTGTTGGCACGAAGACCTGGCAGAAACTATTAGGGACGGCATAATTGCCGCCCCTTTCTTTTTTCCGCGTAGCGGTCAAGGGTGTGGGGTAGGCCCCACGGTGTTCCGAATAAACGGCACGTTTATTCTCAAGTTCTTTTTTATTTTTCTCAAAAAATAGTGCTTGACAAATGGCTTCGGATGTGTTATTAGTATGGCGAGGGGATACACTAATAATTGTAAGGAGTGACAATTTATGGAAATTTGGAAAGTCATCAACGGGTTCCCCAATTACAGTGTATCAAACGAAGGTCGGGTCAGAAACAACAAGACGGGCAAGATCCTCTCGCCTTGTGCCGACTCCAACGGCTATCTCTCGGTGGGTTTATGCCGGGAGGGAAAACGATTCACGAAGCGCGTTCACAAACTTGTAGCAGAAACATTCATCCCGAATCCCCTCAACTTGCACGATGTCAACCACAGAGATGGAAACAAGAGCAACAACCATAAATCCAACCTCGAACATTGTACTCGCTCGTACAATATGCTCCACTCCTCTCGCACACTTGGCAAGAAGCCTCGTAAAGCCATCACAATACCCATTATTTGCGTTGAAAGCAAGGAGGTGTTCAACACCATTGAAGATGCCGCCAAAGCCGTAGGGCGTAGTTCTATGGCTATCAGAAAGTGTTTGTACGGACGGACTAAAACTTGCGCAGGCTTGCATTGGAGGTATTTCTATGATTATGAAAACGGAAGTGACCCCCGAGGAGAGGGCTATGATTTGTGGCTTTGCAAAAGCCGATGGGAAGAGTATTTCGGCGTACCTGAAGAGTCGGGCATTGCATAATAATACAGAACACCGTCCCGAAGCGTTGATGCAATGTGTTGAAGTGTTGTCGGGCGTTGCGAGGGACATAAATGTCCTTGCCACAACCATTCTCCAAAACAAAGCAGTCTACGAAACAGAAATCCTCGAACTCCTCAACAGAATGACCTCGTTAGAACAGACCGTCGCCGTAGCACTCAAGGAGGCGCGTAAAAATGGCAATACTCGCAAGTAAAAGCATCAAGGCGACACTTCCCTCGGTAGTGAAGTACAACAACAATCCCGACAAAAATTTACCGCCCGACGGACTTGTAGCAGCCGCCGCATACATCCGTGGCGAACATTCCGTTGAACGACTTTATTCCCGCGGTCACAATGGCTGTTCGGGCAATCCCGATGTGGCGATCGAGCAATTCAAAATGAGCGAAGCTCTGTATCGGCAAAATAAGTGTGGAGCGAAAGAGTCGGGCCTTGCCGATGGTAAGACCCCGACCATCGCAGAACATTTGTTTCTTTCGTTTCCTCCCGAGGAGAATGTCTCTTACGATTTACAGTGTGAAATTGCCGACAAGCTCTGCTCGTCCGAATTACTAAAAGATTTTTATGCCCTCTCCAATCGCCACTACAACACCGACAACGATCACTCCCATATCCTTGTATCGAACTATGCGAAGGACGGCTCCCGGAAGTTGTGCCTCAATAAAAACAAACGCGCACAGTTGCAAAAAGAACTCAATCGCATTTGCGTGGGCTACGGGTTGTCTATCATCGACAACCCCGCCCTGCGGCGTCAGGATGCCGCGTATGAGGCGTTTGTTCGTGAGTGTGTCGGAAAGGTTACGGTGTACGCGCCTGCCGACTACGAGCGACAGTACACCGATAAATTCGGCAAGTGGATGGAGATGCAGATTGAGGAGGGCAACGTCATTGTTGCGGACGGGAAGAAACACGGCTCCTACGAGCAATGGATCGCCGTACACAACGACTTTATCCGCAAGAAGGATAAAAAGGCGGCGAAGAAAAGAGAGGCCGTGTTCATTGCGGAACGGCAGAAGGAAGAAAAGGCGGCTCGTGTCTATTATTGGCAGGAACAGTTCAAGCGCAACGGCTATTATTATGCGGTACGGCTTTACGATGATGAGGGCAACCGCAAGCCGCTTATTCAACTTGTGTTCGAATTGCTCTATCTCGTGGTGACGAACGAGGAATATATTTATATCACGGGCAAAGAACAAACCGAGAATGAGAAAGTCTATTGGGGAACTAACAAACAGTTGCAAGCCTCCTACGATGCGATGCACTATGCAGACGAGCAAGGCATCCGCACTCCGTCCGAACTACAAGCGAGAATACAAGCCGTAGGCACCGAGCTTTCGGAAGTCAGGCGAGGTTTGGCTTACTATTCGCGCAGAGAGGATGAGTTCGCACAGAGGAAGATTAAAAACCTCACCGAGCAAGAGGAACGCTTGAAGAAAGATTACCGACAGTTGAAGTACGTCGAAAGTCAGAAGGCGAAGATGGAGTACGAAATCGAGAGATATATCCGTAGCGGACAGAGCCTTGACGATATTCTCAAAGCGGCGCAAAGCCGTGCCACACAAAAGAAAAACGCCCGTGGTTACGAGCGTTAATCTATCACTATAAACATTGTACTTTTATATAGGCACCGAACGGAGATAGTGCAAAAGTACAATGTTTTTAGTCAAAAAAATATAATGCTCTCGGGAACGATCTTTTTGTTTTCATCAATGGCAAATTCACGGATGAACGAACGCCAAAAAGCCTTTTGATTTTCCTTTGTGAGCTTTTCGTAAATTCCTCTGTAATCGGTCTCCAATATCCCCTTGATTGCATCGAGGTCGCGCTTTGGTGGTGCTGCTTCTACTACGTCAATACGTTTTAAACTCTTTTCGAGTTTGAAATACTCGGCATCGTATTCTTCCTCTTCTATCCTTCCCTTTCGGAACATCATATTCAGTCGTTCTATTTCTGCCTTTATCTTCTCCACTTTGGCGGCGTTAATGTTTATTGGTTGATTTTCTTCTACCGATTCAACTCTCACAACCTCGTTTGTGATATACTGTTCTAAATTTTCGAGTAGTTGCTTTTCGATTTTTCTCTCACTTGTAGATCCCGTGTACGGACAAATTTTTTGCGTCCGTGCGGCGTTGCAACGATACGTGTATACATCGTATTTTCCGTCAACTTTTACAAAATTGCCCGTCAGGTTATTTCCGCAACAAGGACATTTTATCAAGCCGCTAAACAAGAAAGTGCCGTTGGGACGGTTGCTTGCTCTCGCGTTTCGCTTCATTATATCTTGTATGTGGTCGAATCGCTCTTTAGTTATATATGGATCTACATAGCCGGGAACGCCCTTGTATTCGCCGTATAAAAGGGTATCCGTCAAAAAATTGTTTAGCGTTGTCATCGTCATTTTCATACCGTACTTGATATTGATATATCCGAGCGTTGCGGCTTTGCTTTGGTGCGTTTCAAAGAAATCCAAAATGTCAAGCGTCATTTCTTCGGTTTCCTTGTTTTTTATCAGATATTTGTTTCGGGGCTCGCCCGTAACTTCCCATGGAAACAAAAAACATTGTGAGCCTGTTACGACTTGCTTGTTTTTGATTCGCATTTTATTATTAAATCGTATGCGCTTGCTTGTCTTTTTGGCTTCATACTCTGCCATTGTGAGATAGATATTGATTTTGAAAGCCGCGTCGTCGTCATCAGGATCGAGGTCGCTTTCCTCAATGGATATCCAAGTAACACCTGCTGCACGGAGTTGCTTTTGACACTCGTAATACTCTCCTACGTTGCGAAAGAAACGGTCAATACACTTAAACACCACAATATCAAATTTCCCTGCCTTTGCGTCCTCTATGAGTTGCGCAAGGGCTTTTCTTTTGCTGATCTCCAATGTTGCGCTTATTCCCTCGTCAACGTATTCGCCTGCGGACACAAGCTCGTTATCGTCGGCAAATTCGTCTATAAGTGCCACTTGGTCGCCGATGGTATATCCGTTCTTCTTCTGCTCGTCGGAGGAACAACGCGCATATTTGGCTATCCGTATCACCCGATTCCGCTCCTGATACCTTAATAGTTGTTTGTAACTACCGTACATTTGCTTCACTCCTTTTTTATGTTTATTCTTTGGTGCAGTTATCCTTTCACGGCATCACCACCTTTAAGGGTTTTTTGTCATTCCGCTTATTACAGATTTATAGTAATTATGCAAGGCAAGGAGCTCGTCTTTGTGTTGGATCTCCTTTTTAAGAAGCTCGATCTCGGTTTGCATAGCCGCGTTCTTGGTCTTGAGCATTTCATTCTCGGCAAGTGTTAGGTCGCGCTCTGCCTCGACTACATCGACGCTTTCCTTTATTTCAACAAGCTCGGTGGTAGCGACTATAACTCCGGTGTCGGCGAATATGTCTCCGAGATCATAACCGAGAGCTTTTACGATAAGGTCAAGTGTGTCCGCGTAGGGGTGGTCGCTTTCTCCTGCAAAGATGCGGTTTACGGTCCTTTCGGGCAACCTTGTCTTCTCGGCTATCTGCTTTGAGGACATTCCCGTCTTTTTCTTCAATTCTTTAAGATTTTCTAACCACATAATACTGATATTGTTGTCCTTTCTGTATGATAAAGTTGGGTGGCAGATGGATAATGTTGGGTATTGATTTTCTAAAGTTGCCGTTGTAAAATTATGTCAGAAATTTCAAACGGCTACACAGTTTGACAATTTTCTCGAAATTTTATTGCTATAATTACTTGGAAACATTTAACGCTATTCACAAAGAATTGTTTGACTGTATAATGTTTTCAGAATTATTATTGCGAACAAGAGTTCGCGCTGCTTGAAAGGAGCTTGCACCACTATGAAAGAAAACGCGTTATTATCCTACATTTCTATGCTCACACCTTCACAAATCGAAAAGCTGGTTAATCAGCTTCCACTATTGTACGCATCAATTTCAGAACAAGCTCCACCTTGTCCTCGGGAACAGACTTTGCAAAGTCAATAAGCAGTTTCATATTTTCGGAAAGCTCATCGTCATTGACGGTGGGCTTTTCTTCTTTTTCTTCCTCTCCTAATAAATAGCCTACGGAAACGCCGAAATATGCGGCGATCTTTTGGGCGGTTGCCGTTGATAGCCCTGCCGTTCTTCCGCTTTTCATATTTGATAGTGTGCTTTTGGAAAGTCCCAATTCCAAGCACATTCTACTACCCGAAACGCCTCTTTCCTTGCATAAATCAATAATTCGTTCGTACAAAGTACACAAGTTTGTACCCTCCTTTTTGTGCATTACATAGAAAGTACAAAAAGTTGTTCTTTGGGTCTTGACAAGTACAGAGTTTTGTACTAAAATAGACGCAGACAGAACACAGTTTTGTACTTTGGTTGATAGTTGGCACTTTCATTATAGTACATAATTGCGTACTTGTCAATATAAAGACGAAAGGAGAGTACATTTTCGTGAATTTATCTAAATTTTCGGACTTTGGATTACACGTAAAAATGCAACTTCTACAAATTGGCAAGAGTCAGAAATGGCTTGAAGAGGCTATTTCTGAAAAAACGGGATTATTTGTAGATAGTGGTTATCTTTACAAAATATTCACAGGTCAGAGAAACGCGCCGAAAGTTGTTGAGGCAATCCGAGAAATTTTAGGCATTGAGGAATAAGTTATGAACGAGCCAAGCGGAAACCAACTTTTAGAAACGCTCATTAGGCTCTATGCCGAGCAAGAGGGCGTAAAAATCAATTACATAATTGAAACAAAGGAGAAAAAATGAAAAAGTTTTTTAAAAAACTATGGAAGACAATATCGGAGCCGTTTATCGCGTACTCGGTGTTGACGGACGAAACGCGCCGTCAAAACCTTGACGGACGATACGATAGGTATTGGGAGAGGAAGAATAGACGTGAGGCTCACAAACGATAATTATTTCTCACCCGAAGCAAGCCGCGAATACTTTAGTGTATCGCAGTACAAAACCTTCCTCGATTGCCCCGCAAGAGCGATGGCAGAGATCCGAGGCGAGTATGAGCGACCTATGACAACGGCGTTGCTTGTCGGTAGTTATGTAGACGCTTATTTCGAGGGAACGCTTGATAAATTCCAAGAGGAGCATCCCGAGATTTTAAAGAAGGATGGGTCGCTTAAAGCCGACTATGTACAAGCAGAAACAATCATCGAACGCATAGAAGCGGACGAGTTGCTTATGGAGCATCTGTCGGGCAAGAAGCAGGTTATAAAGACCGCCACAATGTTCGGTGCTAAATGGAAGATAAAGATTGACTCTTATCACCCAGGCAAGCAGATAGACGACCTCAAGGTGATGCGATCGTTAGAGCGCATCATGGGAAAGAGCTTCGTCGAGCATTGGATGTATGACTTGCAGATGGCGGTATATTCCGAGGTTGAATATCTCGCAAACAAACGAAAGAACAAGGAGAGATTGCCGACTTACCTTGACGTGGCAACTAAAGAGGACGAAGTTGATATTGCAATCGTACATATTCCGCATTGGCGACACCAAGAGTGCCTTGCCGATGTCGAAAAAAATATGCCAAAATTCATAGCTTACAAGAATGGAGAGCTTGAGGCTCCCGGCTGCGGAGTGTGTCCGTACTGTCGTTCGGTGAAGAAACTTACTGCGCCGATTGACTTTGAGCTTGTAGGCTTCGACAACAAAGAACTTGCCTTGATGAGAGGCGAGAATTTTTAAGACGGTTTACTTTCACGATTTAAACCTCGAAAGGAGAAATCCTTATTGGAAGAATACAGAGAATGCACCAACTGTCACGAAAAAATGTTTTCAGGATATGTCATTGACGACGGAGAGGAATATTTTTGCGACGATGATTGTTTGCACGCTTGGTATTCAGAAAAAGAATATGACGAACTTTGCCAAGAGGACAGAGCTTATTGGACGGTTTGGTGAGTTCCGAGGAAGGATAAAATTATGGATTTAATTGACAGAAGATTTGGAAGGCTCGTTGTTATAGGGCAAGCAAAAAGAAAAGGCTATGTAATGTGCCAATGCGATTGCGGCAACAAAAAAGAAATCCGAGCTACGCAGTTGACGTTGAAAAAGCAGCCTACAAGGTCGTGTGGCTGTATTCAGCGAGAAAAAGCATTTGAGATTGGGAGCAAGACCATAGCGGACAACTCGAAAGCAAAGAACGACACCAATATGGCTTTCAATACAAATTTTCAAGTCATAGAAAATTCCAAGTTGCCTCGCAACAACAGAAGCGGACACAAGGGAGTATGGTTTGAAGCCAAGCGTCAACTGTACCAAGCGTTCATTCAAGTACACGGCACACGCATTCACCTGGGACGCTTTGCAAAATATGAAGATGCCGTGAAAGCAAGAATTGAAGCGGAGGAAAAATATTTCACCCCGCTTATAGAAATGAAAGGAGCAAATTAACTATGGCAGTAGCAATGATCTACGGACGAAGTGGTGCAGGTAAGACCGTGAACTCCACTCTTGTCAAAACAAAATCAAAAGGCAGAAATCTTCTGCTCAACTCGGACGGCTCTTCGCTTGTCCTCAAGAACTTCGATAGACCTAATCTTGACATTGAGCCTATCGAGCATTGGATGGAACAGAGTCCCGATGGCAAGTCCTGGCTTTCCTTGAGAAAGCAGCTTGAGAGTGCAATCACATCAAAGAAGTACGATTGCATCATCGTGGATAACATTTCTGACGTATTCGACCTTGCCGTTCTTGAGATGGATGCAAGCGGAAGATATAACGATCCTCGCAAGTATTACCTTCTTATCTATAACGATTTGAAGCGACTTGCTCGTGAGGCACAGAACGCAGACTGTGACGTTATCTTCACGGCTTGGAGCTCGGAGTTTGAAGCGAGATTGGAAGATGGCACCCTTGCAACGGGAATCCGGCCCAAACTCCCCGAGAAGATTATGGATAACTTTATCGGTCTCTGCAACGTGGTGGCTTACATCAAAACGGCAGAAGATAAAGAGGGCAATAAGCGTTGGTATTACAAGCTCGAAGGCTCACCTACACTCTACGCGAAGGATCAGTTGTATTGCGCCAAAACTTGCTTGCCCGAAAACATCTTTGATAGGTCGTAACGTATGCGAAGGGATTTAACCAACCAACGCTTCGGCAGACTTCTTGTGCTGAAGTTTGCGGGAAACGGCAAAAATGGCGTACCGATGTGGGAATGCTTGTGTGATTGCGGAAACAAAAAGAACGTTTCCACGGGACACCTTACACACGGAGATACGCAGAGTTGCGGTTGTTTTCATAAGGAAAAATTATCGCTTGCAAGCGCTACTCACGGCGAAAGCAAGAGCCGCCTTTACAAGATATGGGCGGGCATCAAATCGCGGTGTTATGACAAACAAAGCAGAAGCTATCGCAAATACGGGCAACGCGGAATAACGGTCTGCCAAGAGTGGTGCGATAGTTACGAATCCTTCAAGGCATGGGCGATGGCAAACGGTTATACCGACGAGCTTACACTCGATAGAAAAGATAATGACGGAAACTATTGCCCCGAAAATTGCCGATGGGCTACGCAAAAAGAACAACAAAATAACAGAAGAAACAATCGCCTACTCACTTATAACGGCGAAACGCTCACAGCGTCACAATGGAACGAAAGGCTCGGATTCACGAGAGGCACCGTGAGCCAAAGGTTAAACAAATTGGGGTGGTCTGTCGAGAAGGCACTCACCACTCCGATCAAATAAATAATTAAATTTGGAGGAAACCAAAAAAATGAAAGACACAGATGCAATTATGAACGCTATCTTGGCTGCCGCAATTCTCGGCACCAAGAAGGACACAAAAACACCCGAGATAGACGGGGACAAAATTCGTAAACAGGCTGAAGATATAGGCAACGCCCATTATCACCTTTACGAAGGATTTAAGGACGCGGGATTCACCGACGACCAGGCATTTACACTTGTTCTCAAAACAGTAGGAGGAAAATAATTATGGGAATCAGAAATTGGAATTTTAACGCAGACGACTACAAAGAAAACGACTTCGCCCCGATACCCGTGGGCGACCACAGAGTTCGCATAGCGAACGTAGAAGAACAGAAATCAAACAAGGGCAACGATATGCTCAAATTGACGCTCGACGTAAGCGGTCACGGCTCCTCGTTGTGGTTTTACCTTGTATTTATGCCCGACAATCCGCAGATCACAAACTCTCGTCTCGGTCAGATATTCGACTCGTTCGGCATAACTCCCGGCGATATGAACACGCAGAATTGGATCGGCAAGGTCGGCGGTGCAAGAGTAAAGCACGAGGTCTACAACGGAGAGAACTCCGCAAAGGTAAACTACTTCCTCTCTCGTAGCAAGGTAGAAAAGCTCCCTGCTTGGCAGGAGCCCGCGGGCAAGGCAAGCGTCACGGGTGGCGGCAATGCTCCGAGTTTTGCAAGCGCAAGCACTCCGAATTTCACAAATGTGCCGGACGACGATCTGCCGTTCTGATCTAAAGAAATAAAAAGGAGAAACAAAATGAGCTTCAAAATTACAATAATCAATAACGAGGACGGCGAGGTTGTTCTCAACGAAGAAAATGCAGTAGCGATTATCGGTGCGGTTGGAATCGAAAAAGGCGCACATTGTTTCGGTTACACAGCTTGCAACGGCATAGAATTGTTATCAACCCTCCAGGGAGTGGAAAAGGCTAAAGGCTCAATTCTTGAAGATAGCCCCGTGATAGCAATGATGCACAAATTGGCGATGAAGGCGAAGCCCGATGAGGATTAAACTACGTCCATACCAAAGCGAACTGATTGACAATATCCGCGCTTCCGTCCGAGGCGGTAACGGCTCTGTCGTTGCCGTCCTCGGCTGCGGAGGCGGCAAGAGCGTTATTCAAGGGAGCATAGCCAAGTCCTCAACGGATAGAAACAATCGTGTGTTATTCCTTGTGCATCGTAAGGAGCTGTGCCAACAGATAGCAAATACCTTCAGTTCTCTCGGCGTGGATATGTCACTCTGCGACGTGTCTATGGTGCAGACCGTGAGCCGTAGGCTCGGTAAACTTCCCGACTATGACCTTATCATAACCGACGAAGCGCACCATAGCACCGCAAAGACGTATACGAAAATCTACGACTATTATTCTCACGTAACGAGGTTGGGTTTCACCGCGACTCCCATACGCTTGAACAAGGGCGGTCTC
>JAEIGA010004511.1_pt1 | contig 21540 bp, 21 predicted proteins | sample 9270691 | NCBI WGS metagenome assembly JAEIGA01 (sample SAMN17057246, study PRJNA624740) | gut metagenome | biome: biome; isolation source: fecal sample | host: Bos grunniens | place: China: Xizang | collected 2019 | reverse complement strand
TCGGAGAGGGATTGGACAAGGAAAGTAGCGCTCTGTCCTTCAGGGAGTGGGTCTTTGGACTTGCGAATCCATATCTGATCGATGCCTGCGTTGATGGCACCTTGGATGTCCGAGTTCCACGAGTCACCTATCATCACTACGTCTTCAGCTTGCAAGCCGTTCATACGCAACGCCTCTTCGAAGATTCGTGGATTAGGTTTCTGACAACCCACCTCTTCGCTCAATACGATATGCGCAAAACAGTCACGGAGTCCACTCTTATCAAACTTCTCGTATTGCACTTCCACAAAGCCATTGGTTACAACCGTCAACGGATATTTCGCAGCCAAATAACGAACCAACTCCTCTGCTCCTGGCAACAAAGAGAAATGTGCTGTAGTAAGATGTAAGAAGTCTTCACTCATCTGCTCGGCGAGCTGAGATAGGCGATGAGTCGATAGAGCACCCCACGACACCGATGTCGTCGGGGACCCCGCTGAGGCAAAAGGCGATGAGGCAAGTTTACTGCCGTGTAGCAAGGGCCACAGGAAGCGATCAACACGCAAGAAAGCCTTAGTAACTTGGTCTTTGCCGTATTTGTCCCAAAGTTCCAGATTATGGGGTTTGTATAGTGAGACAAATTCTTCATATGAAGCGAAATAATCGCTGAGATGGTATTTGTCATACATCTCTTGAAGCGCCAGTTTTGCTGCTCCGATAAAATCGCCTATCGTATCATCCCAGTCAATAAAGACTGCTTTGTATTGCTTCATTTTAGAACTCCAATGTGATTTGACCATTGATTAGAGGCGTTTTGCCGAGGTGCTTATATGCTAACTCGGTCGCCTCACGGCCACGAGGAGTGCGCTTGATAAAGCCCTCTTTAATGAGGTATGGTTCATAAACATCCTCAATAGTGCCTGCATCTTCGCCCATAGCTGTGGCAATGGTATTCAAGCCCACAGGCCCACCTTTGAACTTATCAATAATCGTACTAAGTAGCTTATTATCAATCTCATCCAATCCAAATGTGTCGATATTGAGAGCCTCCAAAGCATAACGTGCAATCTCCAAATCAATCGCTCCGTTGCCTTTCACTTGTGCAAAGTCTCGTACACGGCGGAGCAACGCATTAGCAATACGAGGGGTACCACGACTGCGACGAGAGATCTCTGCAGCAGCCTTGCTGTCGATATGAATACCGAGTAGGCGTGCACTACGCTCCACAATACCAGCAAGGATGTGTGCATCGTAGTATTCCAAGTGGCAATTGATACCAAAACGAGCACGTAACGGACTCGTTAACAAGCCGCTACGAGTAGTAGCGCCGATGAGGGTAAATTTGTTAAGATCGATTTGAATCGTACGTGCAGAAGGACCTTTATCTATCATGATATCAATGCGGTAGTCCTCCATAGCCGAGTAAAGGTATTCCTCAACAATTGGTGAAAGGCGATGAATTTCGTCAATAAACAAAACATCGTTGTCCTCGAGGGAAGTTAGTAAGCCCGCCAAGTCTCCTGGTTTGTCTAATACAGGGCCAGAAGTAACCTTGAAGCCCACACCTAACTCATTGGCAATGATATTACTAAGGGTAGTTTTACCTAATCCCGGAGGACCAAAAAGGAGCACGTGGTCTAGACTCTCGCCACGCATGCGAGCCGCCTCCACGAAGATACGCAAATTGCTAACAATCTTAGATTGTCCTGCAAAATCATCAAAACGCAAAGGACGCAAAGCGTTATCTTGCTCCTTCTCTGTCATTTGGTTTCTTATATCAAAATCACTCATTTTTCGTTGCTTGTTTAAACATTTCTTCTAAATCTTCTACCTCGCTAATGGGTTTATCCACTTTTATTTCACCGTGGTCAATAATGACCACGCGTGTACACATCTGCTTGACTTCCTGCAAGATATGGGTAGATAAGATAACCGTTCGATCCTGTCCCATTTCGCGAATCAACGCACGAATATCCTCTAGTTGGTTGGGGTCTAACCCGGTTGTTGGTTCGTCCAAAATCAACAAATCAGGGTCACCAATCATCGCTTGCGCTAATCCCACACGTTGCTTATATCCCTTGCTCAGCTGCCCCACTCGCTTGTTGGCTTCCGCAGTTAGCCCAACACGCTCAATCAAGTTTTCCACAAGTTCATCCTTGCTTTTGCTTCCTGATTCCTTTATCCTCAAGCCTACAAAAAAGCGCAGATACTCACGGACATACATATCTTCGTAAAGCGGATTTTGCTCCGGAAGAAATCCAATAGATTCAGGTACTTTTAGATCTCCGTTGGTAGCGTACCATACGCCAACCAGAATCTTCATCAGCGTGGATTTACCTGCACCATTAGGCCCCAACAGGCCAATCACTTCTCCTTCATTAATGGAAAGTGAGATGTCTTTCAGTACATGTTGTTTGCCGATAAACTTATTTAGATGTTGGATGGAAATTGCCATGGTTTATTCGTATTGTTGGAATAGGAAGTCGTTATACGGATATCGCTGAATATGAATGGCTTTGATGCGGTCGTAGAAGAGTGATTTTAGTTCTTCTATATTCGTTTTCTGACGCGCTGAGATGAAGATGCAATCGTCGTGAAGCTTAGACATCCATGTGCGTTGCAACTCCTCAAGCGAGATATTTTCGCGCTTGATTGGTGTGAGATCATCCTCCTCTTTTGGGGTATAGGTAAACGCATCAATCTTGTTAAATACCACAATACGAGGGATTTGTGCAACGGTCTTTTCTGTTTTTTTATTAGATTTTTGCTTCTTCGACCAAGGGTCTGCTTCCTTTATTTCGGTCTGTTTAGTAAGAAGTTCGTTGATTGTTTCCTCCACCACCTCGTATTGTTCCTCGAAATTAGGATGAGAAATGTCCACTACGTGGATAAGCAAGTCTGCCTCACGAACTTCATCTAGGGTTGATTTAAAGGATTCTACCAAATGGTGCGGTAATTTTCGTATAAATCCTACCGTATCAGACAGTAAGAAGGGTAGATTCTCTATTGTTACTTTGCGTACAGTAGTGTCAAGTGTAGCAAAAAGTTTGTTTTCAGCAAAGACCTCGGACTTGCTAATAAGGTTCATAATTGTTGACTTGCCCACGTTGGTGTAACCAACTAGCGCGACACGCACCATCTTGCCACGGTTTTGGCGTTGGGTAGCCATTTGGCGGTCAATCTTTTTGAGTTCTTCGCGCAGAAGAGCAATACGTTGACCAATGATACGTTTATCTGCCTCAATTTGCGTTTCACCCATACCACGACTGGTGGTACCACCACCTCGCTGACGGTCCAAGTGCGACCACATACGGGTAAGACGAGGCAACATGTATTGGAGGTGCGCCATCTCTACTTGCGTCTTCGCATAGGATGTTTGAGCACGATGGAGGAAAATTTCGAGAATAAGGATCGTGCGGTCGATGACACGAACTGGTTGCTTGTGATTATCCTTTATCTCATTTTGATTGTGTGCATTGAGCGTCTTTTCGATATTGCGAAGTTGACGAGGAGATAGTTCGTCGTCGAAAATCACCATATCTATAAAGTCGTCAGTATCAGCAAATTGCTGAATATATTGATTAATCTCTTGGAGCTTTCCTTCGCCAACATAGGTGGATGTATTGGGCGAATCAAGACGTTGTACAAAACGTTTGACAGAATTAGTATTGTTAGTATCGGCAAGAAAAGCTAACTCGTCGAGATACTCTTTGGTTCTTTCTTCATTTTGGTTGGGAGTAATTAATCCAACCAAAACTGCATTCAATTTACCCATAGGTATTGTATATAGTATATTTTTATTAATGTGCCTCTAGCCAGTTTTTCCCTACACCGCAATCAGCGATAAGGGGAACGGAAAGATGTACGACGTTTTGCATTTCGCTAACAACAATTTCCCGCACCTTATCTACCTCATTGTGAGGGACATTGAAGTTTAACTCGTCATGGACTTGCATGATCATTTTTGCCTTGAGCCCTTCATCTTTCAAACGTCGAGAAATAGTTACCATCGCCATTTTGATAATGTCTGCAGCCGTACCTTGTATTGGAGAATTGACTGCATTACGTTCAGCGAAGGATCGGACAGTAGCGTTATGTGACAGTATATCAGGGAGATAGCGTTTTCGTCCAAAAAGAGTAATAGCATACCCTTGCTCACGGGCAAGTTGCTTTTGTCGCTCAATATAATCTATCACACCAGGAAAAGCGGCAAAATATCCATCAATAAGCGTTTTTGCCTCCGAACGAGAGCAATCTAATTGTTGAGCCAAGCCAAATGCTGATATACCATATATGATACCAAAGTTTGCCGTTTTGGCTTGACGTCGTTGGTCCTTCGTAACATTCTCAATTGCCACACCAAAGATCTTAGCCGCAGTAGCAGCGTGAACATCTTGCCCCGAACGGAAAGCTTCGACCATATGTGGGTCTTGCGAGAAATGTGCCATTAGACGGAGTTCTATCTGCGAATAGTCGGCAGATAAGAACACACAACCATCATCTGGAATAACTGCCTGGCGAATAAGTTGTCCGCGTTCAGAGCGGATAGGTAAATTCTGCAAGTTAGGATTAGAAGACGACAGTCGTCCAGTAGCTGTAACTGTCTGATTATATGTAGTATGTATTTTTCCCGTCTCTGGATTGATATAGGTTGGTAGAGCCGATATATAGGTAGAAATAAGTTTCTTTAATTCACGATATTCCAAAATCATTCCTACTACTTCGTGCTTGCCCTTCAAGCCCAACAGCACTTCTTCTGATGTAGAATATTGTCCAGTTTTAGATTTCTTTGCTTTGGCATCCAACTTCAGTTGATCAAATAACACCTCTCCTACTTGTTTAGGTGAGTTGACATTAAAAGTCGCACCAGCAGCCGTATATATCCCTTGCTCAAGGATAGCTAATTCCTTGCTAAGTTGCTCTTCGGCACGTTTGAGCATATTCACATCTACTCGTACACCCGCTTTTTGCATCTCACGCAAGACCTCAGCCAAAGGCAACTCGACCTCATTGTACAAGTTCCACAAGGCAGAATCGGCTTTCAATGCGTCCCATTGGATAGGCAAAGAAGGGTTGTATGCTACCTCTGGATTGAGCAAATAGCTCACCAATCGTCCCTCTAAAGAGTCTTGCAGCGTATCGCCGTCCTTCGCTATCCCTTCCGCATCACTTGGAACTGGCAATAGTGTGCTATCGGTCTCTAAAGTTGCAAAGAGATCAAGGGTTGCTTCTTGGGGTTTAGTTTTTTTAGCGCCTACTCTCCCTCTCTCATGGGAGAGAGAGGTTTGTGCATCTGGAGCTTGTTTGAGAAGTGAATTGAACTCTAGTTCTCGATATAACGGCGCAAGTTTTTGCCAATCTTTCTCTTGGCAGACTAAAGCTTCTGCATCTAGTTCTATTGGTACATCCGTCTTTATAGTAGCCAAGAAATAGGAAAAGCGAATATTTTCTACTTGCTCCTGCACTTTGCGTTGCAAAGCTCCCTTTAATTGGTCGGTATTCGCAAGTAGATTTTCAATTGAGCCGAACTGCTGCAAGAGTTGTACAGCCGTCTTCTCGCCCACTCCCTTACAACCTGGTATATTATCGCTGCTATCACCCATAAGACCAAGCAAATCAATCACTTGCGACTGATGAGTCAATCCGTATTTCTCGCAAACCTCTTGCGGTCCAAGTTTCTCAAAACCTCCTGTATGGCGAGGGCGATACATGAAAACATGGTCAGTAACAAGCTGGCCGTAGTCTTTGTCTGGAGTAGCCATATAGACTTGGAACCCATCCTTTTCTGCTTTGTGTGCCAAAGTACCGATCACATCATCAGCTTCATAACCAGGCACATCTAGCACGGGGATATTCATAGCCTCAAGCAATTGTTTGATGCGAGGAACCGCCCAACGGATGTCCTCTGGAGTCTCTTGGCGTTGCGCCTTGTATTGCTCATACGCCTGATGGCGAAAAGTAGGACCAGTTGGATCAAAAGCCACTGCCATATGAGTAGGTTTCACACGTTTGATTAAATCCTCAAGTGTGACTACAAACCCGAAAATAGCAGATGTATTCTCTCCGCGCGAGTTCATTCGTGGTGCACGGATAAAAGCATAATATGCGCGATAAATCATCGCATATGCATCTATGAGGAGGAAGGTTTTCATAATTAGGAATTTTGACTTACCAGGCAATAGGATCCAGTCCCTGTTGCAGAAGATAATTATTGGCTTTTGAGAAGTGTCCACAACCTATAAAGCCCCGGTAGGCACTTAACGGACTTGGATGTACTGCCTCCAAAACCAAATGTTTGCTGCGGTCAATATACTTACCTTTGCGTTGTGCATAACTCCCCCATAACATAAAGACAATCTTCTCACGCTTTTCATTGAGCGCCATGATTGCAGCATCTGTCAGTTCTTCCCACCCTTTGCCTTGGTGGCTTCCAGCTTTATGCGCCTCCACAGTCAAAGTAGCATTCAACAACAAAACACCCTGTTCCGCCCAATGGGTTAAATTACCTGAAGTAGGAATTGATTTGCCTAAATCACGGCTTAACTCCTTATATATATTATCCAAAGAAGGTGGCACTTTTACTCCATCTTGAACAGAGAAGCACAAACCATGTGCTTGATTTACATCATGATAAGGGTCTTGCCCTATAATCACTACTCGAACTTTGTCAAAAGGACAAAGATCAAATGCCCGAAAAATTTGATTGGCAGGTGGAAAACATTGAACAGTACGATAAGCATGGCGTACAAAATCGGTAAGCAACTCGAAATAAGGTTTATCGAACTCGGGTTGCAAGACTTGTCGCCAACTCTCATCAATACGTACGTTCATACCAGAAATAGTGGAGATTAGTCGTTGAGAATAAGCATTGCATCGCCATAATCACCAAAGCGATACCCTTCTTTGACAGCCTCCTTGTATGCTTTCATTACAGCGTCATGCCCTCCAAATGCCGAAACCATCATCAATTGAGAAGATTGGGGCATATAGAAATTAACAAAAAATGCATTTGCGACTGTAAAATCGTATGGAGGATAAATGAATTTATTGGTCCATCCGTCATATGCTTTGATTTGACCATTTGTACCCACCACATGCTCGAGAGCGCGCATAACTTCAGTACCAACCGCACAAATACGCTTATTTCCAGCATGCGCTTTATCAACCGCCTCCACAAGTTCTAGCGGAATACTAATCTGCTCACTCTCCACTTTATGCTTTGACAAATCTTCAACATCTACAGACTTGAAGTTACCTAGCCCCACATGTGATGTCAATGTATACGTATTAACACCACGTATCTCCAAGCGTTTTAATAAGTTCTTAGAGAAATGCATACCGGCAGCCGGCGCAGCTACAGCTCCTATTTTTTTAGCGAAAATGGTTTGATAACGCTCTTCGTCCATTTCATCTACAGGGAGATCCGAGAACACCTCTTCGTATTTAGCCATCGTCTCCTCATCCATAGGACGATGGATATACTTTGGTAAGGGAGTAACGCCCATCGCATAGAGTTGCTGAACAAACTCATCTCCCTCATAATCAGTCAAAAATCTCAAAGTACGTCCTCGAGAGGTGGTATTGTCGATCACTTCAGCAATAATAGTAGCATCCTCATCAAAAAACAGCTTATTGCCGATTCGAATCTTACGTGCAGGATCGACAAGAACATCCCAATAGCGATTCTCATGCTGCAATTCACGCAACAAAAAAACTTCGATATTTGCTAATGTCTTCTCCTTCTTGGCATACAAACGAGCTGGAAAAACCTTTGTATCATTGGCTATAACCATATCATCCTCATCAAAATATGAAGCCAAATCATTCATTGTTTTATGCTCAACAACACCGGTTTTGGCATGGAGAACTAACAAACGCGCTTCATCACGGAAACGACTTGGGAATTGAGCAATCTGCTCCTCTGGCAATTTGAATTTGAAGTTACTTAATTTCATTATCTATCAAAGTTGTAAATTGTTCGAAAGTCATACAATCCTCAACACGAATATCCCCTACTCTAGTTCTACGCAATGCTATCAAATGCGCTCCACTATTCAATCGTTGTCCGATATCACGAGCTAGAGCGCGAATATAGGTACCTTTAGAGCATACAATACGCAGAACCAGTTGCATATTTTGTTCATCAAACTCCTGAATTTCAATCTCATCAATGAGTAGCAATTTTGGTTTCAGTTCCACTGCTTCACCTTGACGAGCCAACTTATATGCTCGCTTACCATCCACCTTAACTGCAGAAAACATTGGCGGTACTTGCCATTGTTCGCCTTCAAAAGTAGGGATAACCTCCTCTATCAAGGCTCGCGTAATGTGTGTAGTAGGGTATGTTGCATCAATCTCCTTCTCGAGATCAAAACTTGGTGTAGTCGCTCCTAATTGGAGAGTAGCTATATACTCTTTTTGATGGTTTTGTAATTGGTCAATTAGTTTAGTTTTTTTTCCAGTACAGACGACGACAACCCCTGTAGCTAGCGGATCTAAAGTACCAGAATGTCCTACTTTAAGTTTTTTCACACCAAGCTTTTGGCATAATAACCAACGCGCCTTACCTACCACATCAAAACTCGTCCATCGATAAGGTTTGTCAAATGCAAGTATTTCTCCCTCAACAAAGTCCATAAACAATAGCAAATACACCTGCACAAAGGCAATATATTGCAAAATAAATGAGTTTTTGGCGACGAACGATATTAATCATAAAGCGACATGCGAAACATCCCGATACAAATGCAGCAACAAAGCCGGCAACCAAAGACCAAATTCCAACTCCACTAGCTGGCATATCATTAGTAAACAGATCCATCAACTCCAAGAACGCCTCACCCAGAATAGGAATTAAAACCATTAAAAATGAGAACTTAGTTACGCTCTCTTTCTTCACTCCACAAAGCAATCCTGTAGCAATCGTAGTTCCACTACGACTTAAGCCAGGAAGGACTGCAACTGCCTGTGCTAAGCCAATAATAATCGCATCTTTATACCCTACTTCATGCCCTTTGTTCAGACGCTTCTTTGTCAACCATTCACTAAAATACAATAAGATTGCTGTTATACAAAGGCAAATGCCCACTAATAAAAGACCACTACCAAAAAAACTTTCTACCTGTTCTTTGAAAAACATCCCTACAACAAAAACAGGAATCATAGAAACAAAAATCATAGAAACATAATTTTTGTCTTCGTTCCAATTGAGGGTTGTAAAGGTTCCTTTGAAAAGTTGAGCAACCTCTTTCCATAAGATCACCAACGTGGAAAGTACTGTAGCTGTATGAACAACAATCGCAAAAGTTAGATTTTCTTCCCCTGCCGTCCCTAATAAAGCTTGTCCGATCTCTAAATGGCCAGATGACGAGACCGGCAAAAACTCAGTTAATCCTTGAACAATTCCCAATATAATCGCTTCCCACCAACTCATTTTTTCTTGGACTTAAATAAAATAGCAAATATCATAATCATAAAACCGAAGAGTGCCACCATTGGGCCCACTGTGATTCGACGAAAAGAAAATATATCTGGATTATATTCGTCTGCACCACTTGGTGCACCAACCATTAATGCAAATCCAATCACAATGATTACCATGCAAATAGCAATCAAAATCATATTTAATTTGGGAAGATTATATTTCATATAATTTATTAGTTTTCATTCGTATATACTTATTGGTAGCCGCCAACGATGCGAAGAATGTAATGAACAACCCACATACAACAACCACACCTACTAAAAAAGCAATATTGATTTCATTCAAAGGAAATAATACCACCCCTAAATAATGCTGAGCATAATAATAAACTAGAGCCAACCCCGCACATGCTACGCAAGATGCCTCCACACCCATCCATATATTACGGCGAATAAAGGGCCACTTAATGACCCAAGGCGTCGCACCTACCAAACGCATCGTATTAATCAAGAAACGCTTAGAATATATCTGCAATTGGATGGTATTACTAATCAACACCAATGCCAAGATCAACAACACTGCGGCAACTACTAGCAACACCATGGACACATCGTTCAAATTACGATCCAACTTATTGACTATATCTACCTGATAAATCACCTTATCTACATAAGGCAACGCAGTCAATTGAGTCTCGACTATCTGAATACTATCTGGTTGGGTGTATACTTCATTCAAATGAATTTCAAAAGCCGCTGACAAAGGGTTAAAACCTAGAAATTTGGCAGGATCATCTCCGAGATTAGCCACATGCTCTTGCAAGGCTTCTTCTGGAGAAATATATCTGCTATCCAATATATAGGGAACGGAAGCTATCACCTGCTGCATACGACTCACAGTTTCAACACCAGCATCCTCCTTCAGCAATACAGTTAAAGTCACATTCTCACGCAATGTTTTTACTAACTCACGTGCAGAGATCAACACTACGCACTCCACCCCTATGAGAAACAACACCAATGATACAGATATCATGGCGGTTAGATGCATATTGAATAATCTATGAGTCTTCATTATAATAGCATAAGGGCAGGTTCTTCACCCGCCCATATTAGATTAATATTCCCAAAGATCTTGTTCTACGTTTAGGAGTTCTCTTTCTATGCGCTGTTGTTCCTTTTGAATCTCTTCATAAGTGGTGGCCACCTCTGGTATCATACGGCTATATATATTGTTGACACCCACGAGGTAAGAACTATATCTCTTCTGAACGAAAAAGTCATAAAATGTGACACGCTTAGAGTCACTTCCTCGCGGCATCACATACTGCTGCGCCATATATTTACTAAAGGCATCGAATGGAACCCAGAAAAGTATCTGACCATACAAAGCATCCATTACAGTAGTCTCCTCGGTGTTTTGGAAGTTATCAGGATTCATCGGCGCAATAGCCAAGATCTTGCTATACATACGTGAATAATGCTTGTCAAAGAATATTACCTCCTGAATCATATACTTAATCGTATTTCTTGCAAAATCATCATATGCATATGACTTAAAACTCCACTTGTCTGCCACTGAGTCGTAATTCAGCAACATATAGCTTGACTTCGCAATGTCTGCCTCCGTAGAATCCATAACGATCGCTTCATCATAACCTTGCGTTTTAAGCAATGTTGGAATTTCTGTATTCTTAACTTTTTCTACATTAAAATATGGCTTGATATCCCCCATTACTGAACTCTTACGGTATATCGGCATACCGTCTTCTATACCACGTAACATGGTACGAAACAATGAAGCATATACAGGATCATCCGATGAAACTGGCGTATACAATTGATAGTTTTGCTTAATGCGCAAATCAATAATGCGATAGACCACTCTTGACCATACCACATCATCGGTGCGATGGAATACAGTTACGATGGAATCAGAAGCCTCCTTCAACTCTTGAGTCTCCAAACGCACCATACCCATATCATCAAAAAACGAATTGATTTGATGTTGTGCAATGCTAGTTACACTAGCCAACATAACCAGAATAAAAACACTAATTTTTTTCATATGACGTTTTTAATTTAAAACTAAACTAATAGGATACAACGTTCGCGTTCCAGCACCAGAAGCCTTGATATTAAAGATGGTTATTGAACTACCCTTCTTGAGACCTCGAATTGCATTGATGGCCTCACTATTCAAACTATTTCCTTTAACGGAAATCTCTTTTCCGTTAGGTAATCGAACCTGAAAACTTGTAATTGACCAATGCACTGGCTCAACACTACTTGATGATGCCGTGAACTTGTTGCTTGGATTAGTGAGCGCACTAAGTGCAACCCTACCATCGCGTGACGCCTCAAAACGTGCTGCTGGAGAAGAGAGCGGAACCACACGATAATCATATGAGCCCATCAACTTAGAACTTCCATCTATCTTTGCATATACACTAACCTTCACATTACCACTTCCACTTGGCTTAATCACCCAGTCGCTTCCACTGCGCGAAACGCTTGCTCCACTACAAGATACGGTCACATCATGCGTACTTACACCAGGTACTGAAACAGAGAACTTATTATTCCAATCCTTGAACATCACATTCAGTTCCTTATTAGACACTGATGCGGTTGGCTCACCCACGGTATACTCACGCGTAAATGGCAATGACTGCATCTCACCTTTCTTATCTAGATAACGAACCTCACCTGTGATTTTCTTGCGACCAGAACCGCTAGCCACTACCTCATATACGCCATCGCCACCAATTTGCTTACCATTCACAAAAAACTCTGGAGCTTGAGTAGAGTCCATCGCAGCCAATACCACTTTGGCCTTATATTTACTACCTCTAATTACATAGTCTGCAGAAGGAATAATATGCGCCTCAAACTTATTCACACGCAAATCACTAGCATCTGTTTGAGTCAACAAATAACGCACTGCACGTCCTTCACAACGACGAATATCATTTTGAAGTTTAGTCAACACGGTCAGCGAAGCACACATAGGCATCTCATAGAACAATGAATTCTCCCATGAAATAGAATCGCCCTCTGCGTTCACTCCACCTGGTGTTACAAACGTATGCTTAAACTCTAAATCTAATGCTGGGCTATCTTCGCCTGTGACATCGATCATAAACTCACGATATGCATTGATCTTATCCTTCAAAACGGCTGCATGTCCCTCATTGATTGCATATCGATGGGGCACATTCGTATCATCTTGTTTTTTCAAATCACGCACCTTCGCGTTCTTCATGGCATCCTTGCCTTCTGCTTCCGCTACCATAGCGTCCTTGAAGTTTTGGACATATTCATAAAACTCATTGGACATCTTTTGGACCTCCATCGCCTTATCATACCATTCTTGAACCTTGGCGCGGTTTTGACCCAACGCACTCTTAAATTCAATGTATGCATCACGATTGCCCTCTTCAATGGTTTTTATAGTGGCATGCAAACTATCATCTACTTGAGCATAACCATTCAGTATGGCTGCACTGACGTTAAGTGCCAACATTGCTGTCAACACCAAGTACATCATACTAATCATTTTTTGTCTCGGAGTTTCCGGACAATTCTTCGCTCCACCCATATTTTTTTATATTATAAAGGTATTTATTACGCGCACGTTATGATAGCGCATTCAACATATTGCCATACACTTTATTCAAATCTGCCACTTGAGAAGCCAATTGCTTAGCACTTGCAGCGTATGCCTCATGACTCTTCAATGCCTCTGCAGAAACAGTTGTCAATGTCTGTACATTAGCAGTCAAAGCCTCTACTTGAGCAGTTGCAGCCACCACTTTCTCTGTTTGAGCCTTGCATGCATCCGCTTGTGTTTGCAATTGGTTTATTTGAAGCTCATATACTGCATTCAGTTTCTGCAAGTTAGCAGAAGCACTAGCCATATGTGTACCACACTCCTGAGTTCCTGCCACTACGTTTTGCATATCCTCATTTACTTGAGCATATGTTTTGCCCAACAAAGCAGTCTTATCTGCAATCATTTTACCATTTACCACAAACTGGTCCGCTGTTTGACCTGCCGCCTCTAGCTTACCCACCAATTCGTTAGCAGCAGTTGCTACCGAACCTAACTCCTTGATTTGATCTGCAGTCTTAGCCAAGTTGGCCATGCTTGCACCCACCGCAGCTGCATCTACACCATTAGATGCTGCAGGAGCACCACCCAACAAGGTTGGACGAGGACGAGACTCCAACTCCTTCATCAACTCTGGATCGCTACCATGCCCCATTAACTGAGGAAACACATTCTCCCAATGAAAATCTGCATGAGGTTTATCCAAGCAACCTATTGCAAAAAGAATCGCCTCAATACTCATACCTGCAATCAACATTGGGCCTGCGCCTGGAAAGTGCATAATCTTAAACAACGCACCAATAATCACAATAGAAGCACCTAGTGAATAAACACAACCTACTATTTTTTTGCCTTGATATGACTCATACCAATTCATAAACTTTGATCCACCCTTAGGTGCTACTTTCTTATTTGTTTCCATGTTTTTCTATTTTTTGGTTTTTATTAATTCCACGCTAACTTTTTTAATCTCCCATCGCCGAACGAACACAGCGGAAACCTATGTACGAACGAGATTCACCTTGATATTCATAAGAACGAACACCACATTGCAAATAATAACTAATATCTTTCCAGCTACCACCTTTAACCACCTTACGTTTCAAAATTGCTGGATCATCCTTACGAGCAATATATGGAAACTCTGGGTTCATATCATGGATATACGCATTTGAAGTACTCGAGAATGATGATGCTGTCCACTCTGCCACATTACCGGCCATATCAAACAAACCGAAATCATTAGGTTTGAATTCGCCTACAGCCATGGTTGCTACACCTGTATCATCGTGATAAGAACCTCTATATGGCTTGAAGTTTGCCATGAAACATCCTTCCGAATCACGAGCATACTTATCTCCCCATGGATACATCGCCGCACGACGACCACCACGAGCGGCATACTCCCACTCCGCCTCGGTTGGAAGACGATACTGATTCAACATTTGTCTACCCTTCGTACGCAACAGATGAGTACGCCAATGACAGAAAGCATGAGCTTGCTCCCATGTCACGCCCACTACTGGATAGTCTGAATAACTTGGCATATTGAAATAACCATACAACAATGGGTCATTATAAGCAAACTCAAAATCACGTGCCCATACCAAAGTATCAGGATATACACATATTATTGCATTAGTAATCAAATCCTTAGGCTCACGCAATGGACGCTCAATAGTGGCAGAATGTATCTCATCTTCTTCCACCCAGAACGAATCAACACGCACAGTTGAACCTGCAGGAAACTTACCTGTAGTCACACTAAATCGATTAGCGCGACTTACTGCCTCATCTATGTTTTGCCAACTGTAATTATAACGCAACAACGAAGTACGAAGACCTCCATAACCTCCGTCATAAAACATTGGAGCCAACGCCTCAAAGATAGGCTCTTCTGGATTAAAGCGCTTTTCCCATGGAATCTTCTTATTCCAGTTAATTAAAACTTGCTCATCTTCACGCTCATATTTGGGCTTAATCGCATATTCACTATCCGCACCCTCATCTGCAATTAGCAAACCATATGCGATGGAATCGCGCACCCAATTTACGAATTGGCGGTACTCGCTATTCGTAATTTCTGTCTCGTCCATCCAAAACGCATTTACTGTCACCATTACATTATTGTCTGATTGAGCAAATACAACCGATTGGTCATTTGCACCCATCAAAAAAGCACCTTTGCGTATGAAACGCATTCCGTAAGGATCTGCATCACCCGTAGGACCAGATGCAAGAGCTCCTACTAATTCACCAGCAGGTTTATTACATGCCGACAATCCAAGCGCCAACACCAAAATTGGCAAAATTCTTGTTATCTTCATTTGTTTATTAATTTGTTCTTTACAAATATCGTATACTTTTATACTTATTAGTATGTTTTGGCTTTAAAATATTAAATCCATACGACAAGTACAACTCATGCGAACCATACGTCTCACGTATCAACGCATTTGCAGGCAACTCATACGTATAGCCCAATTGCAATCCATTTATAATATCCACACCCAACAATATATTCACACTACCCGCGATACGATAACCCAAACCAAAGCGATAACGCTTTTGCAATTGAGCCAACATCGTCAAATTCACATCCCAACCACGAAAGTCCGTTTGCACCATCATACTTGGCAACAACATCCAATCCTTGTTCTTCAACTGCCAATTATATCCACCTGCTATATACAAAGTTCCACGAACTTTCATCTCAGTTTCCGCCGTTCCACCCCACCTCAATGTAGGTTGTGTCACATGACCATAACTCGCACTAACCCACCAACTTGGTGCAGAATAATACACGCCCACACCCAAATCAAAACTCATACCTGAAGCCCCTTTCTCGCTTCCACCACCTGCCGCATCTGGAACCGCAGGATCATTACCCACATGGTAGTCATCTTGACCTTCTGCGTAATCCACACTATCATTCGCAAAACTCAAGTTTATAAAACCCGCATCCACTCCTATACTCAACACTCCTTTACCCAACTGCAATTTATACGCATACTCTAAATACAAACTTTGATTCGAAAACAAACCAAACTTGTCATTCACAAAACGCACACCTGCACCATGACGAGTCTTGCCTATCATAAAAGGAGACGAGAACGAGAAATACGTCGTCATCGGAGCATCCTGAATCCCTGTAAAATCCATACGATGACTTCCATATACGCGCATCAACTCACCCTCTCCTACCGCAGCCGGATTATAAGATGGCTGAAGAAACATGTACTGACCTATTTGCCCGTCGAATTGTGCGCGCACGTATAACGCACAAAACCAAAACGCAATAATCACTACAATATAGCGCTTCACCACATCCCCCTCCTTAGCGGATTTCAATACACAATCAATACTCCTCCTCGTCAAAGAAGAAGTCATCCTTCGTTGGATAATCAGGCCATAAGTCTTCTATTGACTCATACACTTCCTCATCATCCTCTATCTCTTGAAGATTCTCTATAATCTCCATCGGAGCCCCTATACGCAACGCATAGTCCAACAACTCATCCTTAGTTGCTGGCCATGGAGCATCCTCTATTTTAGAAGCCAATTCTAATGTCCAATACATAAATACAATAAAGCACAATAAGCGCTCTTACTAAATTCTCGTGCAAAAGTAGTATTTTTTTTTTATATACACAAATTTTTGAGCTATTTTCTTCATTTTTCCCAATTTAATACACTAATTTCTAAATTCTTAGCAATAAATCGAGACAAAACAAAATAGTAATCACTCAAACGATTTATATACTGCAAAACAGCTTCACGCATACTTTCACCACTCGCTTCACAATAGCCTACCGTATGACGCTCCAAGCGCCTTGCCACACAACGACACAAATGACAACGGGAAATCTCTTCACTTCCTCCTGGTAATACAAAAGACTTCAAAACAGGAAGTTCAGAGTCCATCGCATCTATCCAACACTCTAATTTTGCAACATTTTCAACCGAAAAATCCATATCGGCACCCGCCAAAATCGCACCTAAGTCAAACAAACGATTCTGTATCCACAACTGCTGAGCCAACACTTCCTTAACCCAAAGAGAATCATGCAACTGCAATGAACTGCTCAGCAAACCTACATAACTATTCAACTCATCTGCTGTTCCGTACGCCTCTAAACGCATATCCGACTTACTCACGCGCTTTCCCGTTGCTAGCGACGTCATCCCCTTATCACCTGATTTCGTGTATATTTTCATAATCGCATCGTATAATTTCTTCGCCAATAATGTGGATCAAAAAACACTAGACCCATTTGATACAAATCCATCGTACTCGTCACACGTGAATCCGAACATATCTCACGCCAAGCACGCTCCATCTCTGGACTATAATGTATATCATCTACCACTATCACACTCTTATCATGAACCTTCTTTGCCAACACATTAAAATATTCGCGCGTGCTCGCGTACGTGTGATTGGCATCTATAAATACTACATCCACCCTATCAATATCGTGATCCAACAACTCCACATCTAGCGCACCTACCCGACATTCGATATTTGTCAAACCCAATCCATCCCAAATCTCTTTAGCAACCGCTGACACAGAAGCACAACCTTCGTAGGTAATCACCCTATCACGACTATCTACGGCCGCCAAATAAGCCGTCGTTATTCCTAAACTAGTACCCAACTCCACAATCTGCAATCCTCGCTCTTTACCCAATTGCATACCCAACCAATTCACCAAACGATATAACATTTGAGCATATTTCTTTCGAGCCAAACTGCCATTAGCTATATCGCAAACGCGTCTTGACCGAACGGCACTACCATCAGCCCGCATACTCCCATCTTGTACTGCCGCCCCACTTCCATAATCCACAAACTCTACCACCCGTTCATCCCGTTGCAGACCTTCTCTACAACGCTCAATATCCTTCCAAACATAATAAGCATGTTTATCCGACATCACCATCCTCACCCACTCGAACAAGTATGGAGAATGTATCCCTTCGCCACCTGTGTTCCAAGCGGTTAAGTGAAACTTCAACCACGCTTTCATACGATATGCTACCACATCCCATCTCATAATCTGCTGCAAAAGTAGTATTTTTTTTTCATTCTTGCAACTTCTTTTCCACTTCTTCTATGATTTTACCATTTAATCTGTAATATTCGTACCCTTAATTATTATAAAGTTATTAGACATTAGTTAGTGATAAGTTAGTGATTAATTAGTGATTAATTAGTGATATAGTGCACTTCGTAAAGAGAGTTGTAACTTTCGAGTGATTTTCTTGCAAATATGCACTCTTTTTTATACCTTTGCACCGAATTTGTTCTATCCAAGCCATGTCGAGGTATGTTCCAAACACAAATTCATGAACATGAAGAAACTACGCCACATATTACACTAGGCAACATTATTATATTATTTACAAACATATGAAACACATATCCACTTTCATCTTATCCTTCATTATTCTTGCAACCACTACCGTGTGGGCAAATGATTCTGAATACTTTGTCATTGGCAACCAACTCGTACCACTCCAACAAACCTCCATCTGCGTCACCAAGGAGATTCTATCCATTGACCTACGCGACGATAGTACCGCATACGTAAATGTGTATTATGAGTTCAACAATCCCGAAAACACCCCAAAAACAATCATAATGGGATTCGAAGCGGATCCCCCTTACTTTTGCGAAGACAGAATCAAAGCCAGCCCCTACGAACATCCATACATCAAAAAATTTACAGTAGATATCAACGGACAACGTATTCTACATAAAAATGCTATTAGCGAAGTGGGTAAATTCCGCCCGATCAACAAACCCATCAATCTATGCATCTACAATGACGATGAAAACGCTGAGCCAATCGATGGCAACCTCGCCTACGTCTACTACTTCGAAGCCACTTTCCAACCTGGCATCAACAAGGTACGTCACACCTACCGCTACATGCTAGGTTATTCCGTAGACATACTCTACTTCCTTGACTACAAACTCACTCCTGCTGCACGTTGGGCTAATAAGCAAATTGATGATTTTACGCTCATCGTTAGCGCAAAACAATCCACAAAGCATTTCTTCATACCAACAATTTGCATACCTGGCGCAAAGCCCAATATCACTATGGGAGTAGGAAAAACAAGACTAACAAAGAATGATTATAATGATGATTTAGAAGAATGGGAAGTCGCACTACGAAAAGGAGCAATAAGTTTTCATATTAAAAATTTCCGACCTCAAAAAGAACTGTGCGTTCACTCTGGACGACGACTCCATACATACGACAGAGCATATTGTAATGTTGCATATTACGACTGGACTGACTTTACAGACTTTCAACTGCGTATAATTAGAAATCTACCATATGCTAGCCGAGGACACGTATTCAAAAATCAACAACTCAAGCAATTCTTCGAGTCATGTTTTTGGTATATTCCAGACCCCAACTATAAGGATGAAACTAGCGATTTTACACCTTCGGAGTGGAAATGTATCAATATGAAACCTAAAAACAAATAACACCAATGCAAAATATCGTTTTTTAACCTATTACATTTTCTTACTTCACTTTTTTTTCATAACTTTGCACACGATATGCTTTTGAATTTTATTTGGATAGGACTTATTCTGCTAGCGGTCGTCATGGGCTGCGTACAGTTTTTTGCCTTTGGACAAACCGACATCTTTTCGGAAATCCTCAACTCCACCTTCGCAGCTGCCCAAAATGGTTTTGAGATTTCTATCGGGCTCACAGGCATTCTCGCACTTTGGATGGGTATTCTTAACATCGGGCAACAAGGCGGAGTGGTCAACACCCTCTCGCGCGGCGTTGCACCTTTCTTCAGACGCATCTTCCCTGAAATACCCAACGGACATCCCGTCTACGGAACCATGTTCATGAACTTCGCCGCCAACATGCTCGGACTTGACAACGCTGCCACGCCCATGGGGCTCAAAGCCATGACCGAACTACAATCGCTCAACGCCGACAAAACCAAGGCTTCCAACGCCATGATCATGTTCGTCGTACTTGGGGTTAGCGGACTAACTATCATTCCTACCACTATCATGGCATATCGCGCACAACTTGGTGCTGCCAACCCTGCCGACATCTTTCTACCGCTTCTCATTGCCACATATTTTGCCACGCTCGGTGGGCTACTCGCATGCTGTGCTGCACAGAAAATCAAGATCTGGGATAAAGTCGTTTTAGGCGTACTCTTCGCACTTACCGCACTCGTAGTTCTCTTGCTTATCTTGGCACAACGCCTCCCCGAAGAAACACTCTCCTCCCTATCCGCCCTCATCGCTGCAGTCATTCTCTTGGGCGTCATTTGCTGGTTCATTATACAAGCATCCATCCGCAAAGTCAATGTATATGAGGCATTTATCGACGGAGCCAAAGACGGTTTCAAAACCGCTATCGGCATCATCCCATACCTCATCGCTATCCTTGTAGCTGTCGGCATGTTCCGCGCCAGCGGAGCCATGGGATTGCTTGAGCAAGGACTCGCATACATCTTCTCTTTAGTGGGCATCAACCCCGACCTATCCGCAGCCGTTCCTACGGCTATCATGAAACCCCTCTCTGGTAGTGGTGCTCGAGGGCTAATGATTGAAGCCATGACCACACATGGAGCCGATTCACTCGTTGGCCGCCTATGTTGCATTCTACAAGGAACAACTGACACTACATTCTATGTTTTAGCCGTTTACTTCGGTAGTGTCGGCATCAAAAACACGCGACACGCAGTCGCTTGCTGCCTCATCGCCGACCTTATCGGAGTCATCGCCGCCTTTACCGTAGCCAACATATTCTTCAGCTAACCCTCGCCTTTACACTCTACACCCTACACTCTACACTTTACACAAACATGATCACATTCCACGCCGACAATATCGAAATGCCTGCCATCGACATCCACAAAGTCGAACTATGGATCAAAAGCGTCGCGGCACAATATGGCTACGCCGTAGGAGAACTCAATTATATCTTCTGCAACGATGAAAAAATACTTGCTGTTAATCGCGAATTCCTTCAGCACGACTATTTCACAGACGTCATCACCTTTGATTATACCACGCGCACGCGCGTGAACGGCGATATTTATATTTCTATTGATACGGTTGCCTCCAATGCCGAACTTGTTGGCACATCATTCATACACGAACTACATCGCATCATCATACACGGCCTACTCCATCTCACAGGACAAGCTGACAAGACACCTGAAACCAAAACACAAATGACCGCCAAAGAAGAAGATGCACTAAAAAAATCGCCAATCTACTTTGAAACTGTGAAACACTGAAACTTTTTTGCAGAAAAATTTGCATATCTTGTAATTTTTTTTTACCTTTGCCGTCGGTTTTTGTTCGCAAAAGCCGATTTGACCATAAAAACATATTAACTTATATCTAATAAACACAATTATGGCTAAGGTTTATCAAGCTAACGAGATTAAAAACATTGCCCTCATGGGTGGCAGTGGCTCGGGTAAGACTACCCTCATGGAATCCATGCTCTTTGAGTGCGGGG
>JAEIGA010004510.1_pt1 | contig 21542 bp, 17 predicted proteins | sample 9270691 | NCBI WGS metagenome assembly JAEIGA01 (sample SAMN17057246, study PRJNA624740) | gut metagenome | biome: biome; isolation source: fecal sample | host: Bos grunniens | place: China: Xizang | collected 2019 | reverse complement strand
GGTGCAATTGTTATGGGATACTTAATTCTGTTTCTATTTGCTGAATTAATATTATCTACATCTGAGGCATCTATTGTAATATTCTTAATAGTGTACGCTATAGATTCTGTATTTACAATTTTCCAACGATTATTTGCTGGAGAGAATATATTTCAATCGCATAGATTGCACCTATATCAGATTTTGGCAAATCAACGCGGTATAGCACATTACAAGATTGCAATAGTTTATTCCTTAATCCAATTGCTTATTAATATCGGATACATTTTAATATCTTCCGATCTAAAATGGACATATTTTATATCTGTTATTACAATTCTTACTATAATATACTTTATGCTTAAACGCCATTTGGTTAAATAGTATATCTAAAACATAATATTTTTATAAATGAAAAACGCTATCAAAATAATTTGATAGCGTTATTTCATTTTAGAGAGAATCTAATCTTATTTGCTTGCGATTGAATCAGAAACAGTCAAACGAGCACGACCTTTAGCACGACGACGTGCAAGGACTTTGCGTCCGTCAGCAGTTGACATTCTTTCACGGAAACCGTGTTTGTTTACTCTCTTTCTGTTTGAAGGTTGAAATGTTCTTTTCATTGCCGTATTTAATTTTCAATTATTTTATTCACAATTTCGGAGTGCAAATTTACATATTTTTTTTGATTTAAGCAACTTTTTTTGTGCTTATTGCTCTTTTATAGTGGAATTACTCCAATTCCTGGTCGGTCAGGTATTGTAACTTTGCCTTTTACAATTTTAATTCCATCAAAAATATCATTTGCAATAAGTAGATTGCCATCAAGGTCGGCCCAATCAACCATTGGAGATAATTGAGCTGCAGCCGTTACAGCACAAGATGTTTCGGTCATACAACCCAACATAACTTTCATGCCTAAAGCTTTTGCTAAAACAGCCATCTTATATGCTTCATGAAGCCCGGTACTTTTCATTAGTTTTATATTTATTCCATCATACGCTTGAGATGCTCTGCGCACATCAGGAAGTCGTTGTAAGAACTCATCTGCTATAATTGGGAGTGGACTTCGTTCTCGTAACCATGCTGTTTCATCAATCATTTCTTTAGGCATTGGTTGCTCTACAAACAAACAATTACGTTCAGCTAACCAATAACACATTTCTAATGCTTTCTCTTTATCATTCCACCCTTGATTGGCATCAACACATATAGGTCGATTAGTTTTTTCACGAATAATATCAACCAATTCTTTATCATTATCTAATCCCATTTTCACTTTAAGGACGTTGTATGGACTTGCTTCATCTACTTTTTTCCTAACGACCTCTGCTGTATCTATGCCTATAGTAAAAGACGTATCAGGAGCGTTGTCGGGATTAAGTCCCCATATCTTATACCATGGTTGCCCCATAATTTTACCAAGTAAATCATGAAGAGCAATATCAACCGAAGCTTTCGCAGCACGATTATCTTGAGCAACTTTATCCATATAATCGTGTATATCTTCAATTCTAAATGGATCTGAAAATTGAGACAAATCTAATTTAGATAAAAAGGATGTCACGCTATCAACGCTTTCTCCTAAATATGGTGGCATTGATGCTTCACCATATCCAATTAATCCGTCATATTCTAATCTTACTTGAACACCTGGCGTTGTGGTACGGCTATACTTGGCAAGATTAAATGAATGACGAAGTTTCAACTCATAGGGAGTAAATGAAAGATTTAATTTTCCAGATTTGCCTCTTTTTTTTGTAGGTGCGCCAAACGCTGAAAATGAAATTGGCGATGCTAACACAGCAGATGTAAGAGCTGCATTACGAAGAAATTTTCTACGATCCATATCTATTGTTTTATGTTAAAATACCAAGGATGATTTATTGCTTGTATAATGCCATCAGAACCAATTGTATTTTTGATTCTCGTGGCATGAAAAAATGGAGTTGTCAAATAAACGCTACTTTCGGGGTCTATACTATTTTCTTTAACTCGTCCTGATGCATGAATATATAATCCATTATTATTGTAAATGGCAACATGCGTTACTCGCTTTGTTTTTTTATTGCCGAAAAAAAGCAAGTCACCAGCTTCACAAGTGCGCCAGTTGGAGGCCTCTATTCGGTTCCCAGTTTCTGCTTGTTGATATGCATCTCTACGTAAAATAATTCCATTTGCAAGATAGCAAACCTTTGCAAGCCCAGAACAATCTAATGACTTTGTTGATGTCCCACCCCATAAATAAGGTAATCCCATCATAGAATAAGCCATTTTTAAGATTAATTCAGCTTTAAATTCTTGAGATGCCCATTTTTTAATAGGAGTAATATCATTTGAATTTATATACCCTATTCTACCATCTGGCAAATTGACTTTAGTGAATTTATCTGTGCTCTTTTCGCCGACTAGTATTGCTCCATTCACAACATCTGTAATGATATCCATATACGATGTTGATTTAGGTGATTTATATATATATGTTTGATGTATTGATGTAACAACTACCCTATTTGATTCTCGCCATAAATTCATTTGAATAGAATCCATTATAGACATTGAATTTTCAATAATGTATCCGTTATAACCATCTGGAGTTTCGCAAAACCACCAATCTCCTTTTTTTTCAATGAGTTTTATTGGCATACCCATAATTACTTGACTCGACAATTCAGATGAATGCCCTGGCTTAGTGCGCATGTGAGCAACAGAAATTCTAGCCAAGCCCCAATTTGGTTCATTAGTTTGACCAGATAAATTTGTAGCAAAAAATAAAACAAAAATTGCAAATAATATTTTTTTCATATAAGTTATTTTAATTCAGTAATTGATAATACTTCTAATTTCTTAGCCCATCCAGGATAGAATAAATTACCTTCAGTCGTCTCTACTTCTCCCATTTGGAAGTCTATAGTTTCGCTACGAATAAATTTCTTTTCAGGGTAAAGTGGTGAACATATACCATTATTTGTGGCAAATCTATAGTTGTCCATACTTGTAGAAAAGAAATTTCTTTCATTCTCATTACTTGAGTTTATGTATCTACCAAATGAAACATCAACTGGGACCCAACCGATTCCCTCAAAATAAACTTCAGCCCAATCATGCAAATTTTTACTCCACGGATGTAACATCCATCCACTTTCCCATCGAGCAGGGACACCCAATGTTCTCATTAGCGAGATATATAACAATGCTACTTGACCGCAATCGCCGTGCTTTTCATCAAGAACGTATTGTGGAATACATTCAATTGTACTATATTCTCTTGCACCTGCCCAAGGATAGGTTGAAGAAATGTATTCATACACCAACTCAGATTGCAAATATGGGTTAGTTTCATCACCTACGATGCAATGTGCTAGTGAGTCTAATCTAATTATATGTTTATGAGATAGATTAGTATATTTCTTATATATTTCACTATCAACATCATAAGATTGAATGTTTTTCAGAATATACTCCTTACTAAAATGTTGCGCATATACATCATATTGACCAACATATTCAAAATGAATTATTGAATCACTCGAATGTGGTATCACATCAGTGAAATATAGAGTATTATGAGCACTATTCCCATTTGAGTGGATATAGTTATGTGAGGCACTAATGATTTTTATATTCTTTTGTCGCAATGTTTCTAATGGTATAGGCATCCATACGTGAATAGAATCACCTTGGATAAAATCGTGACAAGGTATATTTATTGAAAATCTATATTTAATTCTTTGACCATTAGATATCGAGCCATTACCTTTTGATTGAGATAGAATTTCTTTAACCATAATTAAATCTTCTGCATCAGGCGACGCCCCTCTCCCATTCCAATTGCTAAATTTAGGGCATAGAAGTCCAAAATTACGAGGCGACTTTCGATGCAACATAATTTTATTATCTATTTCTTTTACCTCAATATAATGATTACTAATATATTTATTTATATGGACTTTATCAAAACCATTATAGAGTTTTTTCATTTCTGAGATTCCATCTTCTAATGTCAATGAAAAATCACTTTTTATACGACTTGAAATAGCTGTAATAGAGTCTTTTTCAAACCATTGAGGCAACTCTTTGGCAATTGCAAAGATTGGCGATAAAAAGAGTAATATTGATGCAAAAATTGTTTTCATTAGCAATTTAATATGTATTACTATGTTATAAATTAGGTTGAATGTAAAGTTAATCAATTTTGTTTATATATGAAACAACTGAGGGTACAAATCTTAAATTTGTACCCTCAGTATTAATTCTTAAACAAATAAATCATTGATTAAATCATAGAGTAAATAACCTCTTTAATTTGTTCAGCTAATTTATTTGCTTCATCCATATTTTCAGCTTCAGAGTAGATACGTATAATTGGCTCAGTGTTAGATTTTCTCAAATGAACCCAACTGTCTTTGAAATCAATTTTTACACCATCAATATCCGTAATTTGTTCATTGCTAAATTTGACTTTGACTGCATCCAAAATTGCATCTACATCAATATTTGGAGTGAGTTCAATTTTGTTCTTAGCAATAGCATATGCAGGATAAGTCTTTTTAAGTTCAGTAACTTTTTTGCCACTCTTAGCTAAAAGACTAAGGAACAAAGCAACACCAACCAACGCATCGCGTCCATAATGAGATGCAGGATAAATAACGCCACCATTTCCTTCTCCACCAATTACCGCATTTGTACGGCGCATTTCAGTTACTACATTAACTTCACCTACAGCTGATGCGGAATATGAACAGCCATGTTTTTCTGTAATAACCTTCAACGCTCTTGAAGAACTTAAATTTGAAACTGTAGCACCAGGAGTTTTTGACAAGACATAATCTGCAATTGCAACAAGAGTATATTCTTCAACAAACATTTCTCCATTCTCCATTACTATTGCCAAGCGGTCAACATCAGGGTCAACTACAAAGCCAACATCAGCAACACCCGACTTCATCAAATCAGAAATTTGGGTAAGGTTTTCAGGGAGAGGTTCTGGCGTATGAGCAAAGTGCCCTGTTGGATCACAGTTCAAACATATCACATTTTTTACACCTAAAGCTCTTAATAATTCAGGAATAATAACGCCACCTACAGAGTTAACAGCATCAACTGCAACTGTAAAATTTGCCTCTTTGATAGCATCTACATCTACCAAATCAAGTTTTAATACACTGTCAATGTGCTTACTATTATATGTTTCATTAGCAAAAACACTACCTAAACTATCTACATCTGCAAAATGGAATTCTTCAGCCTCAGCAATACGAAGGACTTCTTTCCCTTGAGCATCATTAAGGAACTCTCCTTTTTCATTTAAAAGTTTTAATGCATTCCACTGCTTTGGATTATGTGAAGCGGTAAGAATAATACCACCACATGCTTTTTCGGCAACAACAGCTAACTCCGTTGTTGGGGTTGTTGCCAAGCCTATATTTACCACATCAAATCCCATTCCTGTCAATGTCCCTACAACGATATTGTTTACCATCTTACCAGAGATACGCGCATCACGACCTACAACAATTCTACGACTAGGGCAAGTTGTCGTTGATTTAATAAATGTTGCATAAGCAGCTGTGAATTTTACAATATCCAACGGACTTAGACCTTCACCTGGGGCACCACCTATAGTACCTCTAATTCCTGAAATAGACTTAATAAGTGACATTTTATGATATTTATTGGTTAGTATTTATTATAATTTACTTGGAAAATATCTTACATTATACAAATATGGAACTACGTTGCTAATTTCATCGGTATATCCATATTGAGATCTAATAATAAGATTTACTTCACTATTTATACCTAAATAATATAGGGGTAATTGTATTGCTGTTCCCCATTGTGATGAAGAAGGCAATGAATAATTTCCAAATCTAAATTCGGTATTCTTGTAATCAAAGTCATTTGCATTCCCCCAACCTTCAGGCAAAACTCCATTTTTATACGATAGCAAATCGTAACGAGTAAAACGAAAATAAATTAATTGATCATTTTTAGCCATAGTGTCACGAGAACCAGCTTTTATTACTTGCATATATATATTCCCATCTTCATCCATTTTATAATAGGGAGCATCTTTTCCGCATATAAAAATAGAATCTTCAGGTAATTCCAATTCGACTTTTTGGTCTGCTAAAAAATTATTAACAGCGACTGTTTCTTCGTCTAATAGCTCTGCATAACTTTCATTATCATCACATGACGACACAAATAACAAAACTACAACTGCTAATAATGCTTTTATATATCTTTGAATATTATCCATTTTAATTAAAATATTTATCATTTTCTTTCAATAAAGATATAAATAAATGAACTGCCTCTGTAATAGAACCCATATATTCTCCGCCAGCAGCATTTTTATGTCCACCACCATTGAAATAATTTTCACATAAAAGATTTACAGGAAAATCGCCAGTACTTCTCATTGAAACTTTGATATATTCCTCATCCTCACGTAAAAAAGCTGAATATACGACACCTGGAATAGACAATGGAATGTTAACAAGTCCTTCTGTATCTCCTTTTTGGTAATTATATTGCTCAAGTTCTTGTTTGGTTAGATAAATCAATGCGGCATGATGCTCAGGATAAATAGTCATTTTATTCCCAAGTGCATAACCACATAATTTCAATCTTTCTTCCGAATTTGTATTGTATAATTTTTTATAGATGAATTCTTTTCTTATTCCTTTCTTTATTAACTCAGCAATTGCAATATAGATATATGGGTCCTCTGAATTATATGTAAAGTTACCTGTATCGGTCATCATTCCAGCATAAATTCCTTCAGCTGCTTCTTGATTAATGTGTTCAAATAAATTTAATTGATACAATACAAACAATAACAACAAACAAGTGGAAGAAATCTGGGGTTGTGAAATAATTATGGAAGCAAAATTCTCAGGGTCTAAATGATGATCAATTAATACTTTCATTGCTGATGACTCCTGAAGTACTTTGCTCATTTTATCTACTCTTGATAATGCATTGAAGTCTAAACAAAAGATTAAATCAGAAATAGCAAAAATACTATCACACAAATGCTTATCACAAGAATGAGATTTAATTTCACTGACATTTGGCAAGAACTGTAAGCTAATAGGAACCTGGTCGGGAGTAATAACTACTACATTTTTACCTAATGACTTTAGAACTTCCATTAAAGCTAAAGAAGATCCAATAGCGTCACCATCGGGCGACACATGGCAAGTAATGACAATTTGTTCAGCATTTTGTATTGCCAAATTAATTGTGTCGATATTATGTTCTTCGATAACCTGTGGAAACATTTATTAAATTTTAAGATGCAAAGATAACACAACACAACGGCAAAACCAAAATCAATCCAATAAAAATCATTATAATTAGACGGTTTTTTTATTTTTTTGTCTGATTTCTAAAAAAATATAAAGTCATAAATAAATTTCGTCTTAAAATATAAATTATGATATTATTTTTTAGTAATTTTGCAATCCAATATGAAAATTGAAATTGAAATGTCAGACATTAAGAAAATTAAAACAGCCCTAATCTCTGTTTATCACAAAGACGGATTAGACGAAATTCTAGAGTTGTTACACAAAGACGGTGTTGAATTCCTCTCAACTGGTGGCACTAAGTCATTCATTGAATCATTAGGCTATGAATGCCAAGCAGTAGAAGATTTAACTGGATATCCATCAATTTTAGGTGGACGTGTTAAAACCCTTCACCCTAAAATCTTTGGTGGTATCTTAAACCGCCGTGACAATCAAACAGACAAAGAACATATAAGCAAATATGCAATTCCATCAATCGACCTAGTAATAGTTGATTTATATCCTTTTGTTGACACCGTAGCATCAGGTGCTTGTGATGCAGATATTATTGAAAAAATTGACATAGGTGGAATTTCACTCATTCGTGCAGCTGCAAAGAATTACAACGATGTTATTATAGTTGCTTCAAAAGCACAATATGCTCCATTAGCTGAACTTCTTAAAGCAAATGGTGCTCAATCTTCAACTACAGAACGTCGCTGGTTTGCAAAAGAAGCGTTTGCCGTTTCATCGTCGTACGATAGTTCTATCTTTGAATATTTTGACAATGAACCTTCTGCATTCCGTTGTGCAGTTGATGGTGTAAAACCTATGAGATATGGCGAAAATCCACATCAAAAGGGCATGTTCTTTGTAAATTTTGAAGAAATGTTTACACAAGTACATGGTAAGGAAATTTCATATAATAACCTTCTTGATATAGATGCTGCCGTATCATTAATATCTGAATTTAATGAAACAACCTTTGCAGTATTAAAGCACAATAATGCTTGTGGTATTGCATCACGCGAAACTATACTTGAGGCTTGGAAAGATGCTCTTGCTTGCGACCCAGTTTCTGCATTTGGTGGTGTATTAATTGCTAATGCAAACATAGACCGAGCTACTGCTGAAGAGATTAATAATATTTTCTTTGAAGTTATTATTGCCCCTTCTTATAGTGACGAAGCTCTCGAAGTTCTGAAACAAAAGAAAAATCGTATTATTCTTATACAAAATTGCCAAAACAACAATAAAAAACAATTTAGAACTATACTTAATGGTGTTCTTGTTCAAGATAGAGACTTAAAGAATGAAACACCAGAAGAACTAACTCAAGTTACAACTATGGCAGTTAGTCCAGAACAAGTTGGCGATCTTCTTTTTGCAAATAAAATTGTAAAACACAGCAAAAGTAATGCGATTGTTTTAGCTAAGAATAAACAACTATTTGCGAGTGGCATTGGTCAAACATCTCGAGTTGATGCTCTTCGTCAAGCAATTGCTAAAGCTCAATCGTTTGGATTTGACCTTAACGGCGCAGTAATGGCTTCAGACGCATTCTTCCCCTTCCCCGATTGTGTAGAAATAGCGCATCAAGCTGGTATTAACGCAGTAATTCAACCTGGCGGTTCGGTTCGTGATAATGAATCGATTGAATATTGCAATAACAATAATATTGCAATGGTTACAACTGGGTTCAGACATTTCAAACATTAATAATATTTTGATATAATAGACCAATTATGAGACTATTCTCTTTAACTAAAGAAATTGCGATTGACTTAGGTACTGCAAATACTGTCATCATTCACAATGATAAAATCGTCATTGATGAGCCATCAATCGTAGCACTTGATAAACGCACAGACAAACTTATTGCGGTGGGCAAAGAGGCTCAACAAATGCAAGGTAAAGAAAATGAACGTATTCGCACTGTAAGACCACTTCGTCAAGGAGTAATTGCCGACTTTAATGCTGCCGAAGCTATGATTAGAGGCTTAGTAAAAAAAGCTTCTAAAAAAAGCAATTGGTTTTCTCCATCGCTAAGAATGGTTGTAGGTATTCCATCTGGATCAACTGAAGTCGAAATTCGTGCTGTTCGCGACTCTGCTGAACATGCTAATGGTAGAGATGTATATATGGTATATGAACCGATGGCTGCTGCACTTGGTATTGGCCTAGATGTTGAAGCTCCTGAAGGAAATATGATTGTAGATATAGGTGGTGGTACTACAGAAATTGCCGTTATCTCATTAGGTGGTATTGTAAGTAACAAGAGTATTCAAGTTGCTGGTGACGACCTAACCGACGACATCCTTCAACACATGAAGCGTGCTCACAACGTACGCGTTGGAGAACGTACTGCAGAGTTGATTAAAATGAATGTTGGTTCGGCTTTAACGGAATTGGATAATCCACCAGAAGATTATGTAGTACATGGACCAAACCAAATGACAGCGCTTCCTATGGAAGTTCCTGTATCATATCAAGAGATTTCTCACTGTATCGAAAAATCTATTTCAAAAATTGAAGCGGCAATCTTAGGCGCATTGGAACAAACTCCTCCTGAATTGTATGCTGATATTGTTAGAAATGGCATTTATCTTGCTGGTGGTGGGGCTCTCTTGCGTGGACTAGACAAGCGTCTTACTGATAAAATAGGTATCCAATTCCACATTGCTGAAGATCCATTATTGGCAGTAGCAAAAGGTACTGGTGTTGCGCTTAAAAATGTTGCAAACTTCTCTTTTTTAATAAGATAAGACAATAATACATTACAAAACAATGCTTTCCTTTTATAAGGAAGGCATAGTTTTGTTTATATGAGGTGTAATAACGTGAATGATTTAATTAATTTTATAGTTAAATATAGCAAATGGTTTGTTTTGATATTCTACATTGTTATTAGTTCAATATTATTATTTAATAACAATCCGTATCAACACCATATTTATTTGACTTCTGCAAATGCTGTAAGCTCTACTTTGTATGAGGGCGCAAATAATGTTTCTTCATATTTCAATTTACGTGAAATAAATGAGAGTTTGCAGTACCAAAATTCAAGTCTTGAGTTAGAAGTTCTAAAATTAAGAGCTCAACTACAACATTATGAAGAAAAATATAGCATAGACTCAATGGGATTGCCTACTTGGTTATCTCAATTTGACTATATACATGCTCACGTTATTAATAATAGCACTAACAAACCACACAATTATATAACTATTAACAAAGGAATGAAAGATGGGATTATGCCCGAGATGGGAGTTCTTGATCAAAATGGTGTGGTTGGAATTGTTAATGTTGTAGGCGAAAATAGTGCTCGAATTATATCAATCTTAAACTCGAACATCAAATTATCATGCAAAATTAAAGGCACTAAAGGTATCGGCTCTTTAATTTGGGACGGAGTCAATCCTACAATAGCAAATCTTGAAGAGCTACCTAGACACTCAGTTTTCAAAAAAGGTGATACAGTCGTAACTACTGGATATTCTTCGGCATATCCAGCAGATATTCCCGTTGGGACAATTCTTTCGGAAAAAGGATTTGATGATGGAAATACTTATGTTATTAAAGTAAAATTGGCAGCAGACTTTACTAAATTGAGTACAGTTAAAATTGTGGTAAACAATATGAAAGCCGAATTAGATTCTCTCGAATCATTGGAAACAAAAGATAAAAATTAAAATTATGGGAAGGACTTTAATTAATCTTTTGATTTTATTTTTTCTGTTAATATTTGCTCAGGTAATAATATTCAACAATATATGTTTGTTCAATATTGCAATACCTATTGTATTCATATATTTTATTATACGACTTCCAATTACAATTAATATTAATTGGGCTTTAACAATCGCATTTTTCACAGGTTTAATTGTGGATATTTTTTCTAATACACAGGGTATGCATGCCTTGTCATGTACAATTATAACTTTTGTGAGACGTGATATACTACGTCTTTATATCTCTCGTGAAGAAGACATTACAGATGGTATAGTTTCAATTAAATCAATTGGAATGTCATCTTTCTTGAAGTACACTTTTACAATAATATTGCTATACTGCTTTGTGATATTTTGTATTGAAGCTTTTACTTTTTTTAATCCCCTACTATTAATGTCTAAGATTATAACAAGCACGTTTCTATCATTTGTTATCATCTTAGGAATTGATCGTATTGCTAATAATCAACGTGAGAAAAGATTATAAATTAGAAAAACGTAAATTTGTTATTGGCGGTTTTGTTATCCTTATTGCAATAGTCTATCTAATTAGATTATATGATTTGCAAATAAATGATAACAAATATCGTGAATATGCTGATACTAATGCTCTATTAAAGAAAACTATATACCCATCACGAGGGCTTATATATGACCGCAATGGTGAATTAATAGTATATAATCAGCCCGCTTATGATGTTATGATAATTCCTCGTGACGTAGAGGAATTTGATACGCTTAACTTTTGTGAAACTATAAATATCACAAAAGAAAATTTATTAAAGCGTATTAGTGACATGAAAAACAAATCCTTAAATCCTGGATATTCTTCATATTCTCCTCAACGATTAATATCTCATTTATCGGTAGAAGATTATGGACGTTTACAAGAAAAACTATATCGATTCCCTGGATTTTTCATTCAAAAACGGATACTTCGTCAATATAATTATTCTGCTGCAGCCAATGTATTAGGAAATATTAGAGAGGTTAATGCCAAAGATATTAAAAACGACTCAAATAAATATTATCAGCCAGGAGATTATTGTGGCGACTTAGGAGTAGAAAAAAGTTACGAAAGTTATCTAAGAGGGAAAAAAGGTGTTGAAATTTTAATTAGAGACGCAAGAGGACGCATTCAAGGGAAATACAATGAAGGCGAAAACGATATAGCACCAATCTCTGGAAAAGACTTGAAATTAAGCATTGATATTAAGTTGCAAAAATATGCTGAATCTTTGATGGCAAATAAAATTGGAGCCGTAGTCGCAATTGAGCCATCAACAGGTGAGATATTAGCACTAGTTTCTAGTCCTACATACGATCCCGCTCTATTAGTTGGACGAAATCGAGGAAAAAACTATAAGGAACTTGTAAACAATAAATACAAACCACTTTTTGACCGTGCGTTAATGGCATCATACCCACCAGGATCAACATTCAAACCTGGACAAGGCTTGATTTTGCAACAGGAGAAGATAGTCACTCTTGGCACACCATTTCCATGCTCAAATGGGTTTGTATCAGGAGGATTAAGAGTTGGATGCCATGCACATAGTTCTCCAATTACACTAAAACCAGCATTAGAGACCTCTTGCAATGCTTACTTTTGTTGGGGATTTAAGGCTATGATTGATAAAAAGTCCAAATATGGAAGTGCTGCAAATGCATTTGAAGTTTGGAAAAATCACTTAGTTTCACTTGGATTTGGCTATAAACTTGGTGTTGACCTCTCGGGCGAAAATCGCGGATTTATACCAAATGCAAAATGGTATAATGATGTCTATGGAGAAAACCATTGGAGTGCAAATACGATCATATCTGTCTCAATAGGTCAAGGTGAGATATTAGCTACCCCACTCCAAATTGCGAACATGTGTGCTACGATTGCAAATAGAGGTTGGTATATTACTCCTCATGTTGTAAAAGAAGTAAAAGACTCAACTCTTCCGGAAAAACTTACTACAAAGCACTACCCCACTATAGATAAGCGATACTTTAACTCAATAGTAGAGGGAATGAGAATGGCAGTAACAAATGGGACTTGTAAGCGAGCGAATCTCAATGACATTGAAGTTTGTGGTAAAACAGGTACTGCGCAAAATCCACGAGGACGTGACCACTCTGCATTTATAGGCTTTGCACCATATAATAATCCAAAGATTGCTGTGTGCGTGTACGTTGAAAACGCTGGATTTGGAGCTACATATGGGGTCCCTATTGGCAGTCTAGTAATAGAAAAATATCTTACTGACACAATCAGTCGCGATAGAAAGGGTCTTGAACTACAAATGCTAAAATCAAATACAATCAAAAACAGTGGAGTTAAGAAGCACTAAACAAAGTATTTTTAAATGTATTGATTGGCCAATCCTTATTATATATCTAATAATGATTGCGTGTGGCGTTATTAGTATTTACGCCGCTAGTTATGATTTTGATAATGCAAGTTTTTTTGCTTTTACCGAATTCTCAGGTAAGCAAATCAGATGGATAGGCCTGTCGTTTATTTTAGGGTTAATAATTCTACTCATAGACTATCGTTTATATGAGACATATTCATATCCGCTATACTTATTTTTAGCATTATTGCTCTTTATAACAATATTTATTGCGCCTGATATTAATGGTTCTCACTCGTGGATTGTTTTAGGCCCAGTAAGCATACAACCAGCGGAATTTGCCAAATTTGCTACAGCTTTGGCATTAGCTAAAACATTTAGTGGATATAATTTTGCATTAAATTCTGCTGCTAACTATGCCAAAGTTCTAGCGATTATTTTTGCGCCAATTTTGTTGATTCTTGCTCAAAAAGAAACCGGCTCGGCATTGGTATATATGTCATTATTTTTTGTGTTATATCGCGAAGGGATGAGCGGGCTTGTACTATTTGCCGCATTATTCTCTGTTATAATTTTCATATTTGCGATTAAATTTACTGAGACAATAATACTCGGAATACCGTCTGGCGAGTTCTTTATTTTTATTTTAATTATGGCAGTACTTGTATTCATGCTTGCCTTTTATTGTAAAAAGTCAAAATTAGCACAGCACATATTCCTTCTATTTTTGGGTTCAGGCATAATAGTAACGATACTTGCTCTTTGCGGAGTAAATGTGCCTGGTCGTTTATATTTTATATCTATTTTAATTATAGCTTGCTTGTATTGTGGATTTGAAATGCTTAGACTAAAATCAAATAAGATTCTTATTTCAGTTTTTACAGTATTATGCTCAGTTATATTTTTGTCATCTGTAAATTATGTATTTGGGAATATCCTGGAACCACACCAACAACTTCGCATTAAGGTTGCATTAGGAATTGAAGAAGATATCAAAGGAGCCGGATACAACGTGAACCAATCAAAAATTGCAATTGGTTCTGGAGGTTTTACGGGCAAAGGGTTCCTTAATGGAACTCAAACAAAACTAAAGTATGTACCAGAACAACATACTGATTTTATCTTTTGCACCATTGGTGAAGAAGAAGGTTTTATAGGGGCATCAACTGTAACATTGTTATTTTTAATTTTAATACTTCGAATTATTAAAATAGCTGAAAGACAACCGACTAACTTTGGTAGAGTTTATGCTTATTGTGTTGCAAGTTATTTTACGTTCCATTTTTGTATAAATATTGGAATGGTAATCGGATTATGCCCCGTTATTGGTATTCCACTACCCTTCTTTAGTTATGGAGGGTCGTCTCTATGGAGCTTTACCTTCCTATTGTTTATTCTATTAAAAATAGATGCATCACGAAGATATCATTTATCACACTAATGATAGTTTTATAATCTTAAAATTATTGCTAACTTTGTAACTAAATTAAATATTTCAACTATAACAATTAATAATTAAATATTATACTCATGAGAAAATTTTTATCATTATTAATGATGGTTATGTGTATATCATTGTACACATCAGCACAGGTGTTTACACCATCACCATCACCATTACAAGAAACGAGCAAAAATGTAGTAATTACATTTCATGCTGACAAACAAGACGTTAAAGGATTACAAAACCTTCCTTCAACTACACCACTTTATACTCACATTGGTGTATTTACAACAAAAAGTCCAAGTGTTTGGTCGTATGTAAAAACTGATTGGGCAGTTAACACTGAAGAAACTAAATTTAAATATGTTTCTGCCAATACGTATGAGCTAAACATTGGTGATATTCGTACTTATTTTGGCATTACAGATCAGAATGAAACTGTAACACACATTTGTATTATTGCTCGTACTGCCGATGGTTCTGTTCAAACAAAAGACAATTTTATTGAAGTAAAACCTGGTGGTTTTCAAATGACATTCAATCACTCAGAAGAATCAACTATTATTTCAGAACCTACAACCGTAACTTTTAATGTTACAACTACTGAAGATTCTAAGATAGATTTGACTGTAAATGGCACATCTTTTGCAAGCGTTGCAAGTGCGACATCATTGTCAAAAGAATATACATTTAGCACAAAAGGCACATACGAAGTTAAAGCAGCAGCTAACAACGGCAAGGAAACTATTGAAGAAACAATCACATTCATCTACATGGATGCTGCTGTACAACAAAACTATCCTGGTGGTATCCCTAAAATGGGTGCTGTAGAAAATAGTGATGGTTCTGTAACTTTCTGTCTTGCAGCTCCTGGTAAAAAAAGTGTTATCTTAGTTCCTTCATGGGATGACTATCAAACACTTGATAAAAACGTAATGAAATATCAAGATTATAATGGCAATCGTTATTTCTGGACAACTGTTACTGGTTTAGATCCTAATAAAGAATATCCATACTATTACGTTGTTGACGGAACAATTAAAGTTGGTGACCCATACGCAAAATTAATCCTCGACCCATATAGCGACAAATGGCTTGACAAAAGTGTTTATCCTGGATTAATTAATTATCCTTTTGATAAAGGTCTTGACGGCATTATGCTCGCTGTATATAAAGGTACTCGCGACAATTATAATTGGAAAGTAAAAAACTTTGTTGCTCCCGACAAAAAAGATCTTATTATTTACGAAATGTTATTCCGTGACTTCACAGGTACTGAAGGTGAAGCTAATGGTAATGGTACAATACGTGATGCAATCGCTAAAATCCCTTATATTAAAGCACTTGGTGTAAATGCTGTAGAATTAATGCCAATTATGGAGTTTGATGGTAATAACTCTTGGGGTTACAATACAAACTTCTACTTTGCACCAGATAAAGCTTATGGTACTCCCGATGATTATCGTGAATTTATTGACCTTTGTCACCAAAATGGCATCGCTGTAATTCTTGATATCGTATTTAACCAAAGCGCTGGTTTGCACCCTTGGTATCAAATGTACCCAATTTCAAGCAATCCATTCTACAACGAAGAAGCTCCTCATGCTTATAGCGTTTTGAATGACTGGAAACAAGATAATGCACTAGTTCAACAACAATGGAAAGATGCATTAAAATACTGGATGACCGCTTATAAAGTTGATGGATTCCGTTTTGACTTGGTAAAAGGTCTTGGTAATAACGCAAGTTATGGTGGTGACACTGAAAAATACAACCAATCACGCGTTGACAATATGAAGGCTCTTCATGCTGCAATGAAAGAGGTTAATCCTAATGTTTATCACATCAATGAACACCTTGCAGGTTCACAAGAAGAAAATGCTATGGCTGCTGATGGTCAAATGAACTGGGCAAACGTAAGCAATGCATCATGTCAATTTGCTATGGGATTCCAAAGTGGTGCTGATTGTAATCGTTTTATGTCAACAAATGACAGCCGCACATGGGCTTCAACTGTATCTTATGCAGAAAGCCATGACGAAGAACGCATGGGTTATAAACAACAAGCTTATGCAACAAGCTCATATATCAAAGGTAACCTAGCCAATAGTATGAAACGCCTTGGAGCTGTAGCAGCTCAAATGCTTCTTGCTCCTGGCGCTCACATGATTTGGCAATTTGGAGAACTTGGTGCAGATCAAACTACTAAATCTTCAGATGGTGGCAATGATACTAGCCCCAAAAAAGTAATTTGGAGCTATCTTGATGATCAAGATCGCGCTGGTTTGCACAAATCATATACTGAACTTTGCCATATCCGTAAAAACAACCCTGATATGTTTACATCAACTTCATTAAAAGTTATGAACTGCAACTCGTCAAGTTGGTCAGGAGGTCGCACAATGCGCTTAGAAAATGGCAATAAAGAGATTCTTTGTATCATTAATCCAAACATGACTGGTACTCGTCCATTCTCAACAGCAGTAAGCAAAATGAATGCAAACAACTATCAAGTATTAAGTTGTTCTCACGGATTCGATCCTCAAGTATCATTTAGTGGTTCAAATGTTTCAATTAAAGTACCAGCTCATTGCTATGTAGTAATCGGCACAAAAGACATTGCTGGCATTGAAGGTGTAATTGCCGACGAAACAACATCAACTAATGTTTATGGTGCTAATGGCGAAATCATCATTGAAGGTGAATATGAAAACGTATCAGTTTTCTCAATTACTGGTCAACAATATTCAACCCTTTCAGTTCCTGCAGGGGTTTATGTAGTAACAGTAGATGGCAATACATCAAAAGTATTAGTAAAATAGTTGATAGTACGCTATTTCTATCATAAAAGTAAAGAGTGTTGCAAATATGCAATACTCTTTACTTTTTTATTTGCCTAAAAGTTTTACATTGTGTATCTTTGCATAAAAATGGAAGGATTGTTGCAAATAATACCTTGTGGATTGGCTATAGGCATTTTGATTTCTGCGCCTATGGGTCCAATTGGTATGCTTTGTATCCAACGAACTCTTAACAAAGGCCGTTGGCCTGCGTTCTTTACTGGAATAGGTGCAGCTTTATCAGATATTATATATTGTCTTTTGGTGGGGCTCGGTATCTCTTTCATTACAGATTTTATAGAGAACAATCAGGTTCTTCTACAAATACTAGGTGGAATTGTTTTAATTGCCTTTGGTGTATATCTCTTTAGAAAAAATCCTACTCGTACCTTAAAACCAGCAGGAGAATCTGATAACAATTTCTGGTCTAACTTTGTAACTGGTTTCTTATTCACATTCTCAAATCCCTTAATATTATTTTTTATAATAGGTTTATTTGCTCGATTTAACTTTGTACAACAAGAATACTATACATATCATTATATAGCTGGATATATAAGCATATTCATAGGAGCATTAACATGGTGGTACATCGTTACATTATTTGTGAATTCAGTACGAAATCACTTTAATGTAAGATCTATGTGGATTATTAATCGCATAATTGGGTCTGTGCTTATTGGGATGGCAATATTTGGTTTTTTCTGGGCAATTAAAGATTACATAACAGCACTATAACCATGGAAATTAAAACTCTTAATATTCCAAAAATTGACAAAATAAACGATTTTTATTTTGACGATGTTATAAATATACTTGATAAAAATGGGAATCGATATATTATTGATAGTGTAAATTGGGCTGATAAATACCCCTACAAACCATTATCATCCTTTACAATAGCACACGATGGTTCTTATATATATATAGATTTCTTTGTTCGATGCAACTACCTTAAAGCAGTTAATTTTGAAAATAACTCACCTGTTAGTTCCGACTCTTGTGTTGAATTTTTTGTAGCGCCTAAAGGAGATAATCACTATTGGAACTTTGAGTTCAATTGTATTGGGACAATAAATGCATCTCATCGCACAGAACGTAAGAATCCCACACGCTTGAATGATGAAGAATTAAAGACAGTGTTGCGTTATGCATCGTGCGGAAACAAACCATTTCAAGAGATTGAGGGTATTTTTTCGTGGAATCTTTTAGTTGCCATTCCATTATCTCTAATTGGTGTAGAATATAGAAATACGCCTATCAATATGAAAGGGAATTTTTATAAGTGTGCTTCTGGATGTACACAACCACACTACATGAGTTGGAATCCTATCTATACTGAAAATCCAGACTTTCATCGCCAAGAATTCTTTGGCAATATTACATTAGAATAAAACACTGTTAGGATTTTAATATAAAAGAAAAAAGAGTTTCATTTAGAAACTCGTTTTTCTTGAGGTTCCTGGCGGATTCGAACCGCCGTACACGGTTTTGCAGACCGCTGACTAAGCCACTCATCCAAGGAACCGGTTGCTTTTTACGTGTGCAAAGATACAACAAAATCTTTATTCCAACAAATATTTAAGTATCTTATTTGTTTAAAATTTATTTTTTCAATTTACAATGCTTATATAAATCGCAAGAATCGCAATTATTTGTACAATTTGAGTCGTTTTTATTGTTTTTACTACGAATAATAAAATATACAATGGCATATCCAATTACGATAAAAACAATAATTAATTGCAAAATTAAGCTCATTTTATAAGGGGTCTAATGCGATTAAACTCTTTTTCAAAATTTGGCGTTAAAATCCCTTTGCCAATGGCTGACTCAATTTCGTTAATATGCCAAAATCGAGCATCATCGATCTCGACTGGATCAAATTTGGGAGAAAAGTCATCGCTAACATTGATATAATACACATTTATCATCTCACGTTCTATTTCAGACTCAAATAAATAACTTATTAACTTATGTGGTAAAATATCTGTTAGGCCTAATTCCTCTCTTACCTCACGAAGTAAAGCATCTTCTATTGTTTCGCCATAATCCACATGTCCACCTACCGCAGTATCCCACTTCCCTGGTTGAATATCTTTTGTTATAGACCTTTTTTGTAGGTAAATATAACCTCCGTCTTTTAATATGTGAAGGTGCACAACCGGATGAAGCAACATTGTTCCAGAGTGACACTCTCTACGTGTTGCTTTTCCAATAACATCACCATAGTGATTTAATATAGGAAAATATTCCTCCATATAAGTTAGTTATCCTTATTTATAAGTTTATTAAGTTTTGATGGAGTTAGACTTGAAGGATATTGCTCAAAATGTAGTTTGAGGTCACAGCCATTTTTATATTCACTACAGCCGAATGCTGTATGCCCTTTAAGGATATGCCCTTTACTACATTTAGGGCATATTACTTGTTCAAATTTTGTAATTCTTTTGCGTGTATTAGTGTCTTTAGCTTTAGAATTACTTGATTTCTTTACATCATCAATTATTTCAATTTTTTTCGAAGAGTTATCACTAAGCACATTTATCACAATACTTTCAACCATTGTTTTCAGTTCAGCAATAAAATCAGACGCTTGATATTCTCCCCTCTCAATACGGCGCAATTTATTTTCCCACAAGCCTGTTAATTTGGCACTTTTAAGCAATTCTTCATTGATTGTGGATATCAAATCAATTCCCGCTTGTGAGGCCATTATATTTTTGCGCTCACGATAAATATAACGACGCTTAAATAATGTTTCTATAATTGCTGCACGAGTTGATGGGCGACCAATTCCATTTTCTTTCATTGCGTCACGTAATTCTTCATCATCAACTGTTTTACCAGCTGACTCCATAGCCCTCAAAAGTGTCCCTTCTGTATAGTACTTAGGGGGTTGAGTCGTCTTCTTTAATAATGAAGGATCGTGTGGTCCACTTTCTCCAATAGTAAATTGTGGCAAAATTTTATCATCGGATTGTTGGTCATCAGCTGATTTTTCCGAAGCATAAAGTACTCGCCAACCAGGCTCAAAGATAACCTTACCTGTAGCTTTAAATCCTACACCACCAGCATCACCCATTACAGTAGTTGTCATAAACTCACAATCAGGATAAAATACAGAGATAAAACGTAATGCTATTAAATGATACAATTTACGTTCATCTCCAATCAATGACGTCGGAGACTGTCCTGTTGGAATAATTGCATGGTGATCGGTAACCTTTGAATTATCAAAAACTTTTTTACTCTTTGGCAACTTTTTTGAGAGTATATACTCTGTAAAATTTGCGTAAGGAGTCATTCGCTTTAATATTTCTGGAACTTTTGGATATAAATCATCACTAAGATAAGTCGTATCAACACGTGGATATGTTGTTACCTTTTTCTCGTATAAGGATTGAATGAGTTTTAACGTGTCATCTGCAGTCCACCCCCAGCGCTTATTACATTCAACTTGCAACGAAGTTAAGTCAAATAATCGTAGCGGAGATTCCTTGCCTTTCTTTTGTGATACATCACTAACAATAAATATTGAGTCTTTTATTGTTGCTAATACCTTATTTGCATCATCTTGCGACATAAAACGACCTGATGTAGCATTAAATATCACATCTCTATAAGTAGTTTTAAGTTCCCAAAAATATTCAGGAACAAAATTAACAATTTCATGATGACGCTGAACAATAAGCGCCAACGTAGGGGTTTGAACACGACCTATGGATAATACATTGCCAGGTGCTGAATATTTTAATGAGTACAAACGAGTAGCATTCATCCCTAAAATCCAATCTCCAATAGCTCGCGACAATCCAGCATAGTACAAATTGTCAAATTGTTCTTGAGGTTTAAGAGACTGAAATCCTTCCTTAATTGATTCATCTGTAAGAGATGATATC
>JAEIGA010004509.1_pt1 | contig 21546 bp, 16 predicted proteins | sample 9270691 | NCBI WGS metagenome assembly JAEIGA01 (sample SAMN17057246, study PRJNA624740) | gut metagenome | biome: biome; isolation source: fecal sample | host: Bos grunniens | place: China: Xizang | collected 2019 | reverse complement strand
CGTTTGCGGGAACAAACTCAATAGACTTAATGATAACGGGCTCGCGCTCTGCCTCGAACGTGAGAGTGTGAGTACCCTCGGCAAGATAGAACTTGAAGTCACCCTCTGTGTAACCGCCCTTGTCTTTGCAGATGTAGGTGGTCCACTCGGAAGCCTCGGTTGCGAGAGGCGCCATAGAGTTGCCGTTGATGTCCTGCTCTATAGTGTACTCGGTAACCGCCTGCATAAGCTTGCCTGTAAGTTCGTCTGTGTATACATCGATTACAATTTTCTTATAGTGACCGCGCTCGCCCTTGGCAATGTTTGCCGGTACGTATTCATATCTTACGTCCGACGTTGCGCCCGCGGGAGCTTCGGTAGGCTCGTGCTTGACAAAGTTATTGTACGACCAATGCTTGTCAAACGTAATGCTGCTGACCTCGGAGAACGGTATCTTGCCGTCTATCAGAAGCTTTCTCTGAATAGCGCTGACACTGCTCTCGGACGTTTTGCAGTTGTAGTATACGATTTTAAGATGGTAAAGACCGGCTTCCTCGGGCGTTACCGTGAAATTCCACGATGCCGCGGATGCTTTCTTCTCATCGTTGATGGTGCTGAGATAGACACTGTCACTCAAATTCTCATCGCCGAACGTTTCCCAAGCAGAAGCATAGTCCGGATTAGACATAGCTTCCGAATAAAACGGGCTATTTTCAGTGATGTAAGCGTTGCCTGTGCCGTCTTCGATGAAATTCTTTACGTCGATGACCTTCGTGACAAGCCCGTCAGGGTTTACAAAGCCAACGTAGTCATCAATGTACTCCGCATACGAAGAGGTGCCGACGAGGGCTTTCATTTCCTCAAGCGTAGAAGAAGTACTCTCGCTGCCCTTGTACTGACTGGCGGATACGCCGACAGTAAAGGTCGCGAGAATGAACGTAACAGAAAGAATCAAACACACGACTTTCTGAAACATGGTTCTTTTCATTTGCTGATTTCCTCCAAAAACTCTTTCATGTAAGAGCGCGGCCGTCCAACCGCGCGCAATTTACACAACAGAATTATAGCACACGCAAAAAGAAAAGTCAATACTATAAATAATATAGGAAAGCTTTGTTTTGTTCGTTTTTTAGACAAAAAATGCCGAGCAAATCATTTAAGGTAAACTTTTGTTTACTAACAAAATTTGATTTCGAATTATAATTTTGTAAAAAGTAAATTATAATTACTTTTTTAAGTCGATTTTAGTGAATTTTTCCGAGTTTTTGATATTAAAGTAAATGCAATTTACTAAATTCCCTTTTTTACATATAGTTTGGTAGCACAAAAAGGTATTGTCGCATTTGTGAAAATTGCACAAATTATGAACGTTTTTTTCTACATCAGTAAAATAACGAAAAGCACCCAAACATGCTTGATTTTAAGCATTTGAGTGCTTTTGTCTATATATTTTATTGTGTCTTTTCGTCCGGACTTGTTCGATTTTTTAGAAATTTCACATTGTTTTTTTACAGTGCCTTGCCCGTAATTTGCTTTATATAATAATATAATAGGAAGAATATTTTGTGAAAATTGCCCGCCGCATTACGTTCCGTCTGTTATTGAATAATACCGCCGAAAACCACAGCATCATCAAGGTACGCCACGGCAGACTGACCGGGTGCCGCACGCTGCGGAGCATCAAAAGCGAGCTGAATTTCACCGTTCTCAAGAAGCTCAGCTACAGCCTCGGTAAGAGGCGCAGAATACCTGATTTTTACCAAAACGCGCCTGTTCGATACAAGATTTTCACGAGTAAATCCCGAAAAAACCACCCTCGAAAGTCTGATTTTTTGCTTACCGATGGGCGTGTCTGAAAGTGTTACGGTATTATTTTTAGGGTTAATATCCGTCACGAACACACGTGTTCCGAGTGAAATTCCAAGCCCTTTTCTCTGCCCTACCGTATATCTGATAATGCCGTTATGCGTGCCGAGAATATTGCCTTTTGCGTCTATGAAGCTGCCTTTTTCGGATTTTCCCTTGACTTCTTCTATATAATCAGCATAGTTTCCGCCAGGCAAAAAGCAAATTTCCTGGCTGTCGGGGCGCTCCGATGCGGAAATTCTGCCTTCCGAGGCATCTTTTCTCACTTCGCCCTTAGTTATATCCGAAAGAGGAAGGATAAGCTTTGATAAAATGCTCTCGGGAAGCCTGTAGAGCATATAAGATTGGTCCTTAGCCAAATCCTTTGCCCTTGCAATCGCGTGGCGTTCACCGTATTCATCGATGATTTTAACCACCTTTGCGTAGTGGCCTGTGGAAATTGCGTCAAATCCGTTTTCCATAGCATAATCGTAAAGAAATTTAAACTTAACTCTCTCATTACATATTATACAGGGGTTAGGAGTTCTGCCCGACATATACTCGGACACAAAATTTTCCTTTACTATTTTATCAAACTCGAACCTACAGTCAATAACGTGAAGCTTTATCGAAAGCTCCTCTGCGCTGCGTCTTGCAGCTTCGGTTTCGGTATACTCATGCATCAGAAGAACAGCGCCCTCAACATCGTGTCCCATAGCTTTGAGCTTCATTGCGGAGCAGGCGCTATCTACGCCACCCGAGAGTCCGTGGAGAATTTTCATTTTCACACTCCATTTATGTTTTTAATGGGCAAAATGTAAATTAAAAATTACATTTTGCCCGTTTTCTGCATTTTTGAAGAAGGAATATAAAAGAACAATCATACGGGATTATTCGTCATCGTGAGCCTTTTCAATTTCAAAATCTATCTCTCTGCCTATCTTATTGTAGTAGTCTGCTACAGCTGTTTTTATCGCCTCTTCAGCAAGAACAGAGCAATGCACCTTAACAGGCGGAAGTCCCTCAAGCGCTTCAACAACGGCGCTGTTGGTGAGCTTAAGCGCCTCTTCTACAGTATGTCCCTTTACAAGCTCGGTAGCCATAGAAGAGGTTGCAATAGCCGCACCGCAGCCAAAAGTTTTAAATTTGCAATCGGTTATAACGTCATTTTCATCTATTTTTAGGTACATTTTCATTATATCACCGCATTTTGCGTTACCTACTCCGCCTACTCCGTCGGCATTCTCTATTTCGCCGACGTTTCTCGGATTTGTGAAATGGTCCATTACTTTTTCGCTGTATTTCATTTTATTATCCTTTCTTTTGTCAAGTTTTCAAAGCGCATATTACAATCCCTAAGTTAAACGGTTGCTTTTCCGTTTTTAACGACTTCTTCCCAAAGAGGACTCATATTACGAAGCTTCTCTACAATCGGGGGAAGAGTTTCTATAATATAATCTATATCCTCGTCTGTTGTATCGTGAGATATGGTAAGTCTGAGAGAGCCGTGCGCGCGCTCATGAGGCACACCCATTGCTAAAAGAACATGAGACGGATCAAGAGATGCAGATGAGCAAGCCGAGCCTGTAGAAGCGCAAATTCCGGATATATCGAGCCACAGAAGCATACTTTCGCCTTCAATAAATTCAAATCCAATATTTGCGTTACCGGGAAGTCTTTTCGTTCTGTGTCCGTTGAGCTTGGAATACGGGATTTTAGTAAGCTCATCTATAAGTCTGTCTCTCATTTTCTCGACACGGGGTAGGTCGCAAAGCTTTTCATCAGCAATCTCAAGTGCTTTTGCAAGTGCCACGGCGTACGCTACGTTTTCGGTACCGCCGCGACGGCGCTTCTCCTGTCCGCCGCCCTCAATAAGATTCGATATCGCTACTCCGCGACGGATAAAGAGCGCTCCTATTCCCTTTGGTGCGTGAAGCTTATGGCCGGAGATTGAAAGCATATCAACAGGGAGATTCGAGAGGTCTATTTTAAGGTTGCCTGCAGCTTGTACTGCATCGGTAAACATAAGCGCTCCCGAGGCGTGCGCTATTTCGGCAATCTCTTCAATAGGCTCAACAGTACCCACCTCATTGTTTGCATACATTATGGCAACAAGCGCAGTTTTATCGTTCACAGCCTCACGAAGCTCGTCAAGGTTAACAATGCCGTCAGCATCAACGCCGACACGTGTTACGGTAAAGCCCTCACGTTCAAGAGCATCGCAGGTATGAAGTACTGCGTGATGCTCTATTTTGGAGGTTACTATGTGGGTTCTTCCCTTCGCCTTCATACGCATAGCTGCGCCGCGTATCGCCCAGTTGTCTGATTCCGTGCCGCCTGAGGTGAAATATATTTCTGATGCATCACAAGAAAGCACGGCTGCAATTCGCTCTCTCGCGCTGTCTAAAATTTCCTTTGCTTCTCTGCCCTTGCCATGAAGGCTTGAGGGGTTGCCGTATGACTGCTCAAGGCAGGGGAGCATTTCCTCTATTACTTCGCGGCTTACCGGTGTGGTTGCCGCGTTATCCGCATATACAAATTTTGCCACTTTACGTTCCTTTCAAATCAGCTAACGTTTTACGCGTGCAATACACCGCACGCGTTTATTTATAAATTATTGCCGTGTATATTGTATACCATTTTAGTGTATTTTTCAATAGTTTTTTAACCGATAAATGTTAACTTTTTGTGAATTAGGGGTTGGTTTTGCATTTTATGACACCTAATTAGCTTATGACAAAGATTTAGTTTACAGTTTTTTTGCAAATAATTTATTCTTTATTTATTGAAGACTTAACAGTATCCGGGTAGAATATAAGTGTAATTTACTCGCGCGTTTTTGATATGCGCTTTTATAAAACTTGATGAGAGGAGAACAAATGAAAAGAGCGTCTGAATTTTTGCTGTTATTTACCGCTATTTTTCTCCTTTTTTCTTTTTTTGCCTGCTCACCTGACGCAGACGGTGACGGCAAGGACGATAACGGGAGTATCATAGAAGAAGAAATAAAAATCCCAAATGCGCCGGGCGGTGTCGAAAGCTTTAATTTCAAAAGCATAAAATACGAGCGTCCGTCATTTGAAAGCATAAAATCAAGCTATGAGGATGCTATCCTTGCTATAAGCGAAAACAAAATTTCGTTTGAAGAGTGTATGCTTAAAATAAAATCGGCTGAGAGCGCGGCACAGAGCTTTATGTCCATGTATTCCTACGCAACGATACGAACGCATATAAACTCGTCCGACGCCTTTTATTCCGAGGAATACACAGTGCTTTCCGAGCTTCACCCAGTCCTTGTCGAGCTTGAAGAAAGGCTCTGTATAGCGGCGGCGAGGTCGCCTGATGCACCGAGATACGAAAATGAATATTTCGGCGAAGGTCTGACATCGAGATACGAGGACGGAGGAATTTACACCGAGCGAGCGGTATCGCTGCTGGAAGAGGAAGCAAGACTTGTGGCAAGTTACAATTCGCTATCCACCGAGAACGTAATTATTACCTATAGAGGAATTACGGACACGTATTCCAACTTTCTCTCTTCAATCTGCGAACGGTACGGACAGAATTCACCGGAATATAAGGAAGCAGAGAAAAGATGCTACCAGCTGTACTGCGACAAGGTAGGAGAGATGAGTTCAGAGATTTTCTGCGAGCTTGTAAGACTGCGTAAAAGGATAGCCGATGAGCTTGGATACGAGAGCTACACCGAGTACGCATACGATATTCTCTCTCACGATTACACAGCAGAGGATACTGAGCGTTTTATAGAGGATATCTCAAAATACGCCGTACCCGTGTATCAAAAGCTGAGCGCTACTATCTTAAAAAACACACTAGCGAAAAAGACGTCGCCTGCCGGTGTCATTAACGCTCTGACACGGGTTTTTGAAAGTTCTGACGCGGAACTTTACGGTGTTTATTCGTATATGCTTTACTCCGGGCTTTTTGATATTGATACACCGAATGAAAACCGTTTTGAAGGTTCGTTTACAACCTATCTTGGTGATTTCAAGGCTCCTTTTCTTTTTGTTACCGCTAGGGGTGATGCATCGGATTATATGACAGTATTACACGAGTTCGGGCATTTCTACGATTATTATATCAACGGTGACGAGGAGATTTCTATTGATTTAATGGAGGTTTCCTCGCAGGCAATGGAGTTTCTTTTGCTATGCCGTCTTGAAAAAGAGCTGTCCTACAAGGATTACGCAAGGCTATTTAAGTATCAGATGAAAAGTGTTTTGCAAACTCTTGTTTTTCAAGCCTTTTATGCGAAGTTTGAGCATATAGTATACGAGCTATCCGAAGACGAGATTACTATTGATTCGCTTAGTGCATCAGTGCAAGAAGCAGCAAAGTCACTCTCACTTAATCACGTTCATTACAACAGCCTATCGGATATTCTTGTAACTCACTTTTTCAATTCCCCCCTGTACGTCCAATCCTACCTCACTTCTCTAACGAGCTCACTTGAAATATTTTTCGCTGAGCTTGAAAATGAGGGCGAAGGTATGAATATCTATAAAGAGCTTGTAAAAAGAGAGCCGGGACTTGACTACAGCGAGCATCTATCTTCCGTAGGGCTTTCATCGCCGTTTGAAGAGAATTTAGTTAAGCTGCTGGTAGATAAAATTTATTTTACTCTCTCCGGCGCTCATTATTTTGACGAATACAAAAGCACAGCTTTTATAGAAAAAGACTATTTTCCCGTAGCATAAGCAAGTAGTGGATTTGAAAATTGTTTTTTAAAAAACAGCTCAAAAGCAAAATAGCCAACTAAAGACCAAAATATAAAAGCAAAGCACAAATCGAAGATAAAACAAACAACGATAGCATGAGGGGTGACGTTCTTAGCGGAAAATTTTGACTTTGGCGAAAATGCAAGCATCTCATTTGACCGGTCAAGCGCAAAAGGGCTAAGCCCAAACCCTTATAACGACAGAAAGAGATAACAAATCGGTTTATCCGAAATGTTATCTCTTTTTCTGTTGGTTTAATGAAATACAAAGAGCAATTTTTCCACCACAACTATTACAAGAAGCCGTTTTTTTAAGTGATATTTAAGAAAAGGCGTGGGGCGTGTCATTTTTTCGAGCGTCACCGTCTATGTAGCGGCTAGCCTGAGTGGTGAAGAGGGTGTGGTATTTCCCGCGATTTTCCATAAGCTCTTCGTGCGTTCCGACCTCAGAAATTTTTCCATCCTCAAGAACTACAATTTTGCTTGCGCCGACGGCACTTGAAAGCCTGTGAGATACGAATATCGTAAGCTTATTCTCAGACAGCTCCTTGAATCTGTCGAAGACCTCCTTTTCGGCTATGGCATCGAGAGCTGCTGTAGGCTCGTCGAGAATGAGTATATCGGATTTTTTGAAGAAGGCGCGAGCTATAGCAAGCTTTTGCCACTGACCGCCGGAAAGCTCTATTCCCTCCTCCTCAAATACTCGTGTCAACGGGGTGTCGTAGGTATCGGGAAGCCTACCTATAAATCCGTCGGCATCTCCGTGCTCTGCTGCAAAAATTATATCATCGCGCGTATATTCACGTCCTACGTCACCGAACCTGATATTTTCGCTTACAGATTCGGAGTATTTGCCAAAGTCCTGAAAAAGTATACCGTAAAGGTCATAAAGCGATGCCGTGTCATATTCTCTGATGTCAAATCCGTCAAGCAGGATAACTCCCTCTGTGGGGTCGTAAAGCCTTGTGAGAAGCTTGATAAGTGTAGTTTTGCCCGCACCGTTAAGACCGACCAGCACCACAGAATCATCTGCCTCAAGGGTAAGTGAGATATTATCTATTACCTTTCTTTCTTTGCCGGGGTAAGAAAACGATACGTTTTTAAGCTCTATTTTGTGAGGCACACCTTTATTAACAAGGCGCGGCTTCTCCGAGATGGGAACAACCGTTGGCTTCTCGTTTACAAACTCAATCATATTGTTTATAAAGAGCGTTCCCTCGTATATCGTAGCGGTCGCGTTAAGAAGCGTATTTACATATGTAGAAATAGAAGTCAGGGCACCCGTGTAAAGAGAATAGTCACCTATTTCACCGCTATTTGCTATGACGTTATATGCGACGTAGAAGAAAAGCGCGCAGTTTGCCAAAGTGGATATAAGGCCTACTGTCATCTGAGTTGTGCCCTCTTTGAGAATAAGTCCCTTAAGTCCTTTGTAATACTTTTTAAATACCGCCTTATACTTTTCAATAAAGGTTTTGCCAAGTCCGAGAATACGTATCTCCTTCACCATATCCTTATTGACCATAACGCCGGAGTAATAATTCATAGCGCGGCGTTCCTTTGAGTGACGGCGCATATACCAGAAGCTGCGATGGCGGTAGATATAATTAACCATAGCGCCGGGAATGGATACGAGTATTATGACTATCGGTGCAAAAGGGCTGAGAGATGCAAGCACCGCAACGAACGATACGGCACTGATGCACGCGCTGATAACACTGAAGGTCGATGAGAGAATCTGTATCGGGCGCATACCCGCTTCCCTGTTTGCGTTTTCAAGCTTTTCGTAGAACTCCGGTCTGTCGAACGAGGCGAGGTCTACCGTATCTGCTTTATTAACTATCTTTAGCTTTATATGATTGACGACAAGCTCGCCTGCAATGCCTGTAACCATACCGTTTATTCTGCCTACTATTCTGGTCAAAAACAGATATAAAAAATAGAACACAAACAAGAACGTTATGGGGCTCATAGCAACCAGCACAGCGTTAATGTCATTTTCAACCGTCTGTGTAAGAAGAGCTGCTATTCCGTTCAAAAGATCCTTTGAAATATATGCGCCGAGAACAGGCAGAACACCGTTGAAGGCGCACAGAGCAACCATAGCGATAAGCACTAAAGGAGACGCCTCCCACACAAGCTTAACTATATAGAAAAGTCTGGTGAAAAAACCCATAACGCGTTTAAAGCAATAACGAGGAATATCTCTGATTTTCTCGGGTCTTTTAATTCCGTCATCAGAACGCCTTGGGGCATTTATATTCTTTTCCCTTTTCACTGTACTATCTCCTCTCGAAGTTTTGTTGTACCTAAACGGTGTTCAGTTGGATATTTATTTAAAATTTTATCATATATTTTATTTGATTTCAAGACCTTTTATAAATAAAAAGCGTGAGAAAAAAGAACTCCGCCGGCAGTAAGAGTTATTATACCGTAACTCTTTGGTGAGGAATAGCCACCGCTGATGCTTCCAGGATTAAAAAGGTAAACACCCATATCGCTGTTGTACGACTTGTGCGGAGTGTGGGTATGACCAAAAAGAATTATATCCGAGTCCGTCCTCTTAGCAAGCGCCAAAAGCTCACCGTGTCCGTGCTTTGCACCGTATCGGTCGCCGTGTGTGAGGGTGATTTTTTTGCCTTCAAGAGTTATAGATTCAACGATTTTCGCTTCAATTGAATTTATTTCCCTACGGATATCACAGTTTCCGCGCACGAAAATCCAGGCGCGATTCTGATTTTCCGAGATAATAGGTTCAATATCGCAAAGACCGTCACCGAGAAAAAATACGACCTCAGAATCAGGATGAGCCGAAAGCGCACGTCTAATACCCGACGTATAACCGTGCGAATCGGAAAAGCATAAGCATTTCATTAGGTTAACCTTTCTGTGAATTTAGCATATGATATTAAAAACGGGCAAGAAATACTGTTTACCGTATTTTCGCGCCGTAACTTTCAGGAGGTAAAAATGAGAATCAACAAGCAACAGCTCGAAAGGCTTATGGAGCTTCCCGATGATGCTCTATGGCGTGAAATCGTAGCAATCGGAGGGGCGCACGGATTTAAGCTTCCGGAAAAAACGCCTACGCACGATGAGCTTATGAAGTTAAGAAGCATCGCGAACGGAAAGAAGATAAACCTATCCGATGCTATGAAGCTGCTTAACGAGTACAGAAGGGGGGGCGGAGTGTGACAGGCAAGCCTGATATTTCTAAAATAATAAGTCTGATTATGGAAAACCCCAAGCTGATTGAGGAAATTTCAGCACTCGCAAATGGCGATGCAGCAAAAGCGACACCTGCGGAAGAAGCAGAAGAAGCAAAAGAAGCAGAAAAAGAGCGTGAAGAAGATGTCGAGCAAATCAAAAGCATACAAAGCAGCGCTCCGGTAGAGGACAGAGTCCGCGGAGGAAGAAATCGCTCGCAGCTTCTCTTTGCCTTGAAGCCGTACGTTTCCAGAGAACGCGCTCAAGCTATAGATTCTATGCTGTCAATTGTAGAAATCCTAGACGTTATGAAAGGCAGGTGAGAGTGTGTATTCAAGAAGCTATCCTTTAGATAGGACTGCGGGCGCGCCTGTTCCCTCCGGATACGCGGGTTGCGCCTTTGAAGACGAAAAAAACAGCGAAAAACTTGACACGCCCCCCAGTGTTCACAGTTATGATGAGGAAAACGAGCCTCTTTGTGACACATCGCCCTGTTCCGCAAAAGCTGAAGGGTGTGAAAAAGCACCGTCAAAAAACTTCTTTTCCGGTATTCTATCCTCGCTCTTCGGCACAGGATACTCAGGCGGATTTAATCTGCGTTTGCCCAGAATAGGAACCGAGGAGATACTTATTATCGCTACAGCGCTTTTCCTTCTATTCTCAAAAGAGGGTGACACTGAATGTGCGGTGCTTTTACTATTGCTCTTACTTATAAACTGATTCAATGAATTGTTTTTGAGGCTGAACCGAAACGGTTCAGCCTCTTGTGTTTGTGCGTATTTCAGAAAATAAACGTTTGTAGCAGTGAAAATCCGAGCGAAAAAAACGCCGTATAACAGACACGTGTCGTGACTAAAGGTTATTTTCCGCATCAGAACATTGAGAATTGATTTGTTTCCGAAAGTCCGTCCAGCACGTGATTGCGTCTGAGAAGCTCGATAACAGCCTTGGATATACCCGTGTGCTGCCTGAGGTCCTCTATAGAGTAGATATCGTGCTCGTCACGCGCGGCAATAATTTTGTCTGCCGCCTTATCGCCAAGGCCCGGCAAGGAGTTAAAGGGCATTCTTATTCTGCCATTCTCGGGAAGGAATGCGGTAGCATCCGACTTCTTCAAATCAACATTCAAGAACTTAACGCCTCTCGCCATTGCCTCTCTTACAAGATACAGCGTCTGGCAGGTTTCATTCTCCTTTGCGGTTGCCTCGACTCCCTTATCCTCTATTTCCTTGATGTGAGCGGAAACGCCCTCGTAACCGCGTCCGACAATTTCGGCATCAAAGCCGCCGGGCGCTACTGTGAGGAATGCTGCGTAGAACTCCATCGGATAATAAATTTTATACCAACCAAGTCGTATTGCCGACATATCGTATGCTGCGGCGTGTGCCTTGGGGAACATGTATTTGATTTTTTTACAAGACCAGATATACCATTCCGGAACGCCGTGCTCCAGCATTTCCTTCTCGTATTCGGGCTTAAGTCCCTTACCCTTTCTGACGTCCTCCATAATTTTGAATGCCGTGGAGTTATCAAGTCCCTTCTGGATAAGGTAAATCATAATACCGTCACGTGTTCCGACAACCTCGGATATAGTACAGGTTCCCGCCTTGATAAGCTCCTGCGCGTTGCCGAGCCACACGTCCGTGCCGTGTGTAAGACCTGAAATCTGCAGCAGGTCGGCAAAGGTTTCAGGCTTTGCATCAAGCAAAACCTGCTGAATAAATCTCGTTCCCATTTCAGGAATTCCGTAGGTGCCGAGAAGGCAGCCGCCGATGTCTCCCGGGGCAATACCCAGGGGGCGTGTCGAGGCAAACAGCTCATAAACGGACCTGTCGTTCATTTTAACATCGAGAACGCTCGTGTTCGTGTAACGCTCCAGCATTTTGTATTTTGTCGGAATATCGTGTCCGAGCTCATCAAGCTTAAGTATGGTATCGTGAAGATACGTGAACTGGAAGTGCGTGGTGATTATGTCGGATTTCGGGTCATCGGCAGGATGCTGTACCGGGGTGAAATCATATATTTCATACTCTCGCGGCACAACGATAATTCCTCCCGGATGCTGACCTGTGGTGCGCTTTATGCCCACCATTTTGGTCACCATATGCGACATTTCCGCCTTGGGAATTTTTATCTTACGCTCTTCAAGATATTTGCTGATGTATCCCCATGCGGTCTTATCGGCAAGCGTACCCGTAGTTCCTGCGCGGAATACGTGCCCCTTACCAAAAAGCTCCTCGGTGTACTTATGTACTCTGCCCTGCACGTCTCCTGAGAAGTTCAGGTCTATATCGGGAGATTTATCACCGTAGAAGCCAAGGAAGGTCTCGAACGGTATATCGTGACCGTCCTGATACAATAGCTCTCCGCAGACGGGACATTTTTTATCAGGCAAATCAAAGCCCGAGCCAACCGAGCCGTCTGTGTAGAATTCGCTGTATTTACACTTCAGACATCTGTAATGAGGCGGAAGCGGATTGACCTCGGATATGCCGGACATCGTAGCAACGAGCGACGAGCCGACCGAGCCACGCGAGCCTACAAGATATCCAAGACTCTCGGAATATGCAACGAGCTTTACGGCTATCATATACAGAACCGCAAATCCGTTTTTGATAATGGAGTCCAGCTCTTTTTTTAGTCTTGTTTCTACTATTTCCGGCAAATTCTCGCCAAACCATTCGCGCGCGCGGTTCCAACAGGATTCTGTAAGCTCCTCGTTTGCTCCGGGGAGTGACGGCTGATACGAGCCTTCGGGAATCGGGCGTATACGCTCACACATATCGGCAATTTTGTTCGGATTTTCTATAACCACCTCGTGCGCTATATCATCTCCGAGATAGGCAAATTCCGCAAGCATCTCATCGGTTGTACGCAGGTAGATTGGCATAGGCTTGTCCGCATCCGAGTACTTCATACCCGCAAGCAGAATACGGCGGTATATTTCATCCTCTTTATTAAGGAAGTGCGCATCGCACGTAGCGCACACGGGCTTGCCGAGCTTTTTGCCAAGCGCGTATATTCGGCGGTTTATATCCTTCAGTGCTTCCTCGTCACGAACTTGTCCCTCGTCTACAAGGAATCGGTTATTCGAGAGAGGCTGAATTTCAAGATAATCGTAAAACGATGCAATCTCCTCTACGGCTTCATCGCTTCTGCCCTCGAGAATAGCGTGATAAAGCTCACCAGCCTCGCAGGCAGAGCCGATTATAAGTCCCTCTCGGTACTGCTCTATTACCGATTTGGGCATTCTTGGAAAACGGCGGTAGTAGTTAAGATAGCTGAAGGATATGAGCTTATAGAGGTTTTTGAGTCCCTCCTTATTTTTGGCAAAAATTATCATATGGTACGGCTTGAGCTTTAGGGGGTCGGTCTTTTCGCTCATCGCCTCCATCATACCCTCAAAGGTTGAGATGCCCTCGCTCTTTAATCTTTCGAGCATTACGAAAAATATTGCTGCGAGCATCTTCGCATCGTCCGACGCTCTGTGGTGATGGAAATTCCCCAGCTTATAATGCTCGGCTATTATATTGAGCTTATGCTTTGTAAGCTCGGGGTTTACGTACTTTGAGAGGCCTACCGTGTCAAGATACGGATTATCAAACGGTATATTTTGCCTCTCGCACGCAACTCTGATAAAACCAACGTCAAAGTTTGCGTTATGTGCGATAAGAAGCCTGTCTCCTGCAAATTCAAGGAAAGCCTCAATAGCCTCGCGCTCCTTTGGCGCGCCCTTGACCATGTCGTTTGTGATAGAGGTGAGATTTGTTATTTCCTCCGTAATCTCACACTCGGGGTCCACAAACATATCGAATTCATCAACAACCTTGCCGCCCTTGATTTTAACAGCACCTATTTCTATAATTTTACACGTGCGGTTTGACAGACCCGTGGTTTCAAGGTCGAATACTATCATTTCCTCGTCAAACGCAGGGTACTTCGTACCAAAAGCACATCTTTCGGTGTCATTGACGTAATACGCCTCTATGCCGTAGAGAATTTTCAAATCCTCACAACCCGAGCGCTCAAGAGCAAGCATTACTTCGGGGAAAGCCTGAACGTTTCCGTGGTCGGTAACGGCTATCGCCTTATGTCCCCAGCGAATAGCGGTATTTACAAGCTCCTCGGGAGTGATAAGCGCGTCCATTTGCGACATATTGGTATGAAGATGAAGCTCGACGCGCTTTTCGTCGCTCGGGTCCATGCGCTCGACGGTCTTTATCTTTTTGATACCGAGGGGCATAATGGTTGGCTCATTATCAAATTTATCTAATTGAATTTTGCCTAAAACGGCAAGATTGATATCTTTTTTCTTGTTCTTTTTTACAGCGCCGGCAAGGTCCTTTACCCAGCCTGTATCCTCGTTCTTTAAGGTCTTCTTTATGTACATTGCCGACGCACCGTCGGAGATGCCTATAGTGCAGTTAGTTTTGTCGCCAGCTCGGGTTTCCTTCATCGTTACCTCAAAGGCTGTTCCGAGGGTAACTATTCTCGTTTTTTTAGGTACTTCGGCAAGAGGCGTAGGCTCTGTGACCTCAAAATCCTCACCGAAAATATGCTCCGGAGATGAAAAATCGTATGTAGTAGCGCCTATACGGTAAGTGGTGTCGGTGATAATATTCACCTCTCCCGTAGCCGAGGAAATACCTGCGCGGGCTTCAAAGTCGTAGTGCGGGTCCGCCTCTCTCTCTCGGTCCTCTTTTTCCTTTATAAGCGCCTCGCGCTCACGAACCGCACGCTCTCTGCTGTCTGCCTCGGCGCGCTTCAGAATTTCCGCGCGGCGAAGCTCAAGCTGCTCACGGCGCGCTTCCGCTCCTCGCCCCTCTGATATAATTATTTTACGTTTAACGCCATAACGGCTAAAAAGAATGTTTGAGATAATCGCTTCTGAGTTTGACGTACGGACAAAATCCACACCGGCTGAGCTGTACGGAATAAGAACCGTTACGGTTTCACCGTCATCGCGGTATTCGGCACCGCTGAAAAAACCGCTCGTTACCGCACCGCAAAGCGACGCCTCGCAAGCCACCTCGTCAAAATACGACACGTCGAATATTTCGGGGGGAAAATGAGGTAAAATTTTGAAGGATTCAGCGCGGTAAAGCTCGCGGCACTCGTCCTCTATTTCATATATAAGCTCGGCATCCTCGTGGCTGTCAAAGGACAAATCAACTTCAACGCGCATCGGTTCCTTTGTATATCTGAATTTTGCACTGTGGGCGCGCAAAAGAAGCTCCCTCTTTTCGTCTGACGGAGTGTATCTTGAAAACACGTCAAAAAACTTCTTTTCAGCCATAATTCACCTTTCTTATTCTATCACGGCAGAATTTTTCTATCTAACGTCCGCCGTGCCCCATATTCTTTATTTCTTTAATAAGAGTGTTTACTATTTCGCACTCCGGAATTTTGCCGACAACCTTTCCTTTTTTGAAAAGCAATGCCTCTCCCACGCCTGCCGCGATTCCTATATCCGCTTCGCGTGCCTCACCGGGACCGTTTACCGCGCAGCCCATAAGAGCCACCTTAATATTAAGCTTGTCTATTCCCTCTTTAACAGAAGCTGCTCTGAAGTTTTCATAAAGTGAGATGAGGTCTATTTTGGTTCTTCCGCAGGTCGGGCAGGATATAATATCAAGTCCGCCCTCACACAGCGAGAGTGTAGACAAAATTTCGCGCGCCGCTCTCACCTCATCGACAGGATTCGCAGTAAGTGATACACGCAGAGTGTCGCCTATTCCCTCTGAGAGAAGGGTGCCGACACCTATGCTGCTTTTAATAATCGCGGAGTTTCCCGCACCTGCTTCCGTTACGCCTAAGTGCAGGGGCGTGTCGGTTTTTTCGGCTATAATACGGTTTGCCGAAATCATATTGTAGACGTTTGAGGACTTGATAGAAATCACCGTATTGTGAAAATCAAGCTCACGGACAAGTGTCTCGTGAAAGAGTGCGCTCTCGGCAAGTGCCTCGGGAGTTGGTGAGCCGTATTTTCGGAGAATGCCGTCCTCAAGCGAGCCTGAGTTTACTCCTATGCGAATAGGAATTTCCCTCTCTCGACAGACACGCACAACGTCACGAACTTTATCGGGTGAGCCGATGTTTCCGGGATTTATACGCAGCTTGTCCGCGCCCGCCTCTACGGCGGCTATGGCTATTTTATAGTTGAAGTGAACGTCAGCGACAAGGGGAGCTTTTATTCCTCTTTGCTTGAGTATTTTGAAAATTTTTGCGGATTCTTCATCCGGCACTGTAAGTCTTATTATATCGCAACCCGCACGCTCAAGCTCTGATACCTGCCTAAACGTTTTATCCGTGTCGCGCGTATCGGTATTGGTCATAGACTGCACGGTGATTTTTGACGAGCCGCCGACAGACAGCGTGCCCACTTTTACCGTGCGTGTTGTTCTTCTTATAGCGTTATAGTCCATATTGACACTCTTCCTCTTTGCCGATTTCCCTTTGGATAGTTCAAGCCAAATTTGGTGTGTGGATATCGTACTTATGAAGTCACCGGCATTTTAGCAGGTGTGTGGATATAGCACGCTGAAACACCATTTTAAAAGTATTATGCACCGGTGAAACAATCCGCTGATTTAAAAAACAATTTGCAGGATGTCCTTTATCATTATGACAAATGAAAGTCCGAGAAGAAGAAAAAGTCCTGCTCCGTTTATCGCAGCTTCGATTTTCTTCGGAATACGGCGCCTGCTTATTATTTCGAAAAGTATAGTTATAATTCTGCCTCCGTCAAGGGCAGGTATCGGCAAAAGGTTCATAACGCCGAGGTTTATGCTTATAAGCGCAGTGATATACAGAAGCATATCTATGCCTTGACTTGCCGCCTCGCCTATCGCACCGGAAATGCCCACCGGACCCGATATTGCCTCTACCGTATATCTGCCTACGATAAGGTCATATAAAGATTCCCAGCACATTCGTACCATAAGAGCGCCCTTTGAAAAGGCGTATTTCATTACAGTAGAAAAGCTTTTATCTTCCCTGTACACCAAAAAATCGCGGCTTCCGAACACCTGCCCCTGCCCCTCAACAGTCGGAAACACTACGTTATTAAGAGTGATTTCCTCACCGTCGCGGATTACCGCAAGTGAGACGGGCTTATGTCCTGAGCGTGTTATCTCATAAAAAAGCTCGTCTGAGATATCTACACGCTTGCCGTTTACACGGGTTATGGTGTCACCGACCTTGAGGCCGGACTCTTCGGAGCTTACGGTGAAGCCGGTCTGCTCCATCGGAACAAATTTTCCAACAGTAGTTCCGCCTATATCGACCATTACGGTGAATATTATCATAACGATAAATCCTGCTACGATATTAACAGCAGCACCGGCAGCCGTTATAATAAATCTCTGCCATGCCGGTTTTTTGTCAAATGAGTTTGGATCATCGCTCTCGCCGTCTTCTCCCGCCATAGCTACATATCCTCCAAAAGGGATAGCGGAAATAGCGTAGGTTATACCCGTTTTCTTTGAAGTGTACTTTAAGAGCTTCGGACCCATACCTATAGAAAACTCGAAGATTCTGACATTGAAAATGCGAGCAAAAATATAATGCCCCAGCTCGTGTATAAGTATAAGCAGCCCAAATACGAGTACTGCTATAAAAATGGTTGTAACCGTGCCCAAATTATTTCTCCGTTTCGGTGGTATATTTTGCTTATTATAGTTGCTTTTCAGCTATTGCTTCTTCGATTTATTTTGTAATAAGCTCGGTCATTTTTGCTCTTGCTGCTATGTCGCACTCAATAATGCCCGAAAGGTCTTTTACAGAAGAGACGTCCTCGAAAGCTTCGTAAGCCTTGAAAACCAGCTCGGAAATCTCGAAAAATGAAATTTTGCCAATAAGGAACGCCTCGACAGCAACCTCGTCAAGAGCGTTAAGGACTGCGGGATATGCACCTCCCTCACGGGTTGCGCGTCTGGCAAGTGAGAGAAGCGGAAAAGCGTCGTTATCGGGTTTGAAAAACGTCAATGCGCCTACCCGTGTCAAATCAAGCGGCTCTGTGAGCCCAACAGTTCTTGTCGGATATTCGAGCGCATACTGAATACAGGAACGCATATCGGGCAATGAAAACTGACCTATCTGAACGTTATCAATATATTCTACGGCTGAATGAAGTATGCTCTCGCGATGAACTATTACTTCAATTTTTGATTCGTCAATGCCAAAAAGGTGAGATGCTTCGATAATCTCAAAGCCCTTGTTCATAAGAGTTGCACTGTCACAGCTTATTTTCTTGCCCATTTTCCAGGTAGGGTGATTAAGGGCATCGGAAAGCGTCACGCCTTTAAGCTCTTCTCGCGTTTTGCCGAAGAACGGACCGCCTGAGGCTGTAAGAATTATGCGGCGTACCTCCGAGTGCCTTCCCGCTTTCAGAGACTGGAAAATCGCGCTATGCTCGCTGTCTACCGGGATAATTTCCGCACGGCTTCTTTTTGCCTCACTCATCACGATATCTCCGGCAACAACAAGAGATTCCTTATTTGCGAGAGCGAGGGTTTTACCCTCTTTTACAGCTTCGAGAGTTGGCATAAGCCCCGCGCTGCCGAGGATTGCGTTTACAACAGTATCTACAGATTCCCGCGATATACCCTCAAGAATTCCGGCATCTCCCGAATAGACCTTTATATCTGTATCGGCAAGACGCACACGCAGCTCGCGCGAGGCAGCCTCGTCAGCCATTGCAACAGCTGTCGGCTTATGTAATCTCGCAAGAGCCTCAAGGGACTGCGTGTCACGGTTTGCGGATATAAAATCTACCCTGTATCCTTTTTCTCTTGCTACCTCAAGCGACTGCCGTCCGACAGAGCCTGTGGCACCGAGAATAGCTATGGTTTTGTTCATTATTTCACCATTTTCATTTTCATTTTTATTATTACGATTTATACAGTAACGCGTCCCGAAAAAAGAATGCAAAAAGCTCACAGCATTCAAATCAAGGCTCGCAGATTACAAAATATTTCGCGGTCTAAAAACCGCCACACATAACGGCGGCGGTTGTAATTTTCTTATTTAAAAGGGGGAAATGCAAGGCAGATTATGAGAAGCGGTGTTGCTACTGCAAAAACCGAATCGAATCTGTCCATTATTCCTCCGTGGCCGGGAAGCAAATTCCCGTAATCCTTGATACCGTTTTCTCTCTTTATGACAGAAGCCACAAGGTCTCCTATTTGAGATATTACAGACAGTACAAGGCCCGATAGAGCGAGCGAGAGATAGTTAACCTCAACGCCGAGCGAAAGCGCATCAGAAATTAAAGATGCGACGTATCCGTACGCCATACAAAGAAGCACTGCAAAAACAATTCCGCCAACAGAGCCCTCAACCGTCTTTTTGGGGCTTACCTCGGGAATAAGCTTGTGCTTACCGAACAGAGAGCCGACAAAGTACGCCATAACGTCACTTCCCCATGCTGCGAAAAATACGAGCATAACGCAGAACATACCTGCAGAAAGGTAACGAAGAGTAGAAAGCGAGGTAAGAGAGATAACTGCGTATGTAAACGAGACAAAGGCTTCTCCAAGTTTAGAATAGGTAAGAGCGCCTCGCGAAAAGACCGCGACGCACATAAGATATAATAAGTACGCAAAAACGACACCCGCAACCGAGAGAAGATATACTATTCTCATCTCGTCAGGTACGAAATACGAGATTATCGGAAACGATACCGAAATGACGTATGCGGGAATAGATACAAGCCATCTGTGGCTGACACCTATTACTCTATAGAGTTCAAACACCGCGCAGATTGACAGAAACGAGAGAGCTATCGGATAGACCAGATACTGCGAAAAAATCAGCACCGGCAGAGCTATTGCCACCAAGATGACGGCGGTTATCGTCCTTACTTTCATTTTATTTTTTTACCTTACCTAAAAATTATATAAGCAACCAAATACTAATTGCTCACAAGTTTAAAATTATATGATTGAATTAAAAGCTAACTTAGTCCGTTTTAAGCTATATCGCAAGTCAAAACCGATTATCATTCAGTTTTAAACTGCACAAGCGAGCCTGAGCTTAATTATAAAACAAAGCCGCAAACCTGCAAAAATGAGTGTTAAAACAGGTCAGTTGTCAAAATGTGCAAATTAAGGCACATTATTCATAGTACGCAGCTGCCGCCTAACGCAGACATACGGTTAGCGCAGCTCATTTTGAAAAGATTACACAGCGCCGAAGCGTCTGTGCCTTTTTGCATATTCGTCTATTGCCAGAAGAATATCGTCCGGGGTAATATCGGGCCACAGCTTATCTAAAATTACGTACTCAGAATACGCACTCTGCCAAAGCAGAAAATTAGATATACGGAACTCACCCCCCGTTCTGATGATAAGGTCGGGGTCTGGAGTATCCTTTGTGTATAAATAACGGGAAAACGAACTCTCGTCAAGCTCTCCCCTACCGTCTTTGAGAGCAAGATTTACCGCACGCAGAATTTCGCTTCTGCCACCGTAATTTAATGCTACACTGCATAGATAAGGGCGTCCCCCGGAAATTCTCTCAGCATATTCGCACGCATCGCGCATCTCTGGTGAAAGGAAAGAGAGGTCACCGAGAAAGCGTACACCGACGCGAGAATTCGATTTAATTTCAGGGATAGCTACGTCCAAAAGATAGCGGTAGACAAGCTTCATAATGCCGTCGACCTCCGCCCTCGGACGTTTTCGGTTTTCGGTTGAAAACGCATAAAGTGTTACGTAATGAGCTCCGTTTTCAAAAAGCGCTTTTAATACAGGATAGACCGCCTCAGCACCGGCAATATGTCCGTCTGTGCGCTGAAGCGAGCGTTTCTGTGCCCATCTGCCGTTGCCGTCCATTATGATAGCAACTGAATCCGGGAAAGCGCTTTTTTGAAAACCACTCATATGCACCTCGGGAAACCTTAAATTTCCATAATCTCCTTGGTTTTTGCCGCGGTTACGGTATCGATTTCCTTTATGTACTTATCGGTAAGGTCCTGAATGAGCTTATCCGACTGCTTTGCCTCGTCCTCGGTCATAACGGAATTTTTCTTATCCGCCTTTACCTTATCGTTAGCATCACGTCTGATGTTGCGGATTGCAACCTTTGCATCCTCGCCAAGCTTCGAAATCTGCTTCGAAAGCTCTTTTCTGCGCTCCTCTGTTGTGGGAGGGAATGAAAGACGGATAGCACTTCCGTCGCTCTGAGGGTTAATACCGAGGTCTGAGGTAAGTATAGCCTTCTCGATACCCTTAATTATAGATTTATCCCACGCGGTAATCATAATCGTGCGCGCGTCTGTCACTTTGATTTCTGCTATAGAGGAAATCGGAGTGGGAGAGCCGTAGTAATCCACGTTTATCTTCTTAAGCACGTCGGGATTTGCTCTGCCTGCTCTGATTGTAGAGAGGTTTTCAGAATATGAGGATATTGTTTTTTTCATTTTTGCTTCATAATCTTTTGTATCTAATTTCATAACGTCCTCCTATTTATTTTATTTGTTTTTCGGGTTTTTATACATTGTATTAGTAATACATTCTATCGTATATGGGAAAATCCTTTAAGATTCCCCTTAAAGTCACTCGGGAATTATAACCGTGCCGAGTGCCTCACCCCTCACAGCCTTGATAATGTCCTCGGGGGTTTTAAATCCGAAAACTCTGACGGGCATACCGACAGATGCACAGAATGCGGCTGCCGTTGCATCTATTGCGCGAAGCTTACGTGCAAGAAGCTCTGATGCAGTAATGCTCTCAATTTTCTCAGCCTTGGGATTCTCATTCGGGTCATCGGTGTAT
>JAEIGA010004508.1_pt1 | contig 21558 bp, 20 predicted proteins | sample 9270691 | NCBI WGS metagenome assembly JAEIGA01 (sample SAMN17057246, study PRJNA624740) | gut metagenome | biome: biome; isolation source: fecal sample | host: Bos grunniens | place: China: Xizang | collected 2019 | reverse complement strand
TACCGTTTAGCCAGACGTAGAAGCAGGAGTCAACGCCCTCAAAGTTCAGGTATGCCTTGGGAGCATCTGCATTGCCTTCATATACGAAATCGTACAGGTAGGCTCCGCAGGGATTCTCATAAGGAACGTAGGGAGGGTCTGCCGGGAAGGGATAGCGGATGTTGGTGTACTGGTGCTGGTCGTAACCGTGGTTCTGCCAGACGCTGGGGACAGGAATCATATCCCAGCCGGATGCATCGTAGTTTTCTTCGTAGAACTTATCTTCGAAGTCATGGATGCACTCACAGTACTTGAATTTCCAGTTGTCATTTAACAGCTGGAACCGGTCGGAATTTTCCCGATTCTCCACCAGATCATCCATTCTTCTGGATGCCGGAATGAAGTAGGACCGGTTAGGAGTAGTGCCTACATGATGGGTATGCAGGTCTTCAAAGTGTGCAGGAATGATCATGTTTTTCTCCTCCGTTTTTTTAGGTTTGCCGTTTTTTACTTTCTGGCTGTATTATAGAAAAATATTTCGAAAAAATGAATAAACTAGAATGGACAAAACCTACACAAAATGATACTATGTAGAAAAGTGCAGTTTTCAGTTTCCCCTGTTTTTCCATGTTTTCCGAACAATATCCATACTTACAAGCATATTGCACAAAAACAGAATAGGAGGATTGTACAATGTATATAAACTCCGGTTACCTGAATAATTCCAGATTGCCCTTCAAAGACAAATCCAAGCCTCTCATTGTGGGCAGCTGCGGCACATATCGTCTGCGTACTAAGGAAAGGCTGCCTACCTGGCGCCCCAGAGGGCGGCTGGACTATCAGTTACTGTATGTGGCTTCCGGAAAAACAATCTTCTATTTTAATGGAGAGCCCAAAGAGGTTGCCGCAGGACACATGGTCATATTCCATCCCCGCCAAGAGCAGCATTATGAATACTTCGCGGTGGATCGCCCGGAAGTTTATTGGGTACACTTTACCGGCTCTGATGTTAGAAACATCCTGAGACACTACGACATTCCTCTTGACCGCAATGTGATCTACTCCGGTTCCTCTGCTACCTATGCCTATTTGTTCAAGGAAATGATCAACGAACTACAGACCTGCCGGACCGGATATCAGGAACTTTTGGAAATGTACCTGCGCCAGATTTTCCTGCTGGTACAGCGCAGCTGGGAAGAACGGAAACCCACTGTCAGTTCTTACCTGCAGGAAGAAATAGATTATGCCCGGAAGTACTTTAACGAGCATTACAACGAAGATATCAGCATTGAGGAATACGCGCAATCTCGTGGTATGAGCGTCAGCTGGTTCCTGCGAAACTTCAAGCAGATGACCATGAAATCTCCCATGCAGTACATACTGGCCATTCGAATCAATAACGCTGTCAGCCTTCTGGAAACCACGGACTACAATGTGACAGAAATATCTACCATTGTCGGTTATGAGAATCCCCTTTATTTCAGCCGTATTTTCAAGAAGCAAAAAGGTGTGTCTCCTTCTGACTATCGAAAAATGCTTCAAGACCAAGCTGCATTAAACAATTCAAAAGAATAATGCTTACAATAAAAACAAAACGACGGGCTGACTTTATCAGACCGTCGTTTTGTTTGGGAATAAAGAAAGAAGGAGAAATAATGATCATGTATATAAAAACGAGAATCAAGCAATCTTTCTGGTCGGATCGAAATGCATCACTTCCGCAATGACTTTTACCAGATCCCAGGGCTGAATGGCTCTCAGCTGAGAGAAACTGTATTTCTTCAAAAGGGCCACAAATGCATCTGCAGCCGTGATAGAAGCATATTCTCCGAACAGCTCAAGATATGCACGCTCAACACCCATGAATGTAAACATGAAGTGATAGCGATCTGTATCGGTCCACACCTGATCGGGCTTCAGTCCCATTTCTTTCTGCAGATACTGGAAATCAGCAGCATCGGAGAGGACCACCTGATACAGCCCGGTTTTGGGGAAGTAATTCAGGAATTCATAATACTGCTTCACCTGAGTTTCGCAAGAGTATTCAGGCACCCAGCGGATGACATGGGCGTTTACTCTGTTCTCACCGTGAGCCTTCAGGACACTCACGCGCTTCTTACCATCGACCACATAGAATCGGCCCAGGTACTCAATGCACTCAATGGGCTCCGTCAAGCCTCTGTCGCTCAGATATTCCAGATATAACTGGCACCAGGATTCCGCAAACTCAGAACCAGTCTGTGCCAAAGGCTTGAAGTCAAAAGTATAATCCATATCCGGGTAAGTGGAGGTTACGCCAACGATCTGGCGTACAGGAATCTCCAGGATACCAAGATCCGCTTTCTGAGTGATCGTGCTGTCATCTACTTCATTATCCATATCAACCAGGTAAGGATCGGCAGACATCTTCTGAAAGTTATTCACCGTCTTTCTTGCCTGAGTATGTACGCTTGCGTACAATTCGCGGGCTTCAGCATAGAACATATAAAATCCTCCATTTCCAAAATTATATTCATCTTGATTTACCGAAACCATCATCTGATTTCGTAAGCAAAATTTGAACCATAAAATCCCGGATTATTACCCAGAACCATGCTTAAGGTTCAGTTTTGTTTGGTTATATTATATTTCCTGCAAGCCTAAAATTCCATAAACAAACCTTGTTTTAACATGCACTAAATTGTACAATTTCATTTTCAAGAGAAATTGAAATGGCTCCGCTGATACTAAGTAAATCAGTGGAGCCATTTGTTTTGACTGCGGATTTTTCATATAGTTTTGGTTGCCAGAACTTTTTCGTTAGCCTTCTCAACATCTAACCGGGTCAGGACAATCATAATGGCGAGGGTGATGATGAGAGGAGTCCACAGGAAGAGGAAGTACAGCATATGCATTGTGGACGCGGTCTGTACAGCGGCGTTCTCCACGTATCCTGCAGCAGCCATTAGCCAACCGGAGATTGCAGTGCCAATACTGCCGCCCACCTTAATTCCAAAGGAAGAACAGGAGTACATAGTTCCGTCGATACGGATCTTTCTGGTGAGGAAGGTATGCTCAGAGCAGGAAGCAATCAGTGCATTCAGACCGCCCTGGAGGGGACTGGTGCCAAGCGCACTCAGCGCAGTAAACGCAAGCATCAGAGGAATGCTGCCCATGTAGGCACCAGCCAAGACACCGATTCTGCCGATAACCGCCATAAAATAGCCGACAATGTTCAGCTTATACATACCTCTGAGCTTTTTGACCAGAAGAGGAGTTACGATCAGTCCCAGGATGAGGGGAACATTTGCAAAAAAGGTAAATGCCTTTAGCATTCCTTCATTTCCCAGAGCGTACTTCATGAAATACACGCCCATGTTCAGAGCGGATTGACACAGCTGGGTCAAAAGATTGATTCCGCAAATCATAATATAATACTTGTTTGAAATAAGTAGATTGGCACCTTCCAGCAGAGTGTAGGCTTTTTCTTGAATTTCTTCCAGATCCGTTTTATATAACTCTTCCGGAGGCAGCTCCTTGACAGACAAGGCGGAGATAGTATTTGCGATCAATCCAATGGTTGCATAGATGACTGCGACTCTTTTCCATGCGGCAGCGCTTCCACCAAGCCCGGTAACAACATCAATGGTGACTGCCTGAATGATCATGGTTGTTGCAAAAGCGAACATATACCGGATAGAACCAAGCTGTACACGCTCGGAGGTGTTTTTGGTGATCAAAGCAGTGAGGGTAGCGTAGGAAATATTATTTGCAGTATAGAAGACTGCATTCAGCAGCGTATAGCTAATGAAGAAGTAAGCATACTTGGCAGTATCTCCCCAGTTCTCAGGGATCATAAAAATGGCAGCTAGGAGAGTAGCGCAGCCAACATAGCCAAAGAGCATCCAGGGACGAGCTTTTCCCATTTTGGTATGAGTTCTGTCGAGCACATAACCGAAGAACAAATCGGTAACGGCGTCAAAGAGTTTGCTTAAAGCAATCAATGTACCAACAACACCAACATTCATTCCCACGGTATCTGTCAGATAGAACATCATGAAGGTGGAAAGAAATGCGTATATGACGTTACCGGCAATGTCTCCTGTGCCGTATCCCAATTTGTTTTTCCAATTCAAGTACCGTTTGTCAACCATGTATAGTCTCCTTCTTAATTCTTTCGCATGTGACGTTTGCGCTCCATCGTATAGGGAGTTTGATGTGACTATTTTACATGGGACAACCATTTTTTGGAATGGACTTGTTGATACAAAATAAGCACAAAATGATACTATCAAGATATAGGTTCTATTTAAGAATGATTTGCATTGTGTTAGATATGCACAATATTTGCGAAAATATAGACAAAATTACCTGGGTTTTCTAGGCCTATTGACAGACCTGTGGATTTATGACATCATTTATATAAACCATATATCTACACAAAATGATATTTGAAAACTGTATTTTAATAAGATTTTGGAACGGTCGTTATTCGTATTGAGGAGGATGGCAATGAACATTCGTGTTGAATCTGCAGAACATTATCAGCAGGCACTGAAAGCAGGTCGTAAAATGCACCGGCAGTGCCTTCAGCGTGGAACGTATCCCTATCTGCAAGTACTGGACGAGATTCTTCCTGAATACATGACTGCCGGGCAGGAAGAATTGGGAATTATTGAAATCCCCGTAGATAAGATTGTTGGTACAAAAACTAGAGGGCGGTCTGATGCCTTTGCATCAAACTTCATGCCACTGATTCCGGCCAATAGTGAATTTGGTCTGAAGTGGCGGAGTTTATGCGAATACCATCTCGGTGAGTCTGGAATTCGTGATCCAGTTCTCTGTTTCGAGTTCTTGGGCCGGTTTTATGTTCAGGAGGGAAACAAGCGAGTCAGTGTTCTAAAATACTTTGGTGCAGCGACCATTCAGGGAAGTGTAATCCGGATATTACCCGGAGCATCCTCGCTACCGGAGATCCTCGCGTATAAAGAATTTCTTACATACTACCCCAAGACAAAACTGTACGAAGTGGCATTTTCCAGACTGAATAGTTTCCCGAAGCTGCAGGCTGCCCTAGGCCATGATCCGGATCATGTTTGGTCCGAAGAGGAGCGCCGAAATTTCCGTTCCAGCTTCTACTATTTTGACCGCGCTTATCAGAAGTTCTACGATTCAAACATGACAGCGACTGCAGCAGATGCTTTGCTAGAATGGCTTAAGGTCTATTCCTTTGAGAGAATCAAAACCATGTCCAATCAGGAATTGCTTCGCAGCCTTGAGTCGATATGGCCCAGTGTGAAGTCAATTGGACAACAGAATGCCATTGAAGTGAATACACAGGCGGCTTGTGGGGAAGACAAGCCCTTTAAGAACCGCCGTGCTTTCTCCATGATGCCGTCCTATCTAAACATTGCATTCATTCACGAGCTTAAACCGGAAAACAGTAATTGGGTTCGGGCTCATGATTTGGGCAGTCGGCATCTGGAGGTTGAAATGGGCGACCAGGTAATCGTACAGCGCTATTTTGGTGTCGGCACTGGCGATGAAGCAGAGCGGGCCATGGAGATCGCCATCAAGAATGGTGCGGAAGTGGTGTTTGCCACAACGGCTTCTCTGATTACGGTCTGCCGCCGGGTGGCAGCACGTCATCCGGAAACCCGGATTCTTAATTGCTCTGTAAATATGCCTTATAGCGATGTTCGGACCTATTACAGCCGTATTTATGAAGGCAAGTTTATCTCCGGGGCAATTGCGGGAGCCATCAGCAAGAATGATAATATAGGTTACATTGCCAGTTATCCAATTTTTGGCGTTATTGCAGGAATCAATGCCTTTGCACTGGGTGCCCAGCTGACAAACCCGAATGCACAAATCCGTTTGAAATGGGCTTGTGCTGACAGCAATCCGATGAATGAACTGGTTAGCCAAAACATTGATGTTATTTCCACGCTTGATATTCCCCAGAAAGGTTGGAGTGAAGGGCAATGGGGAACCATTCGCATCCTGGATGACGGTTCCAGCGAATGGATTGCTTCCCCTTATTGGGACTGGGGCGCATTTTATTTGCAGATCGCCCAGAGTATTCTTGGCGGAGAATGGGAGTCTCCCAGCGGTAAGAGAGAAGACCGTGCAGTGAACTACTGGTGGGGGATTGCCAGCGGCGTTGTCGGTTTGGATTTCACTGACAAACTGCCGGAGGGCGCAAAGGCTCTTGCAAATATGCTGAATGCGGGTATTAAGAACGGCACAGTCGATCCATTCCTTCGGAAAGTTGTTTCCCAGGAGGGAGTTGTTCGTAACGACGGAACGAAAAAATTTAGCCCCGAAGAAATCCTTCAGATGGAGTGGCTGTGCGATAATGTGATTGGTACCATCCCGGAATTTGATTCCCTGTCAGAAAAGGCAAAGGTCATCACCCGGCTTCAGGGAATTTATCGGGATCAGATCCCTCCGCAAAAGGAAGGCATCCTGCGGTGAAAGTTATATTAACTCAGCACGCTCTTAATTCTAAATGAAACTGGATCTTATTTGAGTAAATGCGTCCCAAAGTTGGGACGCATTTCTTTATTCATAGCGGTTTGGGCAGTAATGAACCAGAAGATCGATTTCACCTTCCTCCTTAAACTCACAATCAACACCATAATTCCCCGATGCAAACCAAGGATGTGCGTTTAACAAAGGCTGGATTGTCCGGTCCTCAAAACTAATTACTGCGTACTCTGCAGGAGGTTGTGTTGTGAACCAAAGATTATTGATGGAATCCAGACAGGTTTGACATAAACTATTCTGAATCAGATCCCGATCAATAGCATACTGGACTCCGGTTATCTGGAGGGTGGCATAGGCATTGTCAGGAAAAACATAGGCATGGGCATAAGTATCCTCTTCCTCGTCCATAATCCCGCAGGATAACATCACTCCTGCAGGTTCTTGGATCAACTCCCTTCTATTTCCGTAACGGTTGATTCCCAAATACAGCAAGTCAAAGTTATTCAGATTGATCAGGCCAATATTGTCCTCACCCCAATATGCCGACGCAGCGGTATCGCCACTTTCGCCGCAGACATAACAATCCGCGTCTGTAATATTGGATACATAATCAATATGTTCATATTCTTCCTGTAGAGATGCCTTTACAGTCTGAATGTTGGCAATCACAGCTAACAGGACCAACATCGTCACAGCACCAGCAAGTGCAGACAGGATACATTTTTTCATTCTGATACCTCCATTGGATTATTGACATTGATACAGGGAATTTGCTGCTTTTTTGCGTATTTCAATGTCTGCCATGCACCACCGCTTTCATGCTGGATGCAGAACACAACCATGTCAGAACGGTTAACCATTTCCCTGTTCCTCGTTTGATAGGCACCTTTGAAGTGACAGCTAGCAGAGGTGTCACATATTTCAATTTCATCGTAATAATTCCGGTAGGCATCCTCGTTGTTTCGGAAGTCTGCCGTGGGATATGGCAGTACCCAAACATGGGTACTGTTGTCATTCCGGATTGTCCGTTTACAGCGTCGTATGGTGGAGGATACAAGCTGGTCAAATTCTCCATCCCGGCCCACAAGGAACTCCACATATTCCTTTTCCACCAAGAGTTTGCGGATCAGTATTTCAAGGCGTTGTTCAATCAAAAGAGGATCTTCGATGATTCTATGACCGAAGAAACTTACCGTATATTGGTTCATTGAGCAACCCTCCTGTGTTCTGGTTCGTAGCAGAAACACGAATTTTTCTAAATATTGGTTATTATACTACCAACCAAGACGATAATAAAGTGAAAATTAAAGGTAACACTACCAACAGAACCTCATATTTCGTACTAAAATAACGAAGAAGGGGGTGGTAGTGAATGACAGATACCCAATACATTGATTTTGTTCGCACCCGCATTACCGAATTACGAATTAAGAAAGATGTATCCGAACATCGTATGAGCTTGGATTTGGACAAAAACGGGTCATATATCAGGGGTATAACCAGTGGAGCATCTATGCCGTCTGTTAAAGAACTGTTCAACATCATGGTATATTTCAATATGATGCCTACTGAGTTCTTTGCCCCTCTGGAGAGTAAAACTACACCCTACCATGATGTCTGTAACCGTCTGCGATCATTTAGCGAGGCGGACTTGGAAAAAGTGCAGACATTTCTGGACTGGATCTCATCTGAGAGCAGCAAATAAACGATACTCTGAATGTGTCCCATACTGGGACACATTTTTGTTTTGTTCCATCGGTAATTGAGTATTTTTTTCTCATTATATATAATTATTGACTTAAAGTAAATAATCCTTTAACCGCGGTCAATTATATTTTTGTGAAATACTTGGTAGCATATTAATGGGAGGTGGGACTATGCGTACTGAGTATTCTGACAGATATATCACGCTGGGTTTGAAGATCGCCTATTACCGAAAGAAGGCTGGCTTTACACAAGAAGTATTTGCTGAGAAGATCGGAAAAAGTCTGAATTTCATCGGACAAGTAGAAGGAACCGGAACCATAAGAGGCGTTTCGCTGGAAACACTGTTCAAAATCGCAGATGTTCTTGGGATTCCTCCCTCTAAGTTGTTGGAAGATGATTGAATAAAAAGAAGGGACTGTTTATTACAGCCCCTTTTTTACGCCCAAAACAGGTCAATCTCCATATTTACTCCGGATCACAGATGAAGTGTGAAAGTACGATAAACAAAAAGGCACAGAAGCAATCCAAAGTCTTCTGTGCCTTCTATTTTTTAATCATCCCAAGTATGTTCTTTGAAGTATTCATCCATTTCTTTGGAGTAGCGGAAACGAATATTCTCCATGTCCTCTCCATCCATAATGGCTGCGTGTGCTTTCTGGGCGATATTACGGATACCTCTGATACCGCATACCATCTCATCATGGATCATGATGGCAAATACAGCATCGGGGTATTTTGCGCTTACAGATTCAATCTCCGCAGGCTTTGCTTGGAGTACATCGTTCATACCGGAGATATTTTGATAAGCAATCCTCTCGCGGTCAGTATAATATCGGATTGAAGTTGCTATCATACTCATTCTCTATCTCTCCTTATGGCGCACACTGCGCTGGATTATAGCATGAAAAATATGTAAGAACAAGTCTTGACATTTCAGGAAAAGCTGTTACAGTTTGAGTCTCCCAGGGGCTCCCTAATGGTAAATAAACCGTATCAGTCCGCTTTATTGGGCATGATTACGCTCTCCCAGTAATTGTAGCTTGACTTTCTTTTGCTTGCTTTTTATAATAGAACAAAAGTTCTATAACGTCAATATATATTTCAGGAGGGGCAGCACATGGAAACCAAGCAATATTTGTGCATAGATCAAAAGAGTTTCTATGCCACAGTTGAGTGTGTTGCCCGTGGGCTTGATCCGATGAAAACTAATCTGGTTGTCGCAGATCCTGAGCGTTCGGAAAATACGATTTGCCTTGCAGTCTCCCCTTCACTGAAAGCGCTGGGCGTAAAAAACCGATGCAGAATTAAAGACATACCACGCCACATTAAACATATTGTTGCACAGCCCAGAATGCAGCTTTACATTGATTGTGCAGCTGAAATCTACGGAGTTTTTTTGAAATATATAGCACCAGAAGATATCCATGTTTATTCCATTGATGAATCCTTTTTGGATGTGACGCCTTATCTGCATATGTACCAGATGACGGCCAAGCAATTGGCGATTAAAATCATTCAGGATGTCAAAGAGACTGTAGGAACAATCTGCACTTGTGGAATTGGCACAAATCTTTATCTTGCAAAAATTGCTCTTGATATAAAGGCAAAACATGCTGCCGATTTTATCGGCGAACTGGATGAAGAGTCCTACCGTACAGAGTTATGGGATCATAAACCAATTACTGATTTTTGGCAGATAGCGGAAGGAAAAGCCAACAGGCTTCGCAGTCGTGGAATAACAACAATGCGTGAAATCGCAATGATGAACGAGGACTTCATGTATGACTGGTTTGGTATTGATGCAGAGTTAATGATCGACCATGCTTGGGGCAGAGAATCAACGACAATTGCTGATATCAAAGCCTACAAATCAAAGTCAAAAAGTTTATCCAGTGGACAAGTTCTGATGCGCGATTATAAGTACCAGGAAGGCATTATCATAGCGAAAGAAATGATGGATCAGTTATGCTTGGATATGGCGGCCAAGAATCTCGCCACAGACTCGGTTTCCCTATACATAGGTTATTCCTATACCCAAGGTGTTCCAGGCGCAGGCGGCACGGCAAAGCTCGGTATGGAAACCAACGTAGCATTTATGCTGGTTCCGGCTATTGAGACTCTTTATCGCCGGATTGTAGATCCAAGATTTGTGATTCGCAGAGTTTGCCTATCCTGCAATAATGTGGTTGAAGACAGAGGCGTACTTCAGCTGAATATGTTTGAGGATACGACCAAGCAACTCCGGGACAAGGCGCTGCAGGAAGCGATGCTTGGTATTCGTGCGAAGTATGGTAAAAACTCAATCCTGAAGGGGATGAATTACGATCCTGCCGCAACAGGCCGAGAACGTAATTCACAGATCGGAGGACACCGTGCGTAAACGAACGCCAAGGGCACCTATGCCACCCTCCAGACGGGCCAAGCAGTTCGCTCCGTTTGATGCATTGAAGGGATTGAAAGAGGCTATCGCAGCCAAAGAAAAGAGGCCTGAGCCTCGTAGGGAGTTAACGGATTACATGAAAGAACAGATAAATAACACACTGTTAGAACTACGCAAGGGACAGCCTATCACTGTGGTTTACTATGGCAGCATGGAGCAGGAAACTCTGCAGATCACAGGCACCTTCGTGAAGGTAGATGCTTACTGGCAGACCCTGCAGGTAAATAATGTAGCTATTGACTTTTCTGAGATCTATGAAATAATTCGATAAGGGCAGGTCTGGTAGATTGGTTCTACCTAATACAATGGACTAGAAAGAGGGGGTAAAAATGCGCCTGTTCATCATGGGAAATGGTTTTGACCTTGCACATAACTTACCTACAAAATATTGGGATTTTAGAATATACCTTGAGAGCCATTATCCTGATTTTCTTGAAGCGTTTGAACACCATTATCATATTTACAATGGTGATTCTGACGATTATAAAAAAGAATTGTTGTGGAACGATTTTGAAACTAATTTAGCAAACATTAATGAAGATGTAATAATCGAACAAGCTACATCAATTGATATGGGATTGGAGAGCGGAGACGTTGGAATCGAGGATACCTTGCGTAGTTATTTTCGCTCTGAATACCAATATATCGATAAGTTGGCGGGGTATCTGAAACAATGGATCAGAACTATAAAAATTAGAGATATCCTTCCAATTACTTCGGCAATATCGAAGGGCTCAGATGATTTTTTCATTACTTTTAATTATACTTCTGTACTGGAAACTGCTTATCAAGTTGACGCTTGTAATGTTTTACATATTCATGGTTCGTTGCGTAAATATGATGACGATCCTATTCTGGGACACGGAAATACAAGACGCATAGAGAACATAAAGGCAAGAAGAAATCATGCACAGATATGGTGTAATGAAAAAGAGATTAGCATTTGTAGCGTTATAGGTGAATACTATAATACAACTTTCAAAAATGTAAATGACTACATGCATAAATTAAACTCCTTATATAAGTACGGAGTTGAAGAAATAATTGTCATTGGACACTCTATTGCCGGAGTAGATCTTCCATATTTCAAACGAATTGATGAATTCACAAAACGGTCAGCTATTTGGAAAATATATTACTTTGATGAAAACAAAAAAGAGGAAATGCAGAAAGCACTTGAAAGGCAAGGTATCTCTCCCAAAAGAATCTTAATGATTGATTCTACAAAGTTTTATGATTTGAAAGCATAAGGTAGCTTTGTTTTTGCACTACATAATAATGAGTATGGGAAATCCATATTTGCCCACCCTGGTCTATGACTGGGGTGGGCTTTTTAATGTAGAAAAATAGAGGAAATAATCCTGTAAAGAAACGATGCAAGCAATGCCTGTGTTTAAACACACGCTCAAAACCTCCGAATCCGCGAAGCGCGGAAGTCGGAGGTTTTTATACTTGTTGAGGTTCCACCCCAATCCCCGGCGAACACAAAATGTGTTCTGGAATGCAGGATAAACCTGCGGCTACGCGATTAAAAATCGCTGATTAAAGATATTGTCAATCTTGGTCGAACGATTCTGTTGGTCCCATAATTGCGCTTGAGAAAAATGTTCCTTACAATATGGGTAGCTAATATTTTGTGAAAGCAGATATGAAAGATACGAGAATTATCTGCGAAAGGAGAAAAGTTGATAATTAGCTCGTATAACAATCTAAAGTATCAAAACAGTACAAGGTTCAGACAAGCGTGTTATTATGAAATTGGCCAAGGAGTTATGTCTTTCTTTTGTGATGAAGGTCCTGTAAAACATGGCTTTGAAAAGCGTGATGGACAATTTGATATGGCAATGGAAATTGTGGATGCAATTTTCAAAAAGAAGCATTTAGCGGTAGAGGCTGGCGTAGGCATTGGAAAATCATTTGCCTATTTGGTTCCGCTTCTTTTGTACAACAACACATTCAAGAAACCGGTAATCATTGCTACATCTACGATCGCGCTTCAAGAGCAATTGTTGAATGACATTACACGCTTACAAGGATTACTAGGGATAGCTCCGGAAGTGGTGTTTGCCAAAGGTCAGACGCATTTTGTTTGTTATGATCGCGCAAAAAGCTATCTCGAAAAAAATAATGCTGAGATGGCGGCGGAGATCAAACAAGGTTTGAAGAACAACTGTTATGACAGGAAGAGCTTTCCTGCAGAAATTCCCCAACATATTTGGAAGCAAATTAACATTCAGAAGTATGGGAAAAGAACTTGTGAGCATTGTTGCTGTTCATGCGGCTATAGGAAAATGCGAAATACTTTATTCCAAACTAATGGCATCATACTGTGCAACCAGGATTTTTTAACATCTCACCTTTTGAATTTAAGGAGAGGTCGGGATGGACTGATTACATGTAATGCCGAGTTAGTTGTAATTGATGAGGCACATAACCTGGAAGAGAAAGTACGTAGCGCAACCACAAGTCGTTTTTCCAAAAGCATGATCGTAGCTAAATTACAAGCAGCAATTAAATCACTACCGCCTATAGAGAAAGTGCTTGCAGAGGAAAAAGCCACAAGAGCTTTTGCTATAGTAGATGAGTTTTTTGCATGTCTGGAAAAACAAATTACAGAGCAAATCAAAGGGGCAAAGCACAATGCCGAAACTGCAGAACGATTCTTTTTCAAAGAAGATGAGACGGTTCTTTCATTGTTTGAGGATATGGTAAATCAAATTGATGATATTGCAGTGAGTATAAATATTTACAGCTCCTTTGGAAGCAGATATAAAAAAGAATCACATGTCACAGAGGATCTATATATTCTTGCGGAAGACCTTCAAGAGCTTTGCGATGATTCAGATGATGTGTTGAGATGGATCGAAAGGCATGGCAGAGAAATTGAAATACTAGGCTGTCCTAAAAACACTAATCACATTATTCGAAGCTGCTTTTTCACTGGCCCGGTTCAAACGATTCTTACATCAGCAACCTTAACATGCTCCAGTAAAAATCAGGAAGATCAATATGCGTACTTTGTAAATAATACTGGCTTTCCCATCAAGAAAAATGCGATCCTATCTGAGCCTAAACCATCTCCATACCCATATGATGAACATGCAATGATTTATTGCTGTGATGACTTACCACACCCGACCAAAGACCATGATAAGTTCGTTGAAGAAGCGGTGGGGCGGATAGCAAAAATACTGAAGATATCTGAAGGAAAAGCATTGATACTATTTACAGCTAAGTCAGATATGGAGGAAGTATACAAACGTCTCAAAAAGAAAAAGCTACCATACAAAATTCTGATTCAACAGCAAGGATCATCGCAAGATAAAGTGATGAAAGAATTTCGGAGTAATGTAAACTCTGTTTTGCTGGGGACAGGCGCTTATTGGGAAGGAATCAGTATTGAAGGAAAGAGTCTTTCAAACTTGATTGTCTTTCGGTTACCATTTCCGGTTCCCGATCCAATTATTGACTATAAAACATCCGTTGCAGATGATCCTGTTATGGATGTGCTCGTTCCGGAAATGATAACAAAGCTAAAGCAAGGAATTGGCAGATTGATACGCAATTATACAGACACGGGAATTGTATCGATTATAGATCCAAGATTGAGCAAGGAACGTTCAACTCCTTATCGCGAAATTACATTTGATTCTCTCCCGATTAAGAACATAACAAACAGCCTGTCAGAACTGTCTGAATTCTATCGACAGTTGCAATCAAGAGAATAAAAAACTCCCGGTACGGAGATTCCGTACCGGAATTATTTTCAGTATGAAGGGTTATCGTTCTGCTGTTACAACCTGTGAATGTTTAGGGCTATCTTTTAGCAAGACATCAATATTTGCTTTTACAGTAAGAAATTCCTCCTGTTGTTTTTTTACTTTTCTGTATTGAGCGAAGGCAGCCTGTTTCTGCGTCAATGTTTTTTCATACTCAGCTTTTAACTGCTTTGTGGTAGGAAGTTTTTCAACTCCTAGCTCATCAAAATATCGCTTGGCCGCTTGGTGTCTAATGATATCTGATTCATGTTCCGACAGGTATTTTTTAGAATAACCCGCTTTCCTGTATGCTACATATATCTCTCTGGTTTCCTTATAGTTTTGTATGTGTTTTTGTGTAACTGCGTTCCGTTGAAGTTTATCCTCCATTTCCTTATTTTGCTGCCTAGCTTTCGATAATTCAGAAGAGAGCGTAGCTGCCTGTTTTTCTAAATCTGAATACTGTGTAAGATCATGTTCCTGAAGGTATAGCAAAGCTTGAGATGCTTGCTTCATATTGAATCGCTTGGCCCAGTTTTCGTATGCTGGTCCTTTTTTGGAATTAACAGCAGTTTGATAATCTATTATGAGTTGAATATTTCGCTTGTTGCTGTTGCGCTGTTGATTGCTTCGGATTTTGGGAGCATGTACACGCTGCCCTTTGATTACTGCACTTAATACTTCTGGAGTGTAATTCTCACCGAGCGTGTCCATCCGGATATAGTTTCTTTGTTCCGATCCACGGATTGAGGGAACCTTTCCTTGCTTGAGTTCATATCCTTCCTGCTGAAGAATCTCTAGCAGCGCATTGAAGCTTACAGGATTCTTTGCAAGAGCTGCATCAATGGCAAAACAAATTCTTTCGCGGTGAGAAGGTTTCTTTTTATCTCCCAGCCATTTGTCGTAGGACTTGCCTTTGCCTTTGGGATTCTCAACGATGGAATAGCCGTTCTGGATACAGATGGTATCATTAAGCCTGCGAATTGCTTTTGTGCTTCCCCAGAAATTTCGGAACTTTCTGGTTGCATCCAGCGACGTGGAGTTCCAGATGATATGATTATGGATATGAGCTTTGTCTATGTGTGTACAGACAATGTAGGCGTGGTTTCCTTTCGTAAATCTCCGTGCCAATTCACAGCCAAGACGATTGGCTTCTTCTGGGGTGATTTCTCCCGGTCGGAAGGATTGCCGGAGATGATAAGCAATAACATTATCGGCTCCTTGGACTTTACCTGTTTGGCGAATGTACTGCTGCTTACTATAAACGAACTGAGCATCAGCAACCCGACTGTCACATTCCCAGCTGGTAATCAGTCTCCCACAGTCAGTCTTTCCTGGGTTTGCGACGTAGTCAATGATATCTGTAATGGCTGTGCCCACTGTGCGCCCTTTTCCAATATGTAATGGCATTAGCCGCGTGGTTGCCAAATATGTCACCTCCGAAAAAAGAGAACGGCCTGCGACTGCAGACCGTTCATTGACTATTACAGTGCTTTAATTGCGCCAGTGATATACTGCAGGCCACTGAGGAGTTTAACAGCAAACATCGGTAAGCCCATGGGACTTGCGAGATAGGCCATGAAAAGCAGGATCAATCCATTCTGCCAGGAAAAGGTTGCCATGACAGTAATGCCTAAAAGAGTCAGCATGAAACTTGCGAAACCAAAGATCAGGGACGAACAGGAGATCAGACCAATACAAATCCAAGTCATCAGATCGATTACAATAACAACAGGCAAAAGGGTAATTTTAATAAGTATCCTCATATGACTGCGCCTCCTTTTTCTATGTATATGATACCGGATAGATCGACAACGAGCAAGGATGCGGATAGCTTCATCTTACCTCGGAGAGAGTCATGATTATTTTCTGTGCAGCCTCCCATAAACGCTCCTGATTCTGCTTAATATCCTCCAGATCAGCCTCATAATATCGTCCGGTTTCATGTACGCGTTTTGTCAGCTGATTCAAGTTATTACCAGCATATCGTAGCAGAGAAACCATTTCATTTAGCTCTGGCAAATCCAATCTGACTGTGTAGCCGTCGATGGCCATTTTTCTTAAATAGGCACTCATATTGGATATTCCCATAAGCTCCATTTTTTGCTGAATCAGTTCTTTTTCTTCGTCTGATATCCAAAAGGCTACATAGGTAGAACGGGTACGATCAGGCATTACATTAACGCTCCTGTTCTTTGAAATGCGCCGAAACTTTCGGCGCATTTCTTTTCGGTGTAGCTTGCAGCTTGTCTCGGACAGAAGGCTTTTCTGGTTGCACCTTTTCCTGCTGGTATTCCCTCCGAAGCGCAGAAATGAAAAGATCGGTCAGACCGGCATGGCTGTCCACCACATACCGCAGTCGCTTGTTCTTTCCCTGGGCATCCACATCCGGAAAGATGGGCGTGCGATGCGCCCATTCCTTGTTGTCAGCAGAGATTCTTCCATCCCAGGATTTTTCCCTTACCGTATTGGCAAGGACAAAACAAGTCCGGGGCCATCCAAACTGAGTAACAACATTTTGAACTGCCTTCGCATCCAAAGTGTTGTTCCGATAGTGCCGGGAGATGGCGTTTTCAATGGCTTCCTTACAAGCAATATTCAGCTTGTTTGACTGCCGATACCATTCCAGATCACCGTCCCTCTCCGCCCGTTCTCCCGAGTAAGGATATATCTTTACGTCCGCAAAGGATTTGTTTTCCGACACTAGCTCGTCAGCTTTGTCCTCGATAAAGGAAACCAGGACATCCATAGCGTTACTGGTGCTGTCCCCAAATTCTTTGCAGATAGTATCCAGGGGATCGTCCAACGCGAGCAGCGCATTGGCCTGTGCTTCGCTCAGATCAGTAGTTTCCATGATAGCCAGAATGTCGGCCTTAGTCGCATACTCATAAGCATGATTTAGGATTTCTTCCGGAGGCTGCTTTAACAGCCAGTTGGTGAAATCCTGAAAGGATTCGTCCATCTTGCCATACAGGTTTGCATTGATTGCGGCAATCGTATCCATCATCGAACGGCCTCCTTTGCTTTTTTCTTCTGCTGTATCACTTCCTTGACGGTAGGCTTTTTCAGCTTATCCATGACCGAAGGCTTCTGCTCATGATTATCCTTCAGTTTCAGAACATGAATTCTGCCGCCAATTTTAATGAAGGCTTCCGGTGCGTGAAAACGTTCACTATATTTCTTAATCTGGTCATCTGTTAAAGAACAGAAATCACTTTCGCCTATGCCGGTCACTATGAAGGTACCAGCAATGATGTCATAGATTTTCCCAGACTCATCATATAGTGCGCGGTTTGGAGCAAGAGGGATCATTTTGCCGTCTTCGTTGCAGATTAGTGCAACCTGATCCTCGAAGGGGTAGATTGCTTGGATATATCCGCTGACCTCAGACTGGAGATCACCAAGAGTGTGATCGATTTCTATTACATAGGGAACAGCTTCCGGTTCCACAACCAGAACGGTGATTTTCTCTTTCGGTTCTGGCTCCTTGGTGGGAACCAGATAGAAGTCCAGAAGATCCCGTTCGTAGGCATAAATATATGCGGCATACTCTCCTCGATTGGGATTCAGCCGCATCATATAGGTATAATCATCGGTATCCAAGCGGAAGCCGAACTCACTGCCATCCTCAGTCATCTTTGCTTCTGGGAACTGATTGCAGAACTTTTTCAGACTGTCCCTGTCTTTCAGGCAACAGCCAGAGATCTCCTGCTCCCGGAGGGCGTTGATCACATCATCGAACTCCTGCTTAAATTCCGGGGAGTTCAGTTCTGGGCGGTGATCGTCCCAGGTAGTGTAGAACCCTTGACCATTGGAATCAAGATCAACACACAAGTGACCGATACAGGCGCTGTCATCCATGATTTCCTGTTTCTGGGTATATGCGAAGTTGTATTCTTCAGGTTTCATCAAACGAATGGTGTAATCCATTTATCTTTCCTCCTTTTTTAGATTTTGTGTTCTGCTCTGGCTTCCATGGACAGCCGGAGCTTTCAATTTGTCCAGAACAGAGGGGCGGTCACTCTTTATAATAATGGTTCCATCTGCAACTTGCTGGGATTTTCCTTTACCATCCATGTCCAGCAGAATATTCAGCTCTGCCAAACGCTCAGACTTTTGCCGCAGTTCTGCTTCCTGGGGGAAGGGCTTGCCGATTTCAGCCTTGGCATTTTCCATCTGGGTATAGGTGTTCTGCAGCTGTGCCTTGGTTCCGTTCAAACGAAGCGGAAGTTGCGCAAGCTCATTTTCGGTACGAACCAGATTGCCTCTGGCATCGCTGCCCAGCTTGACGCTATAGCTGAGATTGCCTTTCAGCTGGAGGTAATAATCCTTGCCGAAATTCTCCAAAGTGACAGTCATGGAGAAGCCACGGTAGGTACCGATGGGCACCGGATCATAGCCGGTTGCTTCCTTGCAGGCTTCCAGCAGCGCAGCACCGGCATTATCTTTATCGGTTAGGGTATCGCCTTTGACTGTCATTCCGGCGAATCCATCCGCAGGGTGGGGATGCTCCGTAAGCATGACCATATCCTTTTTGATACCGGCGATGATGCCTTTGTATTTCTCCACCTGCTCTGGGAAGAATTTCAGAAGGTTATCTTCCAGACGGAACTGCTGGCTCTGGTGATCAGCTTTCAGGAGCTTCAGACGAGCAACCTCAATGTCCAGGTCCATCTTTTCTTTGATTCTGGGATCACCGGCACACAGGGCTTTTATCTCCGCATAGGACAGTGCCGTTTCATCCACATCCTCACAGGATCGGACAGGCGATTTGGAGGTCATAATCTGAGAAATAAACTTCTGCTTATTTTCCACCGTCTGCCAAAGATAGCTGTCGAAGGTTCCTTCCGTCACATACCGGTAAATATGGACTTCCGGATTCATATTGCCTTGGCGGATGATTCTGCCGCTCCGCTGCTCCAGATCACCGGGCCTCCAAGGACAATCCAGGTCGTGCAAGGCAATGAGGCGATCCTGTACATTCATACCGGCTCCCATCTTGAAGGTACTGCCCATAAGCACACGTACCTGTCCGGATCTTACTTTGCCAAACAGCTCCTTTTTTCGGGCATCAGTATTGGCATCATGGATGAAAGCGATCTGCTCCGCAGGCACACCGGCATCAATCAGCTTGCTGCGAATGTCATCGTAAACGGTGAATTCCTTATCTTCCGGAACCTCTGCCAGAGCTTCCAGTGCATGAACCTCCGGACTGTCCAGGGTCTTACCCTTGGCTGTTGTGGGCTTCTTGGGAGTGGAAATATCGCAGAATACAAGCTGTGTCAGCTTGTCAGCCTTTCCGTCCTCCCAGATCCGCAGAATATTCCGGACACACATATTGACCTTGCTGCCGGGATCGTCCGGGAGATTGGGGTTGATGATCCGTTGATCCAGTCCCAGTTTCCGTCCGTCAGAGGTTATCTTCAACATATTGTCCTCTTCGGGTTTGACGGCACCGCTGTGAACCTTGGCGGCTCGTTCAGACAGCTGTTGCACCAGCATTTTCTGCTGCTCAGTAGGCTGGGCAACCTCATTGTGGTAGACCGCAGTAGGTCGGGGAAGATTCAGCTGGTCAGCTGTCTTAACATCGGCTGCTTCTTTCCAGATATTGATAAGCTCCGGGAGATTAAAGAACTTGGCAAAACGGGATCTCGCCCGGTAGCCGGTTCCTTCCGGTGCCAGTTCAATGACTGTCTTGGTTTCACCAAACTGGGAAGCCCAGCAGTCAAAGTGGCTCCATTTACGTTCCTGAAGCATATCATGCTGCAAATACCGCATCATGGTGTAAAGCTCTGTCATGGAATTGCTGACAGGGGTGCCGGTGGCGAAGATGACACCACGGCTTCCAGTCTTTTCATCCATGTATCGGCACTTCATGTACATATCCGAAGATTTCTGGGCATCGGTGGTGGATAGACCGGCAACGTTCCGCATCTTGGTATAGAGGAACAGGTTTTTGTAGCTGTGCGCCTCATCCACGAACAGTCGGTCAACGCCCAACTGCTCAAAGGTGACAACATCATCCTTGCGACCTGTTTCCAACAGTTTCTTCAGTCTGGTTTCCAGGCTCTTTTTGGTTTTCTCCAGAGCCTTGATGGAGAACCGTTCAGCACCGCTGGCTTTCATTTCCTCCAGGCCATCTTCGATTTCCCAAATCTGCTGCTGGATCAGCTGTTGCTGTCGTTCCATGGAGATGGGGATCTTCTCAAACTGAGAGTGACCCATGATAATGGCATCATAATCGCCGGTGGCGATCTTGGCGCAGAAGGTCTTTCGCCGTGCCGGTTCAAAGTCCTTCTTCCGGGCAACCAGGATATTGGCAGAGGGGTAGAGCCGCAGGAACTCAGACGCCCACTGTTCTGTCAGATGGTTGGGGACTGCGATCAGGGACTTGCTGCACAGGCCCAGCCGCTTGGATTCCATAGCAGCGGCAACCATTTCAAAGGTTTTACCACTGCCGACTTCATGGGCAAGGAGTGTATTGCCGCCGTAGAGAATGTGGGCGATGGCGTTCTGCTGATGCTCCCGAAGGGTGATTTCCGGACTCATGCCGCCGAAGGTGATATGGCTGCCATCATATTCTCTGGGCCGGGTGGAATTGAAAAGCTCATTGTACTGCTGAACCAGAACTTGTCTTCGTTCCGGGTCTTTCCAGATCCAGTCCTTGAACGCCTCTCGGATGGACTCCTGCTTCTGCTGTGCCAGGGTGGTTTCTTTCTGATTCAGCACCCGCTTCTCCCGTCCTTCGGAGTCCTCCACAACATCATGGATTTGCACATCCCGGAGATTCAGACTGTCCTCCAGAATCTGATAGGCATTGATTCGGGAGGTACCGTAGGTGGTATTGGCATTGACATCCCGGTAGCCGATATTCTTCTTGCCGGTGATGTTCCATTCTGCAGTAAAGGGAGAGTAGTTGACCTTGATGGTTCTTCTCATGTAATAAGGCGGGTCCAGAAGATCTTCCATAAACTCCTGGATGTACTTTTTGTCGATCCATGTTGCACCCAGACGAACATCAATTTCATGTGCTTCCAGATCTTTCGGCTGTGCAGCTTCCAGAGCAACCACATTCTCACTGTAAAGATCCGGGTCGATTATGGCGGCTTCTTTGGCCTCAGACAGCTTTTCCCGGACGTTGCCGGATAAATACTCGTCTGCGGTAACATACCGGGGTGCGCCCTCTGAGTCGGTGATAAGGGGCAG
>JAEIGA010004507.1_pt1 | contig 21562 bp, 25 predicted proteins | sample 9270691 | NCBI WGS metagenome assembly JAEIGA01 (sample SAMN17057246, study PRJNA624740) | gut metagenome | biome: biome; isolation source: fecal sample | host: Bos grunniens | place: China: Xizang | collected 2019 | reverse complement strand
CCTCCATTTTCCTCTCCGCGGGCGCGAAGGGGGTGTCAAAGTGGCGAAATCGAAGAAAAACACACTGATTAAGCACGAGATGAAACGACTTGAAGGCTTATTCGCGGAATTGCCGGAAAATGAGCTGAATTTCATCCGGCCGCAGCTGCAAAACGCAAGCTTCATGAAGGTCACGCTAGACGAACTGCAGGAGGCCATCAACCAGAACGGAGCCACGGATGAATACCAGAACGGCGCGAACCAATACGGGTCCAAAGCCTCTGCGGAACTGCAGGCGTACAACACCACGGTCAAGAACTACAACAGCCTCATGAAGGAACTGAAGGACCGGCTGCCGAAGCAGAATGCCGCGTCCAAGTTGGCGCAGATGATGGCCGATGAATAATTACATACTGGAATACTACCAGGGGATTCAGGATGGCTCCATTGTTGTGGGCCAGTGGATCCGCCTGGTTTTTGTTTACATCGTGGAGGGCCTGGAGAAGAAGCGGTTTTTCTTCGACCAGAAAAAGGCCAACCGGGCCATCCGGTTTATCGAAAACTTCTGCCACCACTGCGAAGGCCGGGATGACCTCCTGAAGCTGGAGCTTTGGCAGAAGGCCATTATCTCCGCCATGTTCGGGATCTGCGACGGGGACGGGAACCGGACGTTCCGGGAGGTCGTGATTATCGTGGCCCGGAAACAGGGCAAGAGCCTGCTGGCCTCGGCGATTATGGCCTACTGCCTGTTCCTGGACGGGGAATACGGCGCAAAGATCTTCTGCGTGGCGCCGAAGCTGGATCAGGCGGACATCGTGTACTCGTCATTCTGGCAAACTATCAGCAAGGAGCCGGAACTGGCGGCGCTGATTAAACGGCGGAAATCGGACTACTATGTGGAGTCCACCAACAGCTCCGTCAAGAAAATCGCCTTCAACGCGAAAAAGTCAGACGGTTTTAACCCGTCGCTCACCGTGTGCGACGAGATCGCGTCCTGGCCGGGAGATCAGGGCCTCAAACAGTACGAGGTCATGAAATCAGCGCTGGGCGCCAGACGTCAGCCGCTGATCCTGTCCATCTCCACCGCCGGGTACATCAACGAGGGAATCTACGACGAGCTGCTGAAGCGCTGCACCCGGTTCCTGCTGGGGGATTCCAAAGAGCGGCGGCTGCTGCCGTTTTTGTACATGATCGACGACACGGACAAGTGGAACGACATCAACGAACTGCGAAAATCCAACCCCAACCTGGGCGTGTCCGTCTCCGTGGACTACCTGCTGGAGGAAATCGCCGTAGCGGAGGGGAGCCTCTCCAAAAAGGCGGAGTTCCTGACCAAATACTGCAATATCAAACAGAACAGCGCCCTGGCGTGGCTCAACTCCCGGGACGTGGAATCGGCCAGGGGAGAGGCGCTGCATTTGGAGGACTTCCGGGGCTGCTACTGCGTGGGCGGCATCGACCTGAGCCAGACCACGGACCTGACCGCCGCCTGCATCGTCCTGGAGCGGGAGGAACGGCTCTATGTGTTCTCCCGGTTCTACCTACCCCGGGAGAAAATCGACGAGGCAACGGCCCGGGACGGCCTTCCCTACCGGCAGTATATCCAGCGGGGGATCCTGTTTGAGTCGGGCGACAATTTTGTTGACTACATGGACGTGTACAACTGGTTCGTGGAGCTGGTCCGGGATTACAAAATTTATCCGCTGTGGATCGGATATGACCGGTACAGCGCCCTGCAGCTGACCCAGCAGATGGAGGGGACCGGATTCCACATGGATTCGGTGTATCAGGGCGAGAACCTCACCGGGATCATCAACGAGACGGAGGGCCAGATGAAGGACAAAAACTTCCGGATCGGGGACAACGACCTGCTGGCGGTGCATCTGCTGGACGCGGCGGTGAAGTGCAACGCGGAGAACGGACGAAAGAAGCTCATCAAGATGCGGGCCAATGCCCACGTGGACGGCGCGGCGGCGCTGCTGGACGCCATGTGCATGCGGGCGGCGCATTCCGACGAGATTGGGCACAGGCTGAAAAACAAGGGGTGAATCACATGGGATTGATTGATAAGCTGTTCCGAAGGGAACCGAAACATGGAGCGGATCGGGGATCCTGGCAGACCCTGACGGCCTATGTTCCGGTGTTCTCCAGCTGGAGCGGCGAACTGTACGAAAGTGAACTGGTCCGGGCGGCGGTGGACGCCAGGGCGCGGCATATCTCCAAACTGGAGGTAACGGTCCAGGGCAGCGCCAGACCCAGCCTGCAGAGGAAATTGCGGGACGGACCCAACGAGTTCCAGACCTGGAGCCAGTTTCTATACCGGCTGAGCACCATCCTCGACATGCAGAACACGGCGTTTATTACGCCGGTTTTGAACGAATATGGGGAGACGGTGGGCCTGTGGCCGCTGTATTGTACCAGCTTCGAGCTGGTGGACTACGGCGGGGAGGCGTGGATCCGGTTTACCTTAGGCAACGGCAGCCATGCGGCCCTGCCGCTGAAAAGCGTGGGCATCATGAACCGCTACCAGTATAAGCAGGATTTCACCGGGGAGAAAAACACGGCTCTGTCCGGGACCATGGAACTGATCAACCTCCAGGGCCAGGGCATCCAGGAGGCCGTGAAGAACTCCAACAGCTACCGGTTCATGGCCCGGGCCAATAACCTGATTGCCCCGGAGGATCTGGTGAAGGAACGGAAACGGTTCATCCAGCAGAACATGCAAAACGATGACTCCGGGGTGCTGCTGTTCCCCAACACCTGGAACGACATCAAGCAGGTGGAGTCGAAGCCGTACACCGTGGACACGGAGCAGGTGAAACTGATCCAGACCAACGTGTTCAATTATTTCGGGGTCAACGAGAAGGTCCTGCAGAACAGCGCCGCCGGCGACGAGCTGGGGGCGTTTTTTGACGGGGCGGTGGAGCCGTTTTCCATCCAGTTTTCTGAGGTGGTCACCCGGATGCTGTTTACGGACCGGGAACGGGCCAACGGGGCCGGGGTTCTGGCGGTGGCCAACCGGCTCCAGTACATGAAGACCACGGAGAAAATCAACCTGATCCAGCAGCTGGGAGACCGCGGCATGCTGATGATCGACGAGGCCCGGGCCCTGCTCAACTACGCGCCACTGCCCAATGGCGCGGGCCAGCGGGTGCCGATTCGGGGCGAGTATTACTTCAACGGAGAGGAGAGAGAAACCGATGAAGAAGCGAGAAACCAGAGCCTTTGACTATCAGGCCAGCGACTACACCGTGGAGGGCTACGCGGCGACCTTTGACCCGTATGTGCTGCTGCAGATTGATGGCCGGGACTACTCCGAGCGGATCGAGCCCACGGCCTTTGACGGGGCGGACCTCAGCGACGTGGTGTTCCGGGTGGACCATGCGGGCAAGGTCTACGCCAGGACCAGCAACGACGCCATCCGCCTGGACGTGGACGGCCACGGCCTGCACCAGGTCACGAATCTGGGCCTGACGGAACGGGCGAAAGAACTGTATGAGGACATAAAGGTTGGGAACTACCCGAAAATGAGTTTTGCCTTCACGGTGGCGGAGGACCACTACGAGAAGGAGACCAGAACCAGAGTCATTGACCGGATTGAAAAGGTCTTTGATATATCGCCGGTGAGCTTCCCGGCAAATCCGGGCACCGAGCTCAGCGCCCGCGACTATTTCGACGGAGTGATCGAGATGGAGAAAGCGGAGCGACTGGAAGCGGAGCGCAGAGAGCGGCAGCGGAAGAAGCTCGAACTGAAACTTAGACTGGAGGGTTAATCATGACCATCGAAGAAATCAAAACGCTTGACAGCGCAGGAATCGAAGCCCGCTGGGCGGAGATCCGGGCGGAGATGGAGGCGGAAGACGCCGACCTGGACGCCCTGAGCGCCGAGGTTGACGCCCTGACAGAGCGCAGAGACGCCCTGAAGCAGGATGCGGAGACCCGGAAGGCCCTGGCCGACAAGGTGGCCGGGGGCGCAGGGGTCACCATTGCCACCATCAACACCGAAACGGAGGAACCGAAAATGACTGAAACCGAAAAGAGAGCGCAGGAGCTGGTGGAGACTGGCCGCATTGAGATGCGCCAGCTGCTGTCCACCGGCACCATCGCCAAGCCTTCCGAGGTTGGCGGAATCAACGGCCTGGGCGAGGTCGGCAACGACATCGTGGACGACGTCCATGCGTTTAGCCTGACCGGAAACGGCAGCTGGATCGCGGCCTACAAGGTCACCGACGCGGAGGCAGCGGCTGTGACTGACGGCTCTGCCGTAGGCGGCACCGCCAGCACCTATAACTATGTGACCATCAGCCCCTCCGAGTGGGGCGTGCTGGACGAGATCTCCAAGCAGGTCCGCAAGCTGACCCCGCTGTCCTATCTGGCAGCCATTGAGGAGTCCGCTGTGATCGCCCTGCGGAACTATGCGTCCAGCAAGATCGTGACCGCCATCCAGAATTCCAGCATTGCCCAGGCGGTAACTGCTCCGCTGGATGCGGACTATCTCCGTACCCTGGCGCTGGGCTTCCGGGCCATCCCCGGCAAGGGCGACGTGCGTCTGTATCTGGCCCAGGCTGACCTGCTGACCCTGGGCAAGGTCCGCGGCACCAACGAGAAGCGGCCCCTGTATACCATCACCTTTGACGCCGGCACCACCACATCCGGCGTGATCAGCGAGGGCGGCCTGGCGGTGAAATTCCGCGTGATCGACGAGCTCACCGCCGGAACCCAGCTGTTCGGCCAGCCCGGCACCGTGGACATGCCCATGTGGGACGGCTACTCCGTCGAGACCGACGAGGGCGGCGACTACTTCAAGCGCAACATGATCGGCATTCGCGGCCTCCAGACCGCCGGCGCGGATCTGGTTGCCAAGTACGGCATGCAGGTTGTCAGCAACGCCTAATTGCGAGAATCACGGGAGGCGGGTAACCGTCTCCCGACAGTCAGGAGGGATGCGTGATGCTTGACGCGGTAAAGCTGGCCATGCGGATCAGCACGGACGCCTATGACAGTGAGCTCAGCGCGCTGATTCAGGCGGGGCTCATGGATCTGGGCCTTGCGGGCGTCACCGGGGCGGTGCTCAGCAGCTCTGATCCGGACCCGCTGATCCTCCGGGCGGTGATCACCTACTGCCGGATGAACTTCGGATCCCCGGAGGACTACAGCGACCTGGCCCGGAGCTACCGGACCCAGCGGGCGCAGCTGTACATGGCCAGCGGCTACACGGATTGGGGTGAGGCGGATGGTTAGAGCCGACGTCATCACCCTGATCGCGGACAACCCCGGCGCCCACGGCGTATTTGACAGCCCGGAGACATCGGAGCGGACGGTATACTGTACCGTCCGTTCCGTGGGCATGCAGGAGATGTACACGGCCATGAGCCAGGGCCTCAGGCCCCAGTATGTATTTGATCTCCAGCACGACTTTGAGTATCAGGGCGAACAGCGGCTCCGCTACCATGACGTGGAATACCGGGTGATCCGTACCTACGTAAACCAGTCCGACGGCATCGAGATTACGGTGGAAAGGAGCAACGCCGATGTTTGACGCAATCTTAACGGCGCTGGAGTCCACCGGGATCCCGTTCCGGAAATACGCCTGGACGGTGGCGCCATCCACGGACTACGGCGTCATTGCCCTGGAGTCCGGCGGGGACACGGTCTGGGCGGACGGGCACATGGTCAACCAGACGCTGGAGGGCAGCATCGACCTGTTCACCCGGAACGCGGGGGAAACCCAGTTCGCGGCGGTGCAGGAGGCACTCCGGGGCGTGGAGGGCCTGAGCTGGTATTTCAACTCCACCCAGTACGAGGAGGACACCAAACTGATGCATTTCGAGTGGGTGATTTCATGGGCCGCATAAAGATTTCCGGCATCGAGGACCTCGAAAACATGCTGTCGGCCCTGGGCGACAAGTCCGGGGACATCGCGTCCAAAGCTCTATACGAGGGAGCCGGACACGCGGCGGCTGAGGTCAAGGCCGCCATCGGCAGTATCCCGGAGGACAAAATGCGGTTTCTCCGAAACGGGGACAAACTGGCCTCGGTTACCGCCACCACAAAGGCGGACCTCATGGGTGGCGTCGGTATTGCGACATTTGAGCACTCCGGCAGCAGGGTCACGACGGCAGTGGGCATCGAGGGCTACAGTAGCATCACAACGCCCAAATATCCGGGCGGGTTTCCACTGCCGGCGCTGGCCCGATGGATCAACAGCGGCACCAGCTACCGGGCAAAATTCCCGTTTATGCGCAGCGCAAAGGGAAACATCAAGGGCTCTGCGGCACCGATCATGGTCAAAGCCGCAGAGGCAGAAATCAACAAAATCATCAAATGACCATTTGAGGAGGAATTATTATGGCACGAGTAGGAGTTAGCTATCCCAGATATGCAAAATATACCAACAGCGGCACCACCGTCACATATTCTGCCGGCGGCAGTCTCGGCAAGGCCACCACGGTCAGCGTGGAGCTGGACGGGGCGGACAACAACATCCTGTACGCCGACAACGGCCCGGCGGAGAGCGTCCGGAGCTTCTCCGGCGGCAACCTGACCATCGGCACCGACGATCTCTACGACGCGGCGGCGAAGGCTATCCTGGGCTGGACGGACGGCACCGATGGCGAGATTATCCGGAAGGCGGACACTACGCCGGACTATATGGGCGTGGGCTTTGTCATCAAGCATATTCGCAGCGGAGTGGCCGCTTACACCGGTGTGGTGCTGACCAAGGTTCAGTTCGCTGACCCTGGCTTCTCCGTGGACACCCAGGGCGAGAACATCGACTGGCAGACCCCGGAGCTGGAGGCCACGATCCTGCGGGACGACACCGCCGACGCGGTATGGTGCCGCCATAAGACCGTGGAGACAGAGGCATTGGCCAGAACCTATGTGGACGGGCTGCTAAACATTTCGGCCTGATCAACGCTGAAAGGATGAATCGCCATGCGTACCACTAAAATTGAGCTGAACGGGACGACCTACAGCCTGTGCCTGTCCACCCGGGTCATGATGTCTCTGGAAGACAGGGCAGGTTCTTTTTCGGACTTTATGGGCAACCTGGGCCGCATCGACAACAAGATCTTTTTGCTGTCGGAGCTGCTGCGGGCGGGCTATCTGACGGACAAAGCGGCGGGGCTGAATCCGCCGGAGCCGCCGGATCAGGAGGCGCTGCTGGACAGCACCTCATTCGACGACTATGAGGCCATTAACCAGGCCATTTCCGCGGCCATCACCGCCGGAACCAAGCGGAAGGTGGAGGCCAGGGCAAAGTCAAAAAAGGACGGCGCCGCAACGCAGGGCGAATAACTGCGGAGTGGTTCCTGTGGTACGGCCTACAGATGGGGATGACGGCGGATGAGGCGCTGTCATCCCCGTTCGGCCTGCTACAGGACCTAATTGCCATCCATCAGATTAAAACAGAGGGCGCGGAGCGGGTGCTGTCCCCGGAGGAGGAGACAGACGATATGCTGTCGCTGCTCTCAATTCGATAGATACAAGTGAGGTGATTGCATGGCATCCGATATTTCCGTCAAGATGGCGGTGGAGGGCGAAAACACATTCAAATCGGCCCTGAAAGCCGCCAACGCGGAGGTGAAGGCGCTGGAGGCTCAGCTGCAGGCGTCCGCAGACGGAATGGACGAATTTACCTCCATCATGGGGACCGCCGGAAGCAAGGCCCAGACCCTGGGAAGTATCCTGGAGGCCCAGGGGCAGAAAATGAGCATTCTGCACCAGCAGTATGAAAATGCGGCGGCAAAGCTCAGCAGCCTGGGCGACGCACTGGATCAGGCCCGGAGCGAATACGGCGAGAACAGCGCCGAAGCCCAGAAGGCCGCCAACGCCTACAACAAACAGGCGGCGGAGGTCTCCAAACTGAAAACCCAGATGGCCCAGACCAGCACCCAGATGGCCCAAACCGGAAAGGCAATGGACAGCCTGGGGAAGGATGCGGACGAGCTGACGGAGGACCTGGGCAAGGCCGGGAAAGAAGCCGGACTGTTCGGGTCTCTTTTGAAAGCGAATCTTGGCTCAGAGCTGATAACAACTGTGGGGCATGCGCTCTGGGACGGCGTTAAAGCCGGGGCCGAAGCCCTCAAGGACCTGACGATGCAGGCAGTTGAGAGCTATGGCGCGTTTGAGCAGCTGGAGGGCGGCGTCAAGACCATCTTCGGCGAAGGAGCCGGATCCCAGGTGGTCGAAAACGCACGGCGGGCCTTTGAGACGGCCCAGATCAGCGCCAACGAGTACATGGAGACGGTCACGAGCTTTGCGGCCAGCCTGATCAACTCTCTGGGCGGCGACACGGAAGAGGCGGTCAGCCTGGCGGACATGGCCATTACGGACATGGCAGACAACGCCAACAAAATGGGCACCGAAATCTCCAGCCTGCAAACCGCCTATGCCGGATTCGCCCGATCCAACTATACCATGTTAGATAACCTTAAGCTGGGGTTTGCTGGAAGCAAGGAGGGTATGCAGGACCTGCTGGACAAGGCTGAGGAGCTCAGCGGGATCCATTTCGACATTTCCAGCTTTTCGGACATTGTCCAGGCCATTCATATTGTCCAGGAGAACATGGACATTGCCGGGGCCACGGCGGAGGAAGCCAGCACCACGGTGGAGGGCTCCGTCAACGCCATGAAGGCGGCCTGGAAAAACCTCGTCACCGGCATGGGCGACAGCAACGCCGATATGGACCAGCTGATCGACGACTTCGCCCGGACGGCGGAAACGGCCATTGACAACATCCTCCCGGTGGCGGAGACGGCGCTGGAAGCGGTTGGAACCTTAATTGACAAATTGGCGCCGACAGTAGCCGAGAAAATGCCCGGGTTTGTCGCCGAAGTGACTCCCATCATCGTAGAAGCGTTGGGCATGATAGCGGCAAATGTAGCGCTGCACGCTCCGGAGATTGCCGACGCGTTTATGGATGGGATCTTAAGCTCATTGAATATCCCGCCCGAAGTTGTCGACCAGCTGGAGGCAGTGTTCCTCCCATGGCTCACAGCGTTGAAGGACATATCCGCAGGGGCTCAAGCACTGTTTGGGGACAAGGAAGGATATCAAGAATACGGAACCGCAGTTGCGGAGGGTCTTGGCTCTGCGGCGGAGGCCAGTGAGAAATTTGCCGGGAAGCAAAAGGAAGTAGTTGCGGCCGTCCAGGAGACCGTCCCGGCATTGACGGAGGAAGAACAGGCCTTTAAAGAGGCCACAGCTTCGATGGCGGAAATCGGCCTGGCGGCGTATGAGGCGATTTCCTCCGGGGGAGACCTCGGAGAAGCCTATGCAAGGCTGAGCGGCGAAATGGCGAAGCTGGCGGGGTCAGGAGACCCGGCCATTGAAGCCATCGTGAACCAGCGGCTTGCTATGTTGGAACTTGCGGCAACCATGCAGGACCTCTCCGGGGAATACCCGGCGCTGGCGTCTATGGCAGAGGCGTATGGATTCTCGGTGCAGCAGACCTCCCAATGGCTGCTGGAAAACGGCCTGACAGCGGAGGAATGGGCAAACCAGGTCAGCGGAGCCACAGATAGCGTGGTCAACAGCTTCGAGACGGTAAACACGGATCTGGGCATGAGCCTGGACGAGATGAAAAACAATCTGGCGTCCAACATCGAGGCGTATAACAACTGGAACAGCAACATTCAGACGTTGATGGCGGCGGCGGTGGCCTCCGGCAGTGAGGGCGCTGTGGCATTTGTCCAGTACATGCAGGATATGGGCATCGGCGCGGCGGATCAGGTCGCGGCTATGATGTCGGACGTGGAAGGAAACCTTGCTGATTTCGGCTCCCTGTTTGAGGGCGCTGGCGGCGAGGCAATGGAGGCCATCTACAACCAGATCACCGGGGCCAATCTCGGAGAAGCGGCGGCGACAGCCGGTGCGGAGATCCCGGAGGGACTGGGAACCGGCGTTTCCGGCAGTCAGGACGCGGTTTCCGGTGCCGTGGAAGAAGCCGTCAACGCGGCGGTGGACAAGGCAGCACAGGTTGATTTTTCCTCAGCTGGTACGACGGAAATGGAATCCCTGGCAAGCGGCATTTCCGACGCAATCGACACCGTGACCAGCGCGGCGGAGGATGTAGTCAACGCGGCAAAGGACACGGCGGACGCCATTGAGTTTGCGTCTGTCGGCACGGCCCGTATGGACGATCTGGCCAGCGGCATATCGAGTGGCGCGGACGGTGTAGAGAACGAGGCGGAATCCGCTGTGGAGGGAGCCAAAGGCCGGGCGGAGGCCGTGGACTTCACCAGCGTCGGCCTGAACCTTGCCCGGGGCATTGCCTCCGGCATCACAGCAGGGACAGGCTTCATCCAATCAGCGGCAATCAGCGCGGTCAACGCGGCGAAAGCGGCGGCGGAGGCGGCGGCTGGTATCCATTCCCCGTCCACAGTATGGCGGGATGAAGTCGGCCAGATGCTTACAAAGGGCATGGCCGCTGGTATGGTCACCAGCGAGGCCATGAGCGCTTTGGAGGATGCTGCAACCGAGATCATGGAGGCTGGCGTCAATCAGGCCCAGGTGGCGGTCAAGGCTTGGGAGAAGGTCTACAGTTCCTTCTATGACACCCAGGAACACGAGCTTTTCATGATGAAGCGCCACGGTGCTACGAATACCGACATCATCAACTGGTACAAATCCATGCAACAGGCTGTCCATGAGCAGGCGGAGCATTACCGCGCTATGGGCGTGGAGGAAAACTCCAAATACATCATGGATCTCGAAGAAAAGTGGTGGGAATACCAGGACGAGATCGACGACATCTATGAGGAAATCGGGGACGCGGCGGGGAAATCCGCCAAGAAGACCCAGGAGGCCTATGAAAAGGCCATGAAGGAGATCCAGAGCGCCCAGGAGAGCATGGCCAAGAAGCTCTCCAGCTTTGACATCTGGGGCGAGGATCGGAACGGGAACAAGATCCTGTCTGACCCGAAGGAACAGATCCGGCTGCTGAAGGAATACGACCAGGCGCTGGCGGACATGAGCAAATACGCCGGGGAGCACCTCATGGAGGACATCCTGGGCATGGGTGCAGCGGAGACGGTGGACTTCTGGCACCAGATGCTCCAGATGGGCGGCGAGGATCTGAACAAGTATCTGGCTGAGTACGAGACGGTATACAAGATGTCGGATCAGATCTCCGAAAAATACTACAAAGCCCAGGTGGAGGCTCTGCAGGACGAAATGGGCCTGCTCTCCGACAGCGTGGAGCCGGTGATGAATGAAGTCGGCGATCTGGGCACAGACGCGGCAACCGCCATTGCGGACAACTTCGCGGCCCAGGAGGGTGCCATCACGGCGGCCTTTGTGACCACCCTGCAGAACGCCATGAGCGCGGCGGAGGCGATGGTCTCCAGCGTGGGCGGCAAGCAGAGCTTGAGCACCAGCGATTATTACAACGGCCTTGCCAACGTGGTCAACGGTCTCAGCAGCAGTATGGCGAGCCAGAGTTCCGGCAACGCCACGGTGGTGCTGGAGGTGGACGGCGCGAAGCTCGCCAGCGCCACCATTCAGGACTACCGCAATGTCAGCAAGGCAAATCCGGAGGTGAGGAGCGCATGACACAGCTGATTGTAGGCGGGATCACCCTGCCGGAGACCTCGGGAAACAAATACAAATGCGCGGAGACCGTCCTCAGCGAAACGCTGGAGATGGCCTCCGGGCGGATTGTCCAGGAGCAGCGGGGGAGAGCCTGGGAAATCACGTACCAATATGACTACATGGGGAATGACAGAATGCGGCAGCTCCTGACCCTGCTGCGGAGCGGGACGGCGCTGACCTGCCAGTACCTCCCGGACAACAGCGACACGCTGGAGACCTCGGTGTTTCTCTGCACCAACCTGACGCCGCCCACCTTCGCGTTCTCCCGGGACGGCGTGGGGCTGTGGCACAACCTGGCGTTCACCCTCCGGGAGGTGTACCCCCATGCTTAATGTCTCGGACTATTTCCAGTCCGCAGTGGGGGCGGATACCCGGCGGGTCCGGGTGGAAATCCCGCTTCGGGTGTCTGCCCCGGGATTGGTGATCGGAGAGACCACCACGGAGAGCAACAGCGTTTCGCTTGCAATCTCCGGGTGCCCGGTGCTGCAGAGCGTGGTAATCACATTCGGAACCGCACCCAGCAGCTTCACGGTGGAGATTTCCCAGAATGGGCACGTCTACCACAGCGAAACCATCACCGGGAACACGGAAACCACGGTCACGGTGACAGGATTCACGGTCTATTACCCGGACACCATCACCGTGTCTTCCGGTTCGGCTATTTCCGTCAGTGAAATCTTCCCCGGCTATGTGGACACTTGGACGGAGGACGATTTGACCGGGCTTTCCATCCAGATGCAGACGGACTTTTCCGGGCTGAAGCTGCCCTACGGCACCGCCAGCATCACCCTGGACAACAGCGAAAAACGATTTGACCCCCGGAACAAAAGCGGCCTGTTCCTCTCCATCGAGGAGGGGCAGCCCGTGCCGGTCCGGCTGGGGGTGGACACCACACAGGGGACGGAATACGTGCCCTGCGGGGTGTTCTTCCAGCACGATGGCGGCTGGCGCACGGCGGACAGTGGTATGACCATCAAATGGTCTTTAGTTGACATTGTGGGCCTCCTCAGTGACCGGGCCTTCACGGCGCCAGAAAACCTGCCGGAAACCCTTTCCGGGTGGTTGACAGCGATTGTGAGCCAGTTGGGGGACAGCTTCTCAGAAATGGTCACGGTGGACGAGACGCTGGCAGGCACAGAATTGACCTGCGGCGCGGAAGCCCTGGACGGGAAGAACTGCGGGGATATCCTGCGGTGGCTCTGCCAGGCAACCGGGACCTTTCCCCGGGCGGACGCGGAAACGGGCTATCTGACGGTGGAACCGCTGCAGGCGGACGGGAACATCTACCGCCTGGACAATATGGAATCCCTGCCCACCATCGCCCTCAATGACCGGATCTCGGACATCACGTTTAAGGTGCCGGAGGATAATACCGTCATCATCGGCGGAAACTCCGCGGCGTCGGCCCAGAGCGTTTCTGTGGACAATCCCTTCGTCACGGATGACACCGGGGCCATTGCGGCCTCAAAGGGGATCCTGGCGGCCTACGGCGGCAGCAAGTACACCATCCGGGGCCGGGGCAATCCCTCCAGCGAGCTGGGGGACCGGATGCTGCTGGAGGTGGAACGGGATATCTACGTGACAGCCCGGCTGGTATCCCAATCCTTGGAGTTCTCCGGGGGCGTGCTTCGGGGCTGCAAGTCCGAGCTGATTGCCGGAGATGGGACGGAGTTTGAGTATTCCGCAGTGCTCACCGGCAACGGCGTCTGGACAGCCCCCAGAGGGGCAAGCTCCATCCGGGTTGTGCTGGTGGGCGGCGGTGATTACGGCGCAGACCGGGACACGGGCGGCGCAGGAGGCCGCATCTGGTACGGGACAATCCCAGTCAACCGGGGGCAGGTGTTTCATACCTACATCGGCCAGGGCGGCACATCCAGCCGGGCCGGGGAGGACACCGTGTTCGGAAATTACACTTCCGCCTACGGCAAGCGCTTTGACCCGGCCTACTATGACGCGGTTTCTGGCCTGCCCTTCGGACGGAGCAACAATTCATCCCCGGCGGCGCACTCCGGAGACGGCGGCAGCTACCGGGTGAAGGGCGCCAGCGGCACAATTCTTTTATACTGGAACATCGATCCGCAGTGGAAGGACGGCGAGTGGTTCTTCGCCGGAGAGGTCCACAGCGGCGAGGTGGACGCATGATTGGAGTGATTATTTTTGCAAGACAGAATATCAACCTATCAGGGCCGGGTGACGCTGACCCCGGTTTCCGGGCAGGTCAACACCTATGACATGGTACGGGCGGACAGCCCGGAGCAGACCGGCACCCCGCTGAACACGGAGAACCTGCTGTCCCAGAGGGCCAGCAGCACCATTCTGACGCTGGCAGGGGTGGAGCCGGAGAATCCCAGTGAGGCGTTTATCCAGCTCAGCAAGGTGCTGTACCCGCTGAAAAAAGAGGCGGTGGGAATTGCGTCCGGCAGTTATACCGGAACGGGCGCATCATCTGGCACGTTCTTGTCGGAGACGTTCACATTCACGCCTATGGTGGTTATGGTCATTGATTCCACGGCAGCAGCTGGAGCTACATCCACCCCGTCAGGAAACTACATGTTTATCGCAGTGCAGGGCGCATCCCAGTTGTCGAGGGTTTTGCACAACGCCACAGAAACGTCTGTGGACGTTACCTGGGACGATTACACCGTCACACTGGCAAACGGAACCGGGCTGAACACCTCCGGGCACATCTACAAATGGGTGGTCATCGGCCAGATCCCGGACACCGGCGTCATCGACGAGGATGAAATCGACTGGGAGGCGGCGGTGCTGGCGCTGATTGACGATACCCTGACCCTCAGCGACCATGCGGCGGACGCGAAGGCCGTGGGGGATGTTCTCAAAACGCTGTCCACGGTGACCTATGATTCGGACGGAAACATTATCATTCAGGCTGTGAGCCTGTAGGGGGTGCAATATGGCGAGTATTATTTTTAAGGACACGGCTGGGAATATCACACAGGAGATTCCGCTGTGTGGCGGAGGAACCACTGTTCCGGCAGAGGTACGGCAGGCAATTCTGACGCTGTTTGAGTCGGCGGCGTATGCCTCGGATAATGTCAGCGCCGCAATTACCACAGTGCGTTCCTGGGCAATGGAGGTCACGGCGATTGAGATCAACCAGTCCGCAATCAGCATCAGCGGCAGCAACACCGTGCAGCTGGTGGCGACGACGACTCCGGCAGGCGGCACGGTAACCTGGACATCCAGCAACACGGCAGTGGCAACGGTATCGTCCAGCGGTCTTGTCACGGGCGTAGGCAATGGCACAGCGACCATCACCGCCAGATGTGGAGATCTCACGGCGACCTGCACAGCAACCGTCAGCGGATTTGCGACCCTGACCGGCATCACGGCGACCTACACCCAGAGCGGAACGGTGTACGATACCGCGAGCCTGTCCGATCTGGTTTCTGACCTCGTGGTGGTGGCGAATTACGATAATAGCTCCACCGTGACATTGACAAGCGATCAGTACACACTGAGCGGAACGCTGGCGGAGGGGACGTCCGTTATCACGGTCAGCTATGGCGGGATGCAGGATACGTTTAGTGTGACGGTTACGCATGCCACAGAAACTGTGACAGTGATGTTCAGCGATTCGACAATACACAGCGGGACGCTTATCAAAAACAATGGATCCACTGCGTCGATTAGTAATGGATCATACGTCGAACTCCCCTATGTGGATGGAATGTATATTCGTTCGCTAATGGTCACCAGCTGGGCCGCGTATCATATTGCGGTCCTGTTCGATGGGACAAATTATACTGCTGTTTCCATGACCGATCAGGGAACGTCTGATGAGGTCGCCACTCTGCATTCCTACGATGTAACACTGAATGGATATTCCGGAATCCAAACTGTATTCGTGAATACGGGGAACAACGGTATTCCTTACGGGTACTATTCGTACACAACATAAAAAGGGGGAATCACGATGGCTATTTATGATTATCGCGGTTCAGAAATATCTGCTGGCAGCGAGAGCGGATATGACTGGTCTGGGAAAAAACTCGTTTTCGAGGGGGACTCCATTACAGCCAACAGCACCATTGGTTATCCTGCGTATGTTGCGGAAAAATTGTCTGCGACTGCTGATGTGATTGCGATTCCCGGAGTTCCGGTGATGGGTTCCTATCCGGGGAATAACTGGGATTTTCGCAGGAGAGTTTCACACATTCCAAATGATGCTGACGCGATTATCATTCTCGGGGACACCAACTCCATTACGTCCTCAGAATCAGACCTGTTTAGCACCAGCGCCGATCTGTGGACAGGGCGGTGGAATTTGGCCTTGAGTTCCATCAAGAGGAGTTTTCCAACTGTGCCACTTTTTTTGGTGAGCTGTTTTCGACAATATCCAAAGGATGGAAACGCACGGATTGTCTCGTACGCGTTCCAACGGTTTGCAGCGCATTGGGGCTGTCTGTACATAGATTTGGCGACAGAAAGCTCGTTGAACCTGTTTGCGTCTGCCCCAGTATGGGGTTTAACCGCGACAGATGGTGTCCACCCATCCCATGCCGCCATGCCGCTGTATGCTGATGTTGTGAAAAACCACATTTCAAAAACACCTCCATTCGCGTTTTCCGGGAACGATACAATCTCGATGGACAGCACATTGAGCGTGGGAGTAGGCGAGACCGCAGACATCAACTACACAATTACGGGAGATATGTCAATCCAGTGGACAAGCTCCAATTATGATGTTGCGTGTGTGATGGGAGGCACAGTCTACGGGATGGCGGCAGGAACTGCGACCATCACAGCGACCACGCGAAACGGAAACACGGCGACATGTACAGTCACAGTCACGGAATAGATTGGCGCGAGGTGAAACCATTGGGAACAATCATCGGGAATATCATCGTTGCGCTGCTGGCCCTGGCTGGCAGCGTGTACGGGACGTACAAAGCCAACAGTGAAAACCAGGCGCTCATAGCCTATCGGCTGGAGCAACTGGAGAAAAAAGTCGATAAGCACAACAGCGCCGTGGAACGCACCTATGAATTGGAGCGGAAAATGGACGTATTAGAGGAGAAAATGTCCGTAGCCAATCACCGGATCGCAGATTTGGAGGATGATCACAAATGAAAACATTTTTCAAAGCGGCGGGCATTCGTGCCCTGAAAACCTTCTGCCAGACGGCAGTTGCCATGATCCCGGCAGCGGTGACCATTACCGCCGTGGACTGGGTGACGGTCCTGGGCACGGCGGCGCTTGCCGGGGTGTGCAGCATCCTGACCAGCGTGGCCACAGGTTTGCCGGAGGTGGAGTGACTATGAACGCAGATAGAGTCATTCAAATTGCGAAATCCCAGGTGGGCTACTTGGAGAAGGCCAGCAACAGCAGCCTGGACAGCTTCACCGGCAACGCGGGGACCAATAACTATACCAAATACGCCAGAGACCTCTATGCTGCTGGGTATTACAACGGCAACAAAAACGGCTATGCCTGGTGCGATGTGTTCGTGGACTGGTGCTTTTTCAAGGCATACGGCACAAAGGCCGCTGCGGAGGCCGTACAGTGCCAGACCGGGGCGTATGGGGCCGGGTGCGAATTTTCCGCCCAGTATTACAAAAACGCCAGGCAGTTCAGCCCCATTCCCCAGGTGGGTGACCAGATCTTCTTCCTGGACTCTGACGGGGACGTTGGACATACCGGCCTCGTGTACGCGGTGACATCCTCCACGGTGTACACCATCGAGGGCAACACATCCGGGGCCAGCGGCGTGGTCAGCAACGGCGGCGGGGTGGCCATGAAATCCTATCCCAGGAACTACAGCCGGATCTATGGCTATGGTCATCCAAGATACGCGGAGGCGCCGCAGCCCACCACGGAGACGGAAACCGAGACCACCGGGAAGGAAGTCAAATACTTCTGGCCCTATCGCAAGTGGCAGAACGGCAGCAGCCGGGAGACGGTCTACGCTGACACGGATTTCGCCCAGCAGATCGGGAGCCTGGACAGCTATGAGAGCTGCTACTGCATGGGCCGGTACGGCGGGGCCTATGCCGTGCTGTACCAGGTGGACGGATTCGCGGACCGGTGGAAAATCGGGTACGTGGCGTATCACGGTGGGGTGAAAGACTGATAGAACAAAGTGACCGGGGAGGCGATGGCCTCCCCGGGTTTTAGTCTTTTTGGGCATCATAAGCCTCCACAACTGGAGCAAAGTATTGATCCTCCGCTGATTGCCTGGCCTGAATCGCATCAGACAGCATGGCAAATCGGCCAAGGTGGATGGTTCTTCCACGGAAGCCGATCTTTGCGATCCAACATCCGTCACGCTCTGACCAATAGACGCCCCTTACGCCAGATCTGCTGTTTTTATTGGCGGGTCGATCTGGCCTGATCGCAGATACCATTGTGCCGCCATACCGGCCCAGCACATTATCCTCCTGTATTCGCCGGTTTGCTTTCTCGGCGGTGTCGCAGCCGCAGCTCTTGGAAACTCCGTTGTTGAGACTCCGGGAGAGCACGATCCGCTTTGTGCCGCAATCGCATTGGCATAGCCATCCGTGACGGACACCGTTTGCTGTGGGACTCTCTAAATCAACACGCCGGATCACTGTCCAGCGGCCGAACCTCCGTCCGGTCAAGTCCTCCATGTTTCGCTCCGCTGCCTCTCGCTGGAGGCACCCGCAGCTACGGGCGTGTCCGCTCGTCAAACTGTTGGCCAGGATTGTGACTTCCTGGCCACAATCGCATCGGCAGTCCCATCGTCGAGTAGGTTTGCCGGATGGGGCGCGGTACGGGGCAGGGTTGAGCCGGAGAACTGTAAGCCGCCCAAAACGCTGACCGGTCAGATCCTTAGCTTTGGCCATTGAGCAGCGCCTCCACAGGTTTTTTGTTATGCATTTTGGATCAGCGATTCCAACAGCTCCGACGCCGATACGCCCTGCTGCTCCGCCATTCTGCGGAGCTTTTCAGCGGCGGTGACGGTCAGATTGTAGGTAACTACTCGTTTGGTATCATCCTCAACCACGGCGCCGAAGATCTCCTCGTACTCGTCGCCGCTCAGATGTTCCTCCGCCCACTGTGTGGCCTCCTGGTAGGTCATCGGCATGATCCGTTCTCCGCCGCTCCACTGGTTCTGCCCCTGAGCCTCGGCATACCGGGTCATGGGACCACCCTCACCATGCAGGAAATACTCGCCGGTCTTTTTGCGGTACAGGGTCTCCTCCCAGTGGCCGAAATCCCGCCAGGTTCCGCCGTTGCCGTAGCTTCCGAGTTCCTTTGCGGTGTTGGTGTCGTAGACCTTGCCGTTGATGATCTTTTTCATGGTTCGCTCCTCCTCAAATTTTGATGTATCCATTGCGGGCCTGGTTGGTGAGGTAGATCACGCGGTCGCTGTCTAGGGCCTTGCGGTTGTTGATAATCAGAGACGCATTGTCGCCGACCTGCTCCATAGCCTTTGCATACTCCGCTTCCATCCACTTCCAGATCTTCAGCTCGGCTGCGTCATCGGCGTTGCGCTCGATGTTGCGGCGGATGGTCTCCTGTGCGTTGGTGATGATATCCTGTGCCCATGCGATCTGCTTCTCGGTTCCTTTCATGGTGTTGCCCTCCTGTTTTTATTTAATGTCTATCTCTTAACTGTCTACATTATAGCATAGAGTTTATTTAATGTCAATAGTTTTTCGGAGAAAAAATAAAAAACATCAAGCGGGGGCCCGAAAATGCTGGGCCCTGCCTGATGTATATATTAAAAAACTTTACGTTCATAGAATGATTTTTAATATGAACAAAACTTAAAACTTTATATCGGGTTCATCCCGGGAAATCACGATACTTTTAATGGTTTTCGCCCAAAACGCCCGCTTTCCGGAATCAGTCATACAGGAATAGGTCTCCTGCCAGCCGTCAGGGAGCACGGGAACCTCCGGCATTTCCGGCACAACATCCAGGGCGGCGATTTCGTTTTTCAACAGCGTGCTCCGGGCCTGATAATCATCCTTCGAAACATCCCCGTCGATATATAACTCCTTGAGACGGGCGAGGCGCCCTTGCAGCCGGCGGATCTCCTCCACGTGGTCGGTCTGGCTTGCCTGCTGGCAGGCCAGAGCATGCACGTACTCCTGCAGTTTCCGGTCCAACGTGGCCAGGAGATACGTTTCCAACTTCTTTTCATTCGCGTGCATACCGTTTGGACATGCATCCAGTTTCTGAACATGGTTGCTGCAGCGGTAATATTTAATCACGCCGTCTCCGGTACGTTGTGGCGTCGTGGCGGAGGTCATAGCGCCACCACAATACCCGCAGCGGAGCAGGCCGGAAAAAATGTAAACGCGGCCGGTCTTCCGGTTCCGGCTGTGCTTTGCCGTGTTCTGCCGGATCAGCTGATATTGGTCCTCGGTGATATATGCTGGGCAGGGGACCCCAAAATGATCTCCACAATATGTACGGTTCCGGAGCGTGCGATTGGAGCGGGTGAGGTTGAAAATGATCCCGTGCTCACGAGCTGCGCGCATGGCGGCAGAGGCACTGAGCGTGGACAGATAGGCGTCAAAAAACGCTCGAATTCCTGGCTCCGTCTCCGGATCAATCACAAAGCGTTTGTTCTCGATCTTGTACCCGACCGGGGCACGGCCAACAGCCTCACCCTTTGCCCGTTTGTAGTCTGCGGCAGCTTTGATACGTTCCGAGGTCCGGTCCGCCTCGTCCTGGGCCACTGCCAGCATAATGTTCACCTTAAACCGGCCGGAGGCGGTTTCCGTCTCGTAGTCCTCCTGCAGCGCACGCCACTTCACGTCATGCCTCTCCAGGATAGACTGCACCTCATAGTAATCGGCGACATTGCGGAACCAGCGGTCCAGCTTCGTGAACACGATCAGCTCGACCTTTCCAGCCTGGATGTCATCGATCAGGCGGAGCATGGCGGAGCGCTTTTTGTAGCCGGCGCGAGCGCTCAGGCCCGCGTCGTTGTATACGCCGACGAGCCGGTGGCCCTGTTCCTGGACCCAGTCCCGGCAGAAGGCCTCCTGTGCGTCCACGGAAATGCCGTGGAGCTTTTGCTCCTGCGTGCTGACGCGGACATAAATTGCAACGTCCACAGATCCACCTCCCTGGTTGAAATTATTCGGGGCAGGTGGTATAATCGTCATGTGGAGTGAGCGAGAATACCGCTTGCCTCGTTTCTCGGAACCCGTCCTGGTGCGCCAACACCGGGGCGGGATTTTTTATTGACCAGATTGTAACATGATGATACAATCTTCTTAGAACAACCACAGATGACGCCCCATTGCTGATCGGCAGGGCAATGGTTCACCTCGTTCGGCACGGTAAGGTTGCTAAGTGCATCAGTCAGGAATTCATTCAATGTATCCATAAACTCATAGTCTCAAATATCTGAGGATCAATGGTAACAGAGTCAAAATCTTCCCATAATGGACTCGGCGTTGTCTGTGGTTTCCCGTCCCGGTTATCCGGGACGGGATTTTTTTATTTGACCTCCCAGCGATACCCACAGTTTTGGCAGACGCAAACGGAGCGATGTGTCTGCTTTAATTTTTGCCGTTTCGGTGCGAAAATTTTGACGATCAAAGCCGGAAGCGTGAAGCATAGCCATTTGATCGGCACCCACCACCAGCCGATGCACAACCACCAGAGGATCCCGTGATGCTTATCCTTTAGCTGAGTTTCTGTGACGACGGATACGGTAACGTTTTCGCTTTTACACTTTGGGCATACCATTGTTTTTCCTCCTCAGATATTCTCTATTTCGCTCACCGGCAGGCCGTTCCAAAAATCACCCCGCCGAATGTGCTCTAATTCATGATCCAGCGCCTTTTTCTGGCTCTCCACACTTAAATTGGAATTGATATAGACAGAAAAAGAGCCGTCATCGTTGGGCGTGACCATCCCGCCCACGGAATTGACCGGGAACGGGATGAACCGAACGCAATAATCACTACCCTCAATCAGCAAACGGATCACCCCTCAGTTGTTTGGCAAAGGCCGCCATAGCCTCCACCTGTTCCTTTGT
>JAEIGA010004506.1_pt1 | contig 21562 bp, 26 predicted proteins | sample 9270691 | NCBI WGS metagenome assembly JAEIGA01 (sample SAMN17057246, study PRJNA624740) | gut metagenome | biome: biome; isolation source: fecal sample | host: Bos grunniens | place: China: Xizang | collected 2019 | reverse complement strand
GCCATGAGTGCCGATGAACTGAGAGAGGCTGTAAGACAGGATAATGATCTAGGCCTTGAATTTTTAGACGAGGAAAGACCGGAAGATCTGAAACAGGCGGAACAGACTGAATTAATGAGCGATGATCCGGAAGATGAACAGCGTAATATATTTAGTCAGATGATGCAGAGTAAATCAGACAATCAGGCTGAATAAATAGGCTTGTTGACATACAGATAAAATCGTTCAATAATTCAAATGAATAGTTTTTAGATTTGTTTAAAAATTATGAGTATAAAAAGAAAACGTGTTTCAAGGGGTATTGGCGCAAACGTAGGAATTATGAGAGCCTATAGAAAATCAATCCTAAGAATATGTGGCGATTTTCGTGCGTTTGTATCAAATGAAATACTTAATTTTTTAGAAAGTAAACACGCTCTAACCGCTGATAGCCTAAAACCATTAACGGCGGAAGAGCGTAGAAAGAATAGAGAATTAAAGAAAAAACTATTAACGGAAATTGCTAAACGTAATCCGGATCTTTTGAAGTCTGATCTTGATAAATTCATAAGCTCAAATATTGCCGTATGGTCTGAAATGTTACAGACAGCATCCTTGAACACTGTAACTAAATACATAAATGAAATTGCATTTATGACCTCAGATGCGCAACGCAGAGCCTTTATTAATGCCAAAGTATCAAAAGGTCTGGTTAAAAAGGCTTTTACTGTTCCTACGGTTAAGAATCGTTACATATCACAGAGAGCATTAAACGTATTACCGGATTTAATTCGTGACAATGTAAGTTTAATTACTCAAATCAATGTTGATGATGTGAATAGAATCAGCGATGTGATTTATAAAGGCTTAACAGAGGGCAGATCGTACAATGAGTTATTAGATGAATTAAAAGCTACTCAGGGATTTACAGATAAAAGAGCTAATACCGTAGCTCAGGATCAGACAAACAAGATCACTCAATTGATTCAGGCGGAAAATGCAAAAGCAATTGGCGTTAAAAAAGCGATATGGATTCATGTAGCCGGAAAATACAGTAGCCGTGTTTCACATATCGAAATGAACGGAAAAGAGTTCGATTTAAGCGTAGGTTGTTTGGATAAGTACGAAAATAAATACATTATGCCGGCAGAATTAATTAATTGTCGTTGTCAGATGCAAATGATTTTTGATGAGGATCTCTTAAATGGGTGAAAAAATCGTATTTGATAAAGTTTCGTTTAGGGATTCCGTTCGTTCAATAGACGATAACGGTTTTTTACATGTTGCAATATCAAATATTAGTAAAGAACAAGTTGCGCCATACATGGGGCATGAAATACCTAATTACGAAAGATTAGGCCTGAAACCAGATGAAATCTATCATGTATACCGTCCGGCTGAGGAACTAAAAAAGGCCGTTATATCTTCTAATGGTATTCCAATTCAATTAGATCATCATGCCGATTTTGCGGATGCACCGGCAAAAAATACCCGTGTAGGATCAACCGGAACAGACGGTATTTTTAACGCTCCATACTTACAAAACTCATTACATATTCAGGATTCAGATGCTATCAAACGTATTAATGATGGCTCTATGAGAGAGCTGTCATTAGGCTATAGATATACACCTGTTAAGAAATCCGGTGTATTCGGCGGTGAAAAATACGATCTTGTTATGACTGATATATCTTGTAATCACCTTGCCTTAGTTGAAGAGGGCAGAGCCGGACACGATGTAATTGTTAAGGATTCTAAACTAGAGATTAACGAGGATCAGAGTATGGATCAGGAAGTTGAGAAACAGGAAATTGAGTTAGCCGATCAGGTAATCGAACTAGCTCAGAAATTAAAGGATCTGCATAAAACAGATAAAAACGGCAACGTTGTTGATATTACACATAAAGAGGAGATCTCCAACATGGAAGAAAAACTAAATGAATTTCTTGCCAAATTAGAAGAGGCGGGAATTGATAAAGACGAGGCTAAGGCTCAGATCTTAGAAATCTTTGCTCTAAAGGATAAACCAGAAGAGGAAAAGAAAGAAGAGCTAGAAGTTAAAGAGGAAAAGAAAGAAGAGCTAGGATCAGACGGTGACGATCTAGAAGAGAAAGAAGAGATCGAGGCTGAGGAAGATCTAGGCGTTGAAGATGAAGAACTAGAAGAGAAGAAAGAAGAGGAAGAGGAAAAGGCTGTATTCGATGAAGAGCAGAAAGAGGCTTTAGATCGTTGCGGTTTCGATTCCGAAGATCCGCTAGTTCAAAAGGCTTTTGCTGAGGGCGTAAAGTACGGCGAGAAAAAAGAAAAAGAAGAGCCTAAGCATCTTGATTCATTACATGAATCAGAAGGCATGAAAAAGGCACTTGGTGAGGATTCCATTGCTAAGATCACTAAGGCTATTCACGAAAAAGTTAAGGCTGAAATGAGCGCAAAGATCAAGGCTGTTAACGATTGCAAGAAGTCAATCGGCAACGTTGATCCTCTATCTTTTGATTCCGCCGGCGCAGTCTATAAGATGGCTTGCGAGAAAGAGGGATTACCAACAAAGGGTATGAGTGCTAAAGAGTGTAGAGCTATGTATCTAGGCTTTATGTCTGGCAATAAGAATACCGTTGTAGGTGATTCAAAGAAAGATTCAAAAGAAGATCTTGCAGATTCTTTCTTAAACAATGTTAAAGATTCAATTTAAAGCTTTAAAGAGGAATTAAAAATGGTACAGAAAACAGTAGGTTTATTACCTGAGATTGGCATTTCCGGTCAGAAAGTTGCTACCGATTCAGCAAGATATCTTGCATATCAGCCTTTATCAGACGGAACAGTAAAATCCGGCGGTTTCGCTTTTGCAAAGACTAACGGCGGTACTTCTAATGCTCCATTTGCAATTGTATCTGGTACAGGTTCAGCCGGTGATGTTCCACTAGGTTTTGTTGAGCGTGTTGTAGACGGTACTCTAACTAACGTACTTTCTAATGGTACAGATGTACTAGCAGAGGGCGCAGTCGTAACCGTTGCCGTACAGGGACAGTTCTATTTAGAAGTTCCTACCGGTCTATCTTCTATTGTTGATGGTTACGGCGTATATATCGATCCTACTACCGGCGCAATCAATCTAGCATCAAGTGCGGGTTCAGGCGAAGAGGACACCGGTTTCGTAGTTGTACTACCAAACGGTAAAGCAAGCGCAGATGCCGGCGATATCGTAATTATTCAGCGTTTCAACTAACTGATTTAAAAAGATTTTAGGAGTAAACACCATGTTAACACTTGAAAAATTAAAGGCAAAGGGTATCTCAATTACCGGCGCACAGGGCGTTATGTCTTATGCAGTTAAGGACGGCCACATTAAGACCGACTTTAATAAAACCAAAATGGCAATGGATAGCGCATTACAGACTACACCTAATATCGCTTTTCCGGCATCTTTCTTTCAGTACATCGATCCTCAGATCGTAGAGGTTCTATTTGCTGTAACCAATGCTAACAAGTTAGCACCGGAAGTTAAACAGGGTACATGGGAACAGGAATTTTATTCATTCCCTGTAGAAGAGGTTGTAGGTGACGTTACAGCTTACTCAGATCGTACCGAAAACGTAACTACTACCGTTAACTACGAGTTCCCTGTAAGAGAGCTTGCACGTTTCCAGACTGTGATCGAGTATGGCGATTTAGAGGCTGATAAGGCTAATGCATCAAAGATTGCTTTACAGTCACGTAAGCAGTTAGCAAGTGCAAATATCATCGCACGTAAGCAGAATCAGTTTTACTTATACGGTGTATCAGGCAAGCAGAATTACGGTTTGTTAAATGATCCAAACCTAAATTCTTCTATTTCACCTATCACCGTAGGCGGTAATACTACTTGGTCTGCAAAGACAACCGCAGATCCTGACAATGCCGGTAACTTAGTTTACAACGATATTCTAAAGTTATGGGGCGAACTATCATCTAAGAACGGCGGTAATATCTCACAGAATGAGAGAATTGTACTAGCTGTATCTAACAATGTAGTAAGTTACTTATCAATGCCAAATCAGTTCGGCTTAACCGCTGAAAAGATTCTGCGTGATAATTTCCCTAACATCGAGATCGTGCAGTTACCTGAGTTAACAACCAATGCGGGTGAGGAGATCAAGATGGTTGTTCCTTCACTGTATGGCGTAGATACTGCTAACGTTGCTTATGCTGATAAGTTCCGTGCCGGCAGAATCATCCCAGAATTATCGCAGTTCAAGCAAAAGTGCGTCGGAACAAGCTGGGGAGCTATTATCCGCCGTCCTTCATTGATTGCTACTATGTTAGGTGTATAGTACAACTTAATAAAGTTGCATAAATAAAACCTCTATGTTGTATAACGTAGGGGTTTTTTATTCTATATAGATTAAAATGCGATTTGTGATTATAATTAAAGGGGATTGTATAAAAACTATCCCCTTTATTTTTTAATATATTAAAATTTATTTGAGGTTAATTATCATGGCTCGTAAGAAGAAAACCGAAGTAGAAGAAGTTGCAACTAACGTAGTTGGTTCTACCGTTGAAGATCGTAAGGAAAACGGTGAAAATTTACAAGGTGCTAGCGTTGTAACTCTATGTGTATCATTAAGAAACGGTCACATCTTTGATGATATTCCAGACGGAAACGGCGGATTCAAGAAAGTTCATTTAGCCGGCCTAGACGATGCTCTAAGAGGTAAGAAAGGCGGTGTATTAGCTGATAAGGGTAATGCCGTATACCAGACACTACCTAAAGCCGATTGGGAAGCATTAAAGGCAATTCACGGCAAAGAGCGTATGTTTAATTCTTGGAACGGTTTTCCTCCTTGCGTGTTCGAGGTAAAGAGCGTAGACGAGGCTAAAAAATCCGAAGAAATTCAGGATCAGATTAAGGCATCACAAACAGGCCTAGATCCTAAAGCTGAGGATTCCTCAATTTAACTTAATGTATAAGGCGGTTTAAATATGGCAGTAGTCACACTTTCAATCAGTGAGTTTTTAGGGTTATTTCCACATCTTCAAACCGCCTATACAGACGGCAAGATAAACGATACACAGATCACAGAGGCATTTAATACCGTTGCCGAATGGCTTGGCAATGATGAAGGATCTATTTATCCTTATAATCCGCCTAAGATTCTCACTCGCAAAAGATTATTATACTTGGCAACTTGTCACCTCTTAACACTTGGTTTAATGCCGGCCGGACAACAGGGCAGATTATCAAGCGCAACGCAAGGATCTGTATCTACTTCATTCGATCTGATTCATGCTAATGGCCTAACGGCTCAATGGTGGTTACAGACACCATGTGGATCACAATTCTGGGTAATGACACAATCATATCGAAAAGGCGGAAGAGTATACGCTCATAAACATTTCCATCCTTACGGCTAATCTTTAACTATTAGGCGGTAATATGGCAGATTTTGAAGTTACGACAGATCTAAAAGAGTTAGACCGCCTTTTAGAAGAAATTGAGAGGGCTAAAAGGTTATCTCTTAATGTCGGTATTGATGAAAGTGCAGAATACGATAGCGGAATAAAAGTATCAGAAGTTGCAACTTACCTAGAATACGGATGGACGCAGACAACTACTAAAGCGCAAAGAGGCTATTTGTTTTCTAAAACCGGTTTACATATCGGATCAACTCTTTCAATGCCTCCACGTCCTATATTTGGCTTTACTTATCAAAGCTGTAAAGGAAAATGGGAACGTGCCGGATCTAGGCTTTTCAAAAACTTTCAGGAAAATCCCTACGCCATCGCTTTTAGAGCTTTAGAAACATTAGGCCTTATGGCTACTCAGGATTTACGTGCTACCGTTAACACAAACGGTAAGGGCATGTTTCCGGCTAGATCGCCTTTAACTCTTTTACTGTATGGCTCAGAGTTAGGCTCACATCAACAAAAAGGCGATGAAGAAAAACTAAAAAAACGCAATATATCTAAAAAGAATACATCAAATGTAACAAAAGCCTTAGTACATGGTACGGACGGCAAACCTAAATTACTAAATTCATTTGTTTACGAAATTATAGACGGCAATAACGAAAAAGATAAAGAGGATTAAAAAATGGATCGTGAATTGGCTTACAAGCTCGGACAGGCTTTTAAATTAGGAATGATCTACGCAAAGGGAAAAGCTCATAAGCTCACAAATGACGATCCTAAATGGATTACCGTACATCCAAACGGTGAAGAAAATACCGGTAGACCGGCTTTAATTGATTCTGCTACCGGCGAAGTTTTAGGCGGTATGGGTGGAAAGTTTACCGGCAGACATATTTCAGCCGTTCCAAAGAAAGGCGCAAATGAACAGGTAGGATCTCAAATGGTTGTAGGTGCTATCAATCATAAGGCTGATTTATTAAATAACCAGAATATTGGATTTAAAGCCGTTAACAATCCTCAGTCTGTAAATGATCCTCAGTCCGTTGAACAGCCTCAGAATACAGAAACAAAAGCGGTCAATAAAGTTAAATTAGATAAATTTAATAAAGATTACATAGATAATTTAAATAATTTTGGTTTCGGCGTTGATAATTTAAAGAATATTAATAAAGAATTATCTAACGAAAATGTTAATACTTTAATTACAGCTTTAGAAAACAATGAGCCTTTAGTTAAAAAGGTATCACCAAAAGAATTAGAACAAATCTCAATGGAACAGTTAAACGAGAAATACAAGGATATTTCTCAGACTGAAAAAATCTCAGAGGGATTATCTGATTTAGGAGCTTATTTTAGGGATAAAGGTGATTCCGAAAAAGCTAGTTATGCAAGAATGTTAAAAAATGAATTGGATAATGAACTAGAAAAACAATGGATCAAGCTAGATAAGAAAAAAACAGAATTAAGAAAGAAAGAGCTTGAAGAACAAAAAGCTAATGATCCTATTGAGAAAGAAAAGAGAAGAAAAGAGGAAGAAAGAAAGCAAAAGGAAAGAGCTGAAAACGAGGAAAGAAGAAAAAATCTTTCTCAGGAGGCTAAAGATGAAATTAACAAACTAGAAACAGAGAAAAACTCTATTGTTGAATCAGAGGAATATAAAAAAGCCTTAAAGAGCGTTATTTTATCCAGACATCCAACAACAAAACAAAAACAAAGATTAGGTGAAATAAGAGATAAGATTATCTCTTTAGAAAGAGAAATTAAAAATCTTGAAAATGGTGGATTAACAAAAGAACAGACTGCAAAGGTATTAAATGATCATAACAATAAGGTTAATGATTTAGTTAAGCAGTATAAGGCTAATAATGCAAACCATACACCGGAACAGCAATTAAAAGAGATTACCAATATTGTTAAAAGCAATAGAGATCCTAAAATCGGCTATTCTGAGAATGATATTTTAACCGTTGGTGATGCTTATTTTAAGGCAAGTGAATCAAATATAAATAATCTGGTTCAAGAAGGAATAAAGTATAGTCAGACATTTGAAAAGGAAGATACTCTTTTAAAGGCTTTAAATCTTCAATTAGCAAATACCAGAGGTACACCGAAACACAGTGAATTAGTAAAAGAATACGATAAGCAAAAAGCGTTATGTGATTCTTTAAAGCTAAAATCGGTAGAGATTCAAGCTAAAAATACCGAAATAATGCGTAATCAATTATCTAAAAATAGAGAATTATGTAATTTAGATATACAGCAAATAAAACAAAATGTAATTACTAATCCACGTAGTAGGGGATCTGATACTTTAGCTAAAGGGTTACAGGTATTACCTCAAGAATGGATTGATACAATTTCAAATAATGGAAAAGTAACTTTAACCTCAAAAACTCTTAGCGGTAGAGGTTTCTGTAGTGGTTCGGAAATTTCACTAGGATTAGATTACTCTAATTTAGGTAAATCTCAGTTAACTACCGCCATTCACGAACTAGGTCATAGAATGGAAACCGCAAATCCTAATATAGTTAGATTAGAAAAAGAATTTTATGATCGTAGAACTAAAGGTGAAAATTTAGAGTGGTTAGGTAAAGGCTATAAGAAAGACGAAAAGACCAGAAAGGATAATTTTATTAGTCCGTATATGGGTAAAGATTATGGCGGAACTGATTTTGAACTGTTATCAATGGGGATGCAAATATACTTCTCAGAGCCATATAGATTAATGAAAGATCCTGATATGTTTAAATTTATTTCAGGTATTCTTTTAACTGTTTAAGAGGTGTAAAAATGGCAGAGGCTACAAAGATTAGAGCAATAGGCAAAATAAACGGTTTAGATGTTATTTTGCAGTATGAGAAAGGAAAAAAATTAAAAATTAATAATGCTGATTATATTGATATGGTTAAAAGACAGTTAGATCTTTTTGAGCTTAATCTAAAACCAATGGCTAACAATTATCTACCTGAAAAGCATAGTGCCTTATGGTACTACTTAGCCTTTTATGAAATTTTTGATAGTGAGCCTAAGATTCTGTTAAATGGTGATGCACCTACAATGCCATACGAGGAGGGAGTTATTTATTAATGCAACCTCAACGCCCTAAATTCGAGTTATGGCTAACAATATATTTTATAGTTGCCGGTATATACGGCTACTACTTAATCAGACAAATGATAGGTGATTAAATGAGTATAAATTTACACGATATAGTAAGGCCGGCAATCACCTTTAATAAGGCGGATTCTGGTTTTACCGTTTTCCGTTCAACCGGACAGACAAACACTAGAGGCGTAATTACTGCTACTTATGCCAGACAGGATGGATATAAAGGACAGTTCCAGAGTGAGGGCGATAGTGCTCTTTATCATGCTGAATTAGGTACACAATCAACCGTAATTAGAAAACTTTATCTATACGCACCGGACGATCTAAAAAGCCGTGTTTGGTCTGTGTATAGAACACAGTCACGATCTGGAGATTATATCCGTGATGAAAAGGGGCAATATTGGTTAGTAACCGCTGTATTAGAAGATTTTAGCGAATGTGGTTGGGAATGTGTTCGAGTTACCTTGCAGAGCGTTAAGCCATCAATTAAAGATGCTGAGGGCAAAGACATAACAATCGATCCCGTTCCAGATACACCGGACACACCGGAAGATCCTGAAAATCCCGATGATCCGGAAAATCAAGATGAAAACAGCGATACAGAGGGTGCATAACTATGACTGAGGAAGTTTTAAGTTCTAATTTTGTTGATATCACCGGTATCCATGATTTTTTAGCTAAGTATATCTATCCGTCTATTGATTCTAATTGCATCATTTACGGCGATCAAAATAATATCGTTCTACCGGAAGGAACAAACGAGTATTGCTTATTCTTTGTTGAAAACGGATCACAGAGTGCAACAACCATTGAGGAATACGATGCGCAGAAAGAGGCATTAACTCTTTACGGTAAGAAAGAGATTATTATACGTGTAGATCTCTATTCTGATTCTTTAAATGGCTCTACAAATGCCGTTGCATTACAGAGAGCGCAGAATCTACAGACAATTTTCAAATCTACCGTAGGCGTAAGATGTTTAAAAGATCTTGGCCTTGTACCGCTTTTTGCAGATGATCCGGCAGATATCACAATAGGATCGGATGATTCCGATAATTACCTTTTCAGATGGATGATAAAGCTACATTGTTACATTAATCATTCAATCACTGTAAACGAGGAAGGATTTAAAGATAAACCTAAGATTTTACTTAATTCAATCCTACCTAAATCCGAACAGCCGGAAGATATTAGCGAGAGTTTACATATTGCTAATGTTGATATTAAAATTAAAGATAGCGAATAGTTTTTATATTTATTTTGCAAAATAAAAAGAGGTGCTAATAATGGCAATTTCAGCAAGTAATCTAGTACAGGTTTTACCTCGTATTCTAAAGGCTACAGGGCAAGATCTAGTTTTTAACGGCGTTGTTTTAGATGATAACGCAACAATCCCATCAAATACACCATTAGCCTTTTCATCAATTGATGAAGTAGGAGAGTATTTCGGAACTACCTCAGACGAATACCATTTCTCTGAAATCTATTTTGGTGGTTTTGATAATTCACAGGTCAAACCGGCTACACTTTACTTTTATCGCCTAAATGCTACCGCTACCGCCGGATGGTTAAGAGGTGTAAGTATTGACGTTAAGACCGCACTTGCATCAATTCAGGCAATAACCGCCGGTGATTTAACTATTAAAATTGATGGTACAGATGTAGCATTAACCGGCTTAGACTTCTCAGGTACAACCTCTTATAGCGATGTGGCAAGCGTTCTTACTACCGCTCTATCTGGTGCGGGTACTGTTTCTTTCTCTAGTCAGTTCAACGCATTTACTGTAACCTCTTCTACTACCGGTGCAACTTCTACCGTAGCACAGGCAGAAAGTTCTACTACCGCCGATCTGTTAGGTCTATCAGATGATGGGGTTGTAGCATCAGACGGTCAGGGTGCAAACACTGTTACCGATTCAATGAATAATCTAACTGCAACATTCCAGAATTTCGTAACTTTCACTACTTTAGCAGAGCCATCCGATGATGATGCTTTATTACTTGCTCAGTGGGCAACATCCAGAGCTAACACCGGCGTACTTTACTTATATGTTTGTTGGGATTCCTCAGTAGGCAACCTTGATCCAAACAATACTACCATTATCGCCGAACAGCTAAAAGAGGCTAATGTCGGTGCTACCTGTGTAGCATATCCAGATTACAAGATGGCATCTTTTATTATGGGTGTTACCGCCTCAATCGCATGGGATCAGGCTAACAGTACAATTACTTATGCATTTAAGCATTTATCCGGCTTAGGTGCTAGCGTACAAAGCACCTCAGATGCTAACGCTTTAGACGGCCATAAGGTAAATTATGTCGGCAACTTTGCAACTCGTAACGATAACTTCATCCTTTCTTATAATGGCTCTATGCTTGGTGAATGGGATTGGATCGACACTTACATTAACGCCGTCTGGTTATGCAACGCTCTACAGGTGCAGTTGATGGCCATGTTTGAAACTGCTAACCGTATTCCATATACAGAGGCCGGCTACAGCCTAATCCGTGCTAACTGTAAGGATATTATCGAGAGAGCATTAAATAACGGTGTAATTGATGTAGGTGTAAATATGAGTAACGCTCAGAAAGCGGAATTAACTCGCTTACTTGGTGCGGATTACTCACAGGAAATTTATACCAACGGATATTACTTACAGATCGTTGATGCTACCGCTCAGATTAGACAGCAGAGAAAGACACCATCAATGAATCTAGTCTACACTTATGGCGGATCAGTTCATAAGCTTGTAGTACCAGCAACCGCAGTAGTTTAATGATTTAACGGTGCATATAAAAACTATATGCACCTTGTTTAAAACGAATTAAAGAGGATTAAAAAATGGCAGTAGGAAATATTACCGATGCAGACGCAATTATCATACTAACCGTTGATAATTTATACTCTAGTGGCGTACAGCTACAGGGTTTTAGCACTGATACCGCTTGGACTGCGGGCGATGCAACTATAGCAGAGGCCAGAATGGGTGTAGATGGTAAATTATCAGCCGGTTACACTCCCGCACCTCGTACAATTACAATCTCATTAGAGGCTAGCTCACCATCATTAGAGGTTATGAGAAATATCATTTCAACCTCACAAATGACTAAGGGTGTATTTACTTGTGCAATGCAAGTTACTATACCGGCTCAGGGCAAGGAATATACTCTTTCAAATGGTGTATTACAGACCGGACACGATATCTCAGATGGTAAAAAGGTATTAGATCCATCATCATTTACCTTTATTTTTGAGAGTTGTAAGCCATCATCTATTTAATAGATGTATTTTTTAAACATACGCAAAAAAAGGCTATTAAGTGTATCAGTATATAAAATATATCTGATTCTACTTAATAGCTTTATTTTCAGCTAAAATATATATAGGGTTATAAATTAACCTCGTTTCATTCGCTTAAAGAACGTATGCTTTAAGTGCTTTTTACAACAGGAAAAACAAATATGAGAAAAACAAAAACTATTACCATTGTAGATAATGGAAACGAAATTAAATTCAAGTTAACCGCTTTAAGTGCAATGCAACAGCAACGATGGCTAGCAAAAGCATTTACCACTTTAGCAGAAAGCGGACTGCTTGAAATGGACGTTGCAAGCCTTGATATCAATCAGATTATTAATGCGATCAAGGCCAGAGGTTTAGGCTTTTTAGGCCGTTTGGATTCAGACAAGATCAATGATCTGTTAGTTGAGCTTATCACTAAAACCGCCGTAAAGCTTGTTGGTGTTGGTGTAATTCAGCTAACCGAAAGTGAATTAGAGAATACCTTTGAAAATATCCGTTCATTGGTGGAGCTTGAAAAGGAATGTTTTAACGTATCCTTTGATTTTTTTCAAACCGTAGAATAGTGCAATATCCTAAGAGTAGTGAGCATTATTCTAATTTGATTGAGGTGTTAAATTTTCCAAAAGATTTTGCACCTCTGATTAGTGAACATTATGCAACCTTGAAGGAATTAGAAGAATACTATTCCTTTGAAGATGCTTTAAACCTGTTAGAAATTCTGGGTGTTAAAATCTCAAATGATTACTTAATCCAGAAACAACAACAGGATAAGATCAGTAAAATGAGGTAAGTAATATGGCTAGTGTTGCCGGACGTTTATTAATATCAATGGGTTTGGATGCTAGCCAATTACAGAGGGGCTTAGACAAGTCAAAACAGGAAATTAAGGCTACCGGTCAAGCTATTGATCAGATGGGCGCAAAGTGGAAAGCTACCGCCTCAATGCTTACCCGTACCGTAGTTGCACCAATCGCCGGATTCTTGTCTTTAGGAGCTGTAATAAAATCCTATTTTTCCGGTGTTTCGCAAGTTGCAAGATTAACCGGCGCATATTCTCAGAAAATGGAGGAATGGCGCAAAAAGCGTGCGATGCTTGCCCGTTACAACCGTGAGGATATAGAGCTTTATAAAAAAGGCCGTGAGGCGGTTGTTAAGTTTCAAATCACAATGGACGATCTGAGTGCTAAGATTATGCGCTCAGTATCGCCGGCGATCAAATGGCTAATTGACAGACTAAATGATTTTTCTAATTGGATAGATCGTAATCAGAATAATATTATACGATTCTTTACAGTTGTTGCCGGTGTAATTACAACCATCTTAATTCCTACTTTCTACCGTCTAGCAACCGCAATGCTAGCTAATCCGCTTACATGGATTATCGGACTTCTAGGAATACTTATCCTAATTATTGATGATCTTGTAACTTATTTACGAGGCGGTGAGAGCGCATTAGGCGCATTTTGGAAACCTCTGATTGAATACACTAAAACCGCATGGGAATGGCTAAAGAATCTATATGATGCCTTTATCAATTCAACGGCATTTAAAGCCTTTTCCGCCTCTTTCATGTCAATATTAAGACATTTAACAAATGGATTAACTCAACTTTGGCAATTATGCGAAACTGTATTTAATGCCATTATGACGGGTGGAGAAGATCTAAATGGTCTAGTTGCCGTTGTTGTAGGTATTTTTAATACAATCGGTGGAGCGGTTGAGGCTTTAGTCGGTGTATTAGAATTATTGTTTGGTGGCTTGATTGCGGTATTTACAGGTGACACAGAAGCATTTAAAAACGCATGGATTGTCGTTTGTGATGGTTTAACTACCGCAAGCAAAGGCGCATTTAAAGTTATAGATGGTATTTTTACATCAATTAAAAACTTATTTAATGAAGTTTTAGATGTAATAGATAGCATGATTGGTGCAATTGTTGATTTTGGAAAAGCAATTGTAAATGCCTTAAACATTGATGGCCTAATTGCAAAAGTTAAAAAAGGTCTATCAAACATTTTGCCTGATTGGGTTAAATCTTCACTTGGTATCGGTGAGGAATCATCAGAGCAAGGCGCACCTACAAATTATAAAGGTACAGAAAACGCAGATAACAGCGCACCTACTATTTACGAAAATACAGATGCGCCGATCGTACCGGATGTTGATTCTATGCGTAATATGCAAGCTCAGAGCAAGGGTAACGGCACAAATAATAATATCAGCCGTGAACAGAATTTCTATATAAATACCACAAATCCGGCAGTTGCAAGCGCAACGGTATCTAGTGCAACTCAGGAAATGACCGCCGAAGATAGAGCGATTGCAATGGCATCACAGGGATCTTTATGGTAGAGGAGTTTTAGATTATGGCTTTATTTCCGGAAGGCACAAACGGCGCAGTAAGCGATCTTGCAAATAAGGGCATTAAAAAGGCTGTTAATTATGGATCTGCATATTTAAACAGTAAATTAAATTTCGGTTTGAATTATGCTAAATCTTTTATAAGACAGTACGACATTTTAGGTATTTTACCGGAACAGTGGACTATTTTAGATGAATCTCAGGAAAAAGCTTTTGGATTCGATACTTTTCAGAGTTTGAATTACAAACAGGAAAACAAGGTTACACAAAATCCGGTAGAGCAAGGTTCATTTGTAGATTATAACGTAGTAGAAACACCGGCAGAAATAGCATGTGTAATTTCAAAACATGGATTTGCACCGGATTTAAGTGCCTTTGTTGATGCCTTAGAACAGTATGTTAAAAGCACCGATCTTTTAACGGTTGAAACACCGGAAAAAGAATACGCCAATATGAAAATGACAAAATTCTCATATAACCGATCCGCAGAAAACGGAACAGATGTAATCTATGCGGAATGTGCTTTTACGGAAATTAGAGAGGTAACATCGCAATATACAAATGTCCGTCTAGCTGGAAAGAAATCGAGAGGCTTACAACAGGGTAAGGAAGTAAGCGCACTTGAAGGACTTTATAAGGGCGGAAAAAATGTAGTTAAGAGCGCATTAGGATTTTAAAGGGGCTTACAATGTTAAATATACCGCTAATTGATGTACCTAATCAGGAGTTTAATGTTGTACTAGAGGATCAGAATTGTACAATTCAAATAAGATTCCTAAACGAAAACGCTTATTTTTCTTTATGGGTAGATGATGAATTAATCGTACAGAATGTAATCATATTACCTAAACAGAAAATTCTTCTCTATAAAACCTCTTTTAATGGTAATTTCTTTATCTATGATTCAACCTCGCCGGAAGATCACCAGAGCAAACTAAACTACGAGGAATTAAGTACACGCTTTAAGTTACTGTATCTAAGTGATGAAGAAATAGCGGAGCTTGAAAATGATTGAAATTAAAAATCTGTTAAACAACGATAAAAAGATCAATACTCAGGCTCGTACTTCATTTATTAAACGTAAGCTTAAAATTCTGTTAACACTTCAAAAAGGACAGTTTAAAGGCGGACAGGGTAACGCCTACGAGATTAGCGATCTTGCAATGTCTGTAAAAGTTGACAAAGTAGGAGCACCGGATTTTGGTAAGGCTAGTGCCGTGATTTATGGCTTACCGCTTGATGTAATGGAACAGTTATCTACTCTAAACATGCATCCTTTATTTGTTCGCAGAAATTACCTCAATATCTTTGCCGGTGATGATTACAACGGCTACAATCAGATATACGCCGGAACTATTACGAGGGCAAGCGGTGATTTTAACAGCGCACCGGATGTTAAATTTCAGATAGAGAGCCAGATCGGATTTTTCGGAGCTGTAACCGCTCAGGGTGCAAATGTTATTAACGGAACACAATCGGCAAGCTCATTTATCGAAATGCAAGCTCAGAAAATGGGATTTACCTTCAAAAATGAGGGCGTAACCGGCACGGTAAAAAATGCAGTTTTTGAGGGTTCACCGGTAGAACAGGCTAGACAGTGTGCTAAACAGATCGGCGCAGAGCTGATCTTAGATGATGAAACCATGATCCTAGTTAATAACGGTGCAAGCCGTAAGGGAAACGCCGTATTATTAAATAAGGATTCCGGTCTACTTGGCTATCCTACTATGACACAAAACGGCATTGAAATTAAATCTATATTTAATCCTAATTTTAAATTTGCCGGTTTGATAAAGCTTGAAAGTACAGTGCCTAAAACATCGGGAACATGGCGAATTACAAAAATGACACACACGCTAGATTCAAATCTACCATCTGGGGGAAAGTGGGAAACGGCAATAACCGCTTACTATCCACATTTAAGCGGTGCGGTTGGCAAGTTTATTTAGAATTATGTGAAAAAACAAATAAAAGTGCCTCATAAAATGTGAAAATCTACACGTAAAAGTATATAAAAACGTGAATCCCGTTTTTAGGGCTGAAAAAATGTAGAAAAACCACAAAAACAGGTGCGAAAAAGTGTAAAAAATTAAGCTCCAGAATTACCGATTTTTGGAGCTTAATAAAAATAAGAGCCAAAAAAGGCGATTTTTGGAGCTTAACAAGATGGCAAACAATAACGAGATTACAGAAAATAACAAAAGAGGCACGGGCGATATCTATCAAAGTTCAACGCCTTTTAACTCTAACCATCAACAGGTGCAGAAAAATATACAGGAAATCAATACAGTGTTTCTTGCAAAGATTGTTGCTGTAAAGTCTAGCGGTGTGAATGGTTCTAAAACTGTAACGGCTCAACCTTTAATTTGTCAGATTGACGCTAACGGAAATAAACTAACCTCGCCTAATCTGGTAGAGATACCACACTACAGAATACAGGCCGGCACAGGTGCTTTAATTCTCGATCCGGTTGTTGGTGATATCGGTGTTTTTGTTTGTGCAAAAAGAGATATATCCCAGATTAAAAACGGAACATCAGATCCGCAAGTGCCGGCATCTTTCAGAAGTTTCAATCTTGCTGATTCGATTATGATTGCAACTATTCACACCGGAACACCTACAACCTATATACACGTTAATCCGGCAACTCAGACAATCGAGATAAAAGCACCTACATCGTTAACCGTTAATACGCCACAGGCCACTATTACCGCAACTCAGACAACCATCAACGGTAATACAACTATTAACGGTGATTTAGCCGTAAACGGCGGAATGACTTCAACAGGCGATCTAAATTGCGGTGGTATTTCTTTCTTGTCGCATACTCACGGCAACGTACAAAACGGATCAGGAAATACCTCTACACCTCAATAATAAAAAAAGCTCTATCATCTGATAGAGCTTTTATCTTGTTAAATTTCTGTTATTTCAGCATCATTTTCAGTAATTAGATCATGAACTTCTTTAACCGGAAATAACTTATTTAAATTATCCATAAAGTGATCCCAATTATCTGATAATTTCATGATAGTAATCACATTTGAAATATGATGATTTAAAGCCGGAACACCTAGATCAAGTGTTAAGAATTGATGTAAACGTACACTGTTTTTAGGTTTTAATTCTTTAAGTTTATTAGTCAAATCGGGCGCAATGCGATCATAAACAATATTTTTTGTATAATAACCAATTACGGAGGGTTTTTTCTTTAGATCGGCAAAAGACCAATTTTTAAGCCTAAAAATCTCTGTATAAAATTCATCTGGGAAACGTTTTGCCCATGTTGCGTATTCTTTTAACAGAAATCTATCAAGTAAAGCTTGAAGAGCATTTTTTTCTCTAACTTTATCATATCCCGTAACAGAATCAATTAAACCAACTATACCTACTTTTGCGAGTGAAGATATAATTATTTGTGCCTTTCTTGCTAGTTTTTTCTGATTGGAATGTAGTACGCCCGCCTCTTTAGCCTGAATATAAGCATTACAGAAATCGACAATAAGCTCAGGATCAAAGCCTTGATGCGCTTGTCCTTTATCCTCATATTTTATAAGGTCAATGTTTTTTAATCTTTCAGGAAAGAACTTTTGTAAATTTTGTGCAGATAAGTATCTATTAATCTGGCCTTGTACCGTGCCTGTTAGTAAGCCTAAAACTTGTCTATGAGCGATCACACGTTGCCCGTTTTGTAATACGGCACATGGTAAAATTGTACCCGCTAGATTAATCTCACCTGTGTAAGTTGCAGATATATAACCCTGTCTGATTAAGCCCGCTCTTTGTGCTTTTAATTTTCTTTCTGCTTTTGTAAGGGTAGATCTATACTGTCTTTTTTGTTTGATTTCATTCATTTTTTTTGTTACCTAATTTAGAAAAATAATTTAGCTGTTTCAGCTAAAACGATTATAAATTTAGCTGAATTTAAAAGCAATAAGTTTTTACAAAATGGATTTTTCTTACTAAATAGCCTTTATAAAAATAAAACGCTATAATTAAAACAGAATTATTTTTTATATGGTTTGCTTATGTCTAGCGATTACACCTTAGAATTACACGATGATTGGGATCTACACGTTAATGATGCCGGAAATCTAGAAACAATTAACTATGCTTTAGGTATAGCGCAGAATGTTTCTAACGCTTTTCGTTTATTCACTAACGATGCATATTTCTTTATTGAAAAGGGAATCCCACACTTTCTAATTGAATTAGATGCTCATCCGAAGATTAATATATTAAGGTCACGTCTTAAAAAAGTCGCTTTACAGGTTGACGGTGTAAAAGATTGCCAGATCAATTTAATGGCAGATGATGAAAATAGAGCGTTAAACGGTTTCGCTGAGTTAACTTTAATCAACGGTGAAAAGACAACCGTCAAAATCGAGGGATTATAAAACATGATTACTTTTAATTCTAAAAAGGGATTTGATGTAACAGAAATCCCAGATTTAAGACAACAGATCGCCGAAGATTGGCAAAACGCATTTAAAGAAAACGGCAAACCTCTTTTAAATGTTGATCCGGAAACACCACAAGGCCAGATTATTGATTCCCAAGTAGCAAGTGTAAATCAGAAGGATAGCGAGGTTTTATATCTAGCTCAACAGTTCGATCCTCGTACCGCTGAGGGCAGATTTCAGGATGCTTTAGCAGAGATTTATTTTATCAGTCGTAAACAGGCTATTAATTCTTTTGCTATTTGTAGCTTAAACGGCCGTCAAGGAACTGTAATCCCTAAAGGTTCACTGATTCAATCAGAGATAGACGGTACACAATGGGCATTAAATGAAGATATAACCATTCCGGCAAGTGAAACCATAACGGCATTATTTACATGTACAACCGCCGGCGCAATTGAGGCAAGTTCAGGAACATTAACACAGATTGTTACAACCGTTACCGGATGGGATACTGTTACAAATCAGACTGCAACGGTAGGAACTTTAGAAGAATCACAAAGCGCATTTGAAAAAAGACGTTCGGAAAGTGTCGCTTTAAACGCTAGATCTACAGTTAGTGCGGTTTACGCTAATGTTGCTCAGGTTGACGGTGTGATCGCCGTATACGCAGTTGATAATAAAAAGAATATCAGCGAAACAATAGATAGCTACACACTATCCCCACATTCGATCTTTGTTTGTGTTGTAGGCGGTGATAATACCGAAATCGCAAAAGCTATCTATAATAATCTATCCGCCGGCTGTGATTACAACGGAAATACTACCGTTCAAATTACTAATGAATACACCGGAGCGGTAGAGGATGTAATATTTTACCGTCCGGCTAATTACGATATCTATGTAGAGGTTCAAATACAGGATAACGGTGCTTTACCGGATGATTACGAGGATTTAATCAAGGATGCCGTATACAATAATTTCTACGGCCTCGATACTGAAACCCTAATCAACAATGAGCACATTCTAAGGGTTAAAATGAATGATGAACTATATTCATCACGCTTTACACCATCTATTTTAAATACCGGTCTAATAAACGTATTAACCGTACAGCTATCTACCGATGGTAATACATGGGTTAATTCTTTACATATTCCGATTACTGCAAATCCTACTTTAGATAAGAACAACATCACAATTACAGTAGTATAAAGAGGCGGTAAAAATGGCATTTGATATTAACGAAACAATTCAAAGTCAATACGGTGATTCGCCTCACATTAAAGGTGTAATTCAGAATTTTTATGATTACATAAATCCTCAAAAAGATATTGATCTTATCTACGATAAGATGATCAACATTCAGACCGCAGAGGGTTACGGTTTGGATGTTTGGGGGCGTATTGTCGGTATTTCTAGAGAATACGTTGCTATTGATGATCAGTACGATTACTTAGGTTTTGACAATACACCTTATAACATGGATCGTATTGAAACCTTTAACAATGCACCGTTTTACAAGGTTGTTAATGGTAAGATTCAGTTACAAGATGATGCTTATAGAACATACATTTTAATCAAAGCACTGATTAACATTTCAAATGTAAGCCTTAACAGCCTGAATTATATCTTTTCGCAGTTATTTCCTAATACAGATATAAAAGTTCTTCATGTAAACACCATGATTTTGCGCTTGCTTGTTATGGGTGCTTTTTCAGAGGCGGACAAAGGCGCAATTAATAATATTGAATGGCTACCGGCCGGCGTAGGATTGCAATATTATCACATTGTTACACCAACATTTGGCTTTAACGGCTCAGGGTTAGAGCCTTTTAATTGCGGTACTTTTGCAACTTACGAAATAGTAGATTTATAATTAGTTTAGAAAATACACGTATATTTTTTAGAGGGTTTTAATTATGGCTGTTATACAACCTACACAATGGACAACTACTATATGTAATAGTGGTGATGCAAACGTAATTCCACAATCTACAACCGTAGGCACAGGCGAGGCCTCTTTTGATGATGGTTTTCCGCAGATTACACAAGTTCCACTTGGTGCGGGCGGTATTGCACCGGATAGAAAGGATTTTAACGGCCTTTTTAAATTAATTGGTGATTGGCTTTTTTATATTCAGAATGGCGGTGTTCCTGAGTACAATAGTTCTTACGATTACGTAGAGGGTAGAATTGTTCTACACACTGATAACAGAATTTATTTTTGTATTCAGGCAAATGATCATACCGATCCTAAAGATCCATCCAATTCATCTTATTGGTCGCTTGTTCCTATCCTCTCAGATTTTGACGAAATCGGTTTTAAGACCGGTGATATTAAGATCCAGACAACCGCTACTATTCCTACCGGATGGCTATTGTGTAACGGTGCGGGTGTTTCACGTACAACTTTTAGTAATTTATTCACAAAAATTGGAACAACTTACGGAACAGGTGACGGCTCAACAACCTTTAATATTCCAGATTTAAGAGATCGTTACATTATCGGTGCAAATACCAATGCACTTGGTACATATATTGCCGAACAGTTACCTAACATAAAAGGAAATTGTCATATATACAATGATGCGACCTCTGATAGTTCTGTGACAAATGGTGCTATTACTACAACGGGTTTTAATTCATCTAATAAACGAGCATTTTCAACAAGTGGAAGCAATCCTAGAGTTTTATCTGTAAACGCCCATGATTCAGTAACAACATATACAGACAGCGGTAAGGTATATCCGCTGTCATTAGCATTAAACTTTATAATTAAGTGTTAGCACTTGATGATAAAGTTCAAGGCAAGGGATAAAGGATACACCTTGCCTGAATTGGTGTAGACTGAATTACTATTTGAAGCGTTAAAAGAAGTTAGTCTTGTTGATGATACAGCATTTTGGGTTAGTGTCGCTTGTGTTACTGTTGTATCTATTTTTGAAAATGCTCCAGTCTCGGAATACAATATAGGATTACCAGAATTACTCATCTTTGTTCCAAAACTTCCATTTATGTT
>JAEIGA010004505.1_pt1 | contig 21566 bp, 25 predicted proteins | sample 9270691 | NCBI WGS metagenome assembly JAEIGA01 (sample SAMN17057246, study PRJNA624740) | gut metagenome | biome: biome; isolation source: fecal sample | host: Bos grunniens | place: China: Xizang | collected 2019 | reverse complement strand
TTTCATCACTTATAACATCATCTGGATCTTCATAATTTAATCTCTCTAGTTTAGCATATTCATCTCTCATGGCTTGATATAATTCAGATATTCTTTTTATTTGTTGTTTTCTATCCATATTAACACTCTCCTTCTATAATATCTTCTAATACATAATCATATCCTGCTATATAATATGCCTCTTCCATAGATTCTGCTGGGATGATTAATTCATCCCACTCATCATATATATTATAGAAACAGTAATAACTCATATTATCATCCTCCTATTTATTATTAAATAAATCTCTACGCAAAGCTAAAATAGTATCTATAACAGGGTCATTTAATTCTGATAAATCCCAATCATAATGACTCATATTTATTTCATCTAATCTATCTTGAATCATTTTGTATAGTTTAAATAATAACTTTTCGCGTTCTTGATTCATCATAATAAAATCCTCCTAATATCTATTATTTATATGATTAAAACTTCTATTTAATTTATTAGCAATATGAGCTACGTGTTTAGCTGTTAATTCTCTATCATTTTCATAGAAATCATGATCCATATAATCTTTAAGATACTCATTAGACTCAAAATAATATTTTTGTGCGCCATAGTCTAAATTTGACCAATATTCATATGTCTCAGTATAATAATCTGGTGTTGTATAACTACTATAACTTGAAGAATAACTATTATTAGAAGATTCTCCACCTTTACTAAATGCTTCGCATATAGTTTCACCTAAACATTCTAATGTACCCATAGTTATATCTGCAAATGTATCCATTGCATTACTATTCCATATCTTCTTAGCTATTGATTTTATACTCATATAAAACCTCCTAATATTTAATATAACTTATATTGAATAATTGGTAATTATTAATTGAAGAAATCAATTAATAGAAAGGAGAAAAAAATCATGTTTAATGGTAAAGCAAAAGACGTTTATTTTTATTATGATTATAGTTTGCTTATTGACAATAATGATAACCTGTATGGTTCAGGTGTAAGCGACAATGGAGAATTCTCATTAGGTCACAAAGACATCTATAATATAAAAACTTTAACAAAAACAGAAATAGACATAAGTGATATGAAAGAAATACGTAAAGAAGCAAATACTACTTATATTATAAACAATGATGGAACTGTAGATGCTTATGGACAAATTCGTCATTTAGATACTATAAATAAAACAAATGAAGAATTTTCAATGTCTAAATCTAAATTAAATATAACAAATGTTAAAGAAATAACTATATTTAATGATACTACTTTATTTGTACTTAAAAATGATGGAACTTTATGGGCTTGTGGTGATAATTCTTATGGAGAATGTGGACTAGGTCACTTAAATAAAGTCAAAAAATTTACACAAGTCCCTATAAATAATGTAAAAAAAATAGAATGTGGAGTATCTCATGCATTCATCTTAAAAAACGATGGTACAATATGGGGCGCTGGAATGGCATCTTCTGGAAGATTAAGTATGGGGGACCCTGGTTCAAGTTCATCTAATTATGTTAAACAATATACACAAATAAAATATGAAAATGGAGAATATATAACAGGCATCGAAGACATTATGTGTGGTCAATTTCATACACTTATATTAAGAAATGATGGAAAAATACTTGCAACAGGTCCTTCTAATTTTTATGATTATGGAACTATAAGTGGAAATTATAATTATTATTTTAAAGAATTTACTGGCATTTCTATAGATGAAATAGAAAATATTAATATGTCTTGGAGAACAACAATAATATTAAAAAAAGATGGAACTGTATGGGCAGCAGGTCGTAATAATGCTGGAGAATTAGGCGTAGGTCATTTGAATGCAGTACCTAATTTTACACAAGTAGCAAGCAATGTAAAAAAAATTTATAGCAATAAAAATGGTTATCACGTTTTTTTAATTAAAAATGATGGTTCTATAGAAGGAGCAGGTTATAGTGCTGACGGAAGATTGTTTGATGCTATTAATAATGCTGAAAATAATAATACACTAAATTTTACAAAAATAAATTTAAATGAAAATGATTTTGATTATTTATATGCTGCATCATATTCAACACTTTTACGAAAAGATAATATATTATATGGTATAGGGTCTAATTATAATAATCGTTTAATAATACCATCTACACCAACATATCCAGAATATTCTAAAATAATACCAGATAAAATAAAAAAAATATGCATTAATGATAATTATTCTGTAGCTATATTAAAAAATGACGGAACATTATGGGGTGCTGGTAATAACTCTTGCAGCGAATTAGGATTAAGTCATGATACTAAAGTATTTTCATACACTTTAATAACTGATAATGTTAAAGATGTTTGGTTATCTGAATATAATATATACGTATTAAAAAATGATGATTCTTTTTGGGCAGGCGGAGCAAACTGGTGTGGAGAACTTTGTACAGATCAATACAAAGAAACTGACTGCGCTCCTTTAATAAAAATAGAAGAAAATATGAATATAAAAAAATTATTTAAAGGTCAAAATTGGTCAGAAAATATTAAAATATTAAAAAACGATGGTACATTATGGTGTTCAGGTTGGAATAGCTTCTGTTTTGGAAATGGAAATACAAAATCAGAAGAAGTTTTTGGACTTATAAAAACAGCTGAAAACATAAAAGATGTATTTGATACTTCTTATTATACATTTGCAATTTTTCAAGATGATTACTTATACGTATGTGGTCAATGTAATTATCCAGATAATAGTATGAATCCTTTAGGATTAGGAAATACAAAAATTATAGGAACATTTACTAAAATAGAAGGAATGAATAATGTCAAAAAAGTTGTTGGTGACTATTATTCCACATATATATTAAAAAATGATGGAACTGTTTGGAGTTGTGGAGATAATGAATGTGGACAATTAGGACTAGGTGATATGACACATAGAAATACATTTACTCAAATACCTATAAATAATGTAAAAGATATTTATTATGATATATATACTTATAGTTGTTTTTTTGTATGTGATGATGGTGTATATTTCAGTGGTATAAATACTTATTTCTTAAAAGACAAATCTGTTGTTAAAGAGTACTATTCAAGTCCAACATTAATAGATATAGATGAAAAAATAAATACTAATCAAATTAAAAAGATTCATCTTTTCGATGAAGCAGCTGTTATTTTAATGGATAATGGAGATCTTTTTATATGCGGAAATAATGGACCATATAATTTAGGATTCCCTTTATCAGAAATAGGAAATAATAAAAATGTTTATGGATTTACAAAATATTCTCCAAAAGAAGATTCTAATAAAGAATATTCATTAACTATAGATGACACAGTGCATACTATAGTTAGTACTGATGTAGGTGATAATTATGAAATACTTAAAACTAATGACAACAGATACTTTGTAAAAGGTGATAATAGTAAAGGTCAATTAGGACTTAATAATGTTGAATATCAATACACACATAAAGAAACATTTTTAAATACTAATCCTAAATCTTATAGTTGTGGTGATACACATAATATCTTTATAGATGACGGAAATATATTATATGGTACAGGTTCTAATTCTCATGGACAATTAGGTAATTCATCTAACAATACAAAAGCGTATATTCAATTAGCAACAAATGTTGAATATGCAAAAGCTATTAAAAATTTAACAATAATTAAAAAAGATGGAAAAATTTATGTTGCTGGTGAATCTTATGGTGATAAATTTACTCCATATTTTTAAAAACAAAGACGCCTTTTAATTGGCGTCTTTTATTAATTCTTGCATACTCTCATTATATTTATCTTGTGGGCAACATATTTCTTTTATTCTTTCGTTATTGCACATTAGTCTTAATCTAAAAGTATTATAACATTTTCTTACACGTATTTCTATATGATAATTTTCATTAATAGTATACACGATGTCAGTTTGCTTCATTGTCAAATCCTCCATTATTCATCTAATTTTGATTCAATTTCAGCCATTTTTCTTCTTTGACGCATTTCTTCCATTTCACAATCAGCTTGCGCAGCCACTTTTAACATAGGCCATAAGAAAACAAATGTTAGAACTGCTAATATTAAATATCCTATTAAATATATCATATAAATACCTCCTATAAATTATAATTCATTTCATAATATATACTATCTAATAAATCGCCTATTTCTTCTGCAGCAAATCTATTACATTCATCATATAGTTGGTGAGATTGTTCTCTTTCTAGAAAATATTCAATATCATCTAACATATCTTTATCCATAGTTATTATATATTCATCATTATCTACTCTATATCCATATCCTGCTGATGCACATATAGAATGTAATAATTCAAATTCTGCCTCATTTAATACCATTGTAAAAGTTCTAGTCTCTTCTATTCTCATAATATCAATCTCCTTAAATTATATAATTATATTTAAGCAGTTTAACGTCATACTTAGGACATACCTCCAATAATATAATATATTTTAATTTCAATTTAATTATTTATGTGACTGAGCGAAGCGAAGTTTTTAATAAAATGTTAATAAAGTATTTTATCATAAGTAATTATTCTTGTTTTAAAGACAATTTCAACTACTTATTAGAAAAATCTAAAAAGTAGCTCAAATCACGTTCAAAACCTTATCTTTTGTTCATCAGAATACTATATTTTTATCTTAAATATGTGATTTATGCAAAACGGGCGCCGAAGGCAAAATTATATTATTTGCCTGAAGGGCGCCCTATTTTCTCTTTTGTTTCAATTTATTTAAATTATTAATTATATCTTTATACTCTTTACTATCTTTAGCACATTCTATTATACTTTTATTATCACAACACTCTTCTTTAAATATATTATATTCTTTAGTTGCAGCATCACAACATTGCTTTCCTATCTTACATAATTCATTCCATATACTCATAATAATATATATAGCCTCCTATTATTATATTTTTAAAATTTAAGCATTGTTATAAATAAGTCCACTATATCTTTTATCTTACTTGGCTTAAATCCATTTGCTCTATGCACTTTCTCTACATGTATACATCCTTGTATTGCGCCTATTAACTTATTAATATATTTCATTTATACCACTCTCCTTTATACTTTTTAACTCTATTATCTCTTCCTCTATTTGTAGTATAGTATTATATATCACATTAAGCTCTAATTTATCTTCTGTTCGTCTTCTTATTTCATCTATATATTCCATAAACCTCTCTAGTCTTCTTATCTCAGATATATTTATTTGCGCCATTATATCCTCCTTCTATATATAATCTACTTCATCTAATACATATTCTATTCTAGTATATAATTCATCAAGTTCTTCTAGCCAATCATCTAAATCTTCATCATAAACTTGCGCCATACTATCCATTATCATTATTAGTTCATTTAATATATTAATCAATTCCTCGTTTCCTAACATTCTTAATTCCTCAAGACTCATATTTAAATATTTATCAAACATAATATAATCCTCCTTATTTATCTAAATAATATATTATAATCAATAATAATACAGGCACTATATATAATAGCGCCCATATTACTTTATCTTCTATAAACATAACTCTATAAGAGTTTCGCCTGTTATTCTCTCTAGCTCTCTCACAAATGTATAATACATATATGGATGCGCATTAGCACACTCTCCATAATTATTCATTAGTGCTATTATTCTGTAGACATCAGTTTCACTTCCATCACTATTCAAAAGCGCGCCAAAGATTTCTTTTTCTTTTGTTTCTACTTCATAATCTACTACTATATTATTTAAGTCAATATACATATCTACTGACTCTTCTATTATATCATCTATTTGTATTATCTCTATTAAACTACAACGTCCTTCTATATATTCATTCATCATTAGATCTCGTATTAAGAATAACTCATTATATTCGCCGCCTTCTTCTATTATGTCAAAGAATCGTTCGATTAACATCTCACATCTTTCACATCTATTCATAATTAATATCCTCCATTCATTATATATATATTATATGATATTATAACTATTCTATATCATTTCCCCAATGATAATCATAGTACTTTATATAGTCTACTATATTCTCAAGACTTAACTCACATTCATTTAAGTCACACATTATATTATCATAAGTATACCATTCATCACTTTCGTATTCTAATTCTGCTAAGTTATATGACTCTCTATATTCTCTCTCGCTACGCTCGTATTTATATACTAGTTTCTCAACAGCTTTATATACTTCAGCTATCTCTTCTACAGCTTCTACTTCAAATAAATCAACAAACTCTATTCTTCTCATATATCATACCTCCATATATTATATTATTATCAGAATAATTATTTACGTAGCTGAGCGAAGCGAAGCAGAGATTTATATCAATTCAAGCCTTCTCACGCTCGCTAACGCTCGCATGCTTTAGTAGATAAGCACAATACACTATCACGCTCACTACGCTCGCTTAATCGCGATTGTAGCATTATCTAAATCGATATAATGATAGTATATCACGCACAGTACATAACTAACTCTCATGTATATGCAATGCTATATATATGCACAAAACTAGGTTTTGCTCAAAAAATTAATAAAAATTAACATATTTTCGCAAAACGAAGTCATAAAGAGAGAATAATCACTGGAATGTTGCGTAAATCGCACAAAATAAAGTGATTTGTACGAATTACTTTCACTTTTTAGGCAAAGTGAGTAATCCCTATATAGGGGTGACTTTAAAAAATAAAGTCAGAGCCCTATAATCCATCACTCAGAGAGGCGCTCGCCTAACGGCTCGCGCTCCTCGTGAGGAGGATGAAGGATTACGCGCTCGGCCTTCGGCCTCGCGCTTTTATCATCAGCAGCCTTCATCATCTGTATAGTATATCATATCGCCATCAACGATAGTTTGAGGATGACACATGATATTATATATGTTATCTATAGCTGATTCTATTTCATCTATTTCTTCTAGTACGCAATCATATTCAAATTCATCTTGTGGACAATCAAACTCATAATGAGATAGCATATGATTTTTATCTTCTAGTAAGTCAGCTCTTTGAGCTTTTAAAGATATTAATAATTCATTTATTTTAGCAACAGATATTTGTTTCATAGGGCATTACCTCCATAATATAATATTTGCCTATCAAATTAATGATAGGCTATGTACGACTCCCCTCAAGGCTACATTGTTAAGAGGTATGGGGGAGTACTATCAATGATATAATTTATGTGGCTGAGCGCAGCGAAGCGAATTAGTAGAATAATTCTTCAAGCTCATTATTATATGCTTTTTCTATTAAAGCATTAAGTTCTTTATTATACTTCTTCATAGTTTTTCTAGCATATCTTCTTGCAGTTATTTCGTGTAAGGCAAGTACATAAAAGATGCCGCCATACATTTGTTTCTTAGTTAAGTATTGTTGAAGCTTATGAGAAAATCTATAGTATAATGGTTTTCTTATGTGTTGTTGGATATGTTTAGTTTCGTGCAATATAGTATTTATCATTTCGTATAGTTCTTGTGATTCATTTATTGCTACGTGTCCCATTATTTCAGAACCGTCTTTTAACCTATGTGAAATAGTACTACCTTTTATCATTGGTGGCATAGCAAGTTCTAATGTAAATGGTGTGTTATCAGAAGATATGCCTAAGTTTTTCTTAGCGAAATTTTTCACGTGGTTCATGAATGTATATTTATCTAAGTAAGACATATTTAATTCAGTTTTAAGCTCGTATAGATATTTCATAGTACATACCCCCACACAATAAATTTAAAAGCAAATGAGAGGCTCTGAGAGCCCCTCTGCTATATTATAAACTATAGTTGTTAGATTTTTGTTTAGTTATAGTTTGAGTTTTATTCATAAGTTTTCTTAAACTATAAGCCATAGTTTGAACTTCTTTACGTTGTTTTAATTCAGAAACGCTAAATTGAGCTGCGTCTCTTAATATTTCATTAGATGCTGCTAATGCACAATCCACAACAGTTTTAGCGCCTGCTGATACGATTGTAGCAGTAGTTTTAGCTGCTGCAACTGCTAATGGATTAACCACGTCATTTGCAACTATTCTTCCTGTAGTTTGTAAGCCTGAACCAACTTTTTCTATTTTGCCGTGTACTTTATTAGCAAGTACTGTAGTTTTTCCTTGTTTATTTAATAAGTTCATTTCTTCATCTGTTAATCCTATAGCTATCATTTCAACTTTAGCTAATGTGCAGTCTAGTGATAATGGATACACTAGTTCTATATAGTTTTCGATGCTGTTATATATAAAGAAATCTTCGGCAACTTTAGAAGCATTTTTAGCTGATGCAGTTAATCTAAATACGTTTTCTGCTGGTTCAGGTACTTCTACGTTACAATCTACGTCAGCAAATAATGCGTCTTGTAATCTGTAGTATAATGATGTTGTAAATACTGTAAGGTTAGCTGCAGGTATATGTTCAGGATATACTCTTATCATTCCTAAGTCGTCAAGATCTTCAAATTCGTAAGCGTTTTCAAAACCACATAATGGTTCTACTAGTGTGTGTAATAAACATTCTACCATAGATATTGGTCCTGATAATTGTACAAAATTTTTCATAGTTGGCCTCCTAGCCTGACAAGCACGACGACTTGTCCCCAAATTAAATTTTTATAAGTTACAGTTAAGGGCCGAACTTACCAAAGAGCCCGTGGTTTTGCTTATGTTGCTGAGCGCAGCGAAGCGCCTATAAATCTATGTCATCAGAGTTGATTGTTTCTTCAACTGTTTCTTCTTCTTGCACGTCTTCAGGTACTTCTACTTCATTTGTTTCTGTCACAACTGGTGCAGTTGGATTTGCAAGTTGAGCTATCATTTTTGTGTATTCTGATGCAAGTTGGATATTTCCTTCTCTGATAGCTTTTTGTAATTCTGCATTTAATAATGCTATAGTAGAGTTAGTTTCTGGTGCAGGTTGTTGTTTGATTTCTGCTTTTGTATTTTGCACTGCTGCATTTTTAGCTAATAATTTAACTGTGTCAAATGCATTACGTTTGATAGTTTGTGCAGCTTGATCTTTAGGAGAGATCATTTTTTCGTCGATTAATCTTACGTTTAAAGTTCTAGTTGCTAGTAATTCAGCGCATTCTTTTACTAATGCGAATTCTTCATCTGTGAATTTGTTTCCGTGAGCGTCCTCACCTGTTCTGATATAATCTATATATCCGCCAGTTGTGAAACCTTTTAAGATAGATTGTGTAGTTATTATTAGAACTGGTTTTTCCATTAGTTGATCGTTAGGTAATGCTTTGTTAAGTATAGCTTTAAATGTTTCAAGTAAAGCTATTTTGTTGTTGCTAGCAGTTTTGTAGATATACTTTTTGTTAGCGAACATAGCTACTGCTATATTATTTGTTGCAGTTATAGTAGTTATAGTATAGTTTATAGTTTTCATAATTGGCCTCCTAGCCCGATACGCACGACGACGTATCACCATTTAAATTTGTAGCATTCGCATTTAACGAGGGGAATGCTGAAGCACTCGTCGTGAGTATAACCCACGGAGTTTGAAGCGCTCGTCGTGATGATGACCACTTCAATTTGAAGCACTCGTCGTGATGACGACCACTTCGACTTAAAATCTTTTGTAGCTGAGTATGCGAAGCGCCTTAAAGGTTTTATGCCTTTAAGGTTTTCATCTTTTGTACTTTTCTCACCGAGCGAAGCGAGGTGCCTTGCTTAGTGATGTGAGCTGTAGGCACATGAAGCCTCGAAGAGGGTTGATGTCCTAATAGCTCACGGAGCTAAGCGCGCTCGTGAGATTGACCCGAAGGGCCGTAGTTAAGACTTAATTAGCCGAAGGCACTGAGGCGCCTTTTGGCTTTTAAGCCTTTCATCTTTTGTGCTTTTCTGGCTGAACGCAGTGAAGCGCTCTTGCCTTTGCCCTTGTGAGGGCCGTAAGTGAAACTTACGTGCCCGAAGGGCTTTGAGTCCCCGCCAAGGGGACTCTGGCTCTTAAAGCCGTTAAAACAGCTTAGGTCCCTGAGCGTATGCGAAGGTGGCATAAGCACAGGGGAAAGCTGAGCGTTTTGTGCGAAGCTTTCATCATTGGTTTTATGCCCCGAAGGGTGCCCGAAGGCGAGCAAAGCGAGCCCGGAGGGGGCAAAAGCACCGCACTCGCTTATTATCATTTGTTCGCCGCCTAAAAATCTAGGTCGGCTGCCTCATTAGTTAAATCAGGGTGTTCATCATTAGTAGGCTGACTAAAGTCATTCATTGGTGTGTCCATTATTATCTCATTAGTAGTTCGGTGTGACTCTTTAGTGACTTTTATTTCTTCATCATTAGTAGTTTGGTGTTGCTCTTTAGTTATGCGATAAAACTCTTTAGTAGATTGATGTGACTCTTTAGTAACTCTTGTTGCATTTTTATCTTTAGTTGGTTCTGGATCATTGTCATCATCAGTAAAGTCTCCAGGCCATATGCTTGCGCATACAGCTCTGAATTTATCAGCAAGTTGTTTATTAGATAATTTCTTCCACATGTTAGGCGCACTAGAGAAGGCATTCTTCACTAGTTTTCTTCCTACGTAATCGAACTTCGCTTTATCCCATGTTAGTATATAACTGTACTGTTTAGTACAGCTGTATCCGTGGTAGTTTATGTTGCCCTTATCATCTGTTAATCTCCATACCACTATTGGGAATGTTTCATCTTTAGCATATCTATAATCAGCAGCGCCGATTTCTCTTTCGTTCATGAATGAGAATCTTTCGATCTCATGCATTATTATATCTTTAGTTAATCTGATAACATCTTCATCGAAACAACCATATACTATAGGCATATGGTGATTGTTAGTTGCTTCAAATGGATATGAAGCTTCATCAAATGTTATTATTCCACGAACTCCAAACATAGTTTTAGAGTCCATAGATTTATCGAAAGTTATTGATTCGTACTCTAGTGTGTATTTAGGAAACTTAGATCTTGCTGCTTCCTCTTTATCTTTAGCTTTTTGCTCAGCCTCTGCTTGTGCTTCAGCTGCAGCTTCTTCCATTGTGAATTCTTTCGCTTTCTTGATTTTATCAAGAAGCGGATTTCTCTTTGGTTTCTCTGGTTGTGTGCTCATGGCATCACCTCCTTCAGTATTTTTATCTTCTTTAGTAAGCTTTTTCATTTCTGCACCATTTTTCAATGCAGTAATGATTTCATCTTTAGTTTCTAATTCAGCATTAAGCTGATTTATTCTTCCTATGTGTCTTCCTATCTCGTTGTAAAGATAGTCTATTTCATTTGTTAACTCTTGTTCTTTCTTATCATCAGTAACTCTAACTATTTGTCCTTTGTTTATTATTATCGGCTTAACGTCGATAACTTTATCTATAGAGACAGACTCAAAGCCTAAAGCTTTAAGTGCCTCTTGTGCGTCGGCGATGATAGCTTTAGCTTTTTCAGCCATAGCTTCTCTCTCCTTCATTTGTTTATTTAATAAATTAGTAGCTTTGTTTAACATAGCGGCCTCCTAATGTGTGTGGCGGTACATTGCCCGTTGATCCAATCACACGACCTTGCTAACACCAATAGATATTGGCTTTATCTTTAGTTCATTAAAAAAAGAAAAAAAAATGGAGCCACGTGGGCTCCATATATATATTATCTATAAACAACAAATATGAATACTTGTTGAGTTCCTTGGTTTGGTACATAGCTGATAGGTTTTACGCTAACAACTTCTCCTTTGTTAACATTGCTAGTTTGGCTAACTATAGCAACATATTTGCCGTTAGCTGTAACTATATTGTTATTTCTTCCTGTTACACCTAAAGTAAGTGTAGTTTGTATGATAGAGTTTAAATACTCTCCTTTATCACATGCTTTTCTATCTTTTCTGTTATTAGCAAATGCTGCTAAATCTTGAACAGAAGTGTTTTCTTTGAATGTTGTTTCAGTAACGAATGCTTCAACAAAGTCGAATGCATATACGTCTCTGAAGTGTACAAAGTTACCTTCGTACTCAACAACAGTCCCTGTAAATTCACTATCTGCTAATTCGATAGTGTTATCTTCAGATACTCCATTCACAAATGTGATTTCTTCATTGTCCTCTATATCTCTATCTAATTTGATGAATGTGTCTTCATCAACTTTGATAGTGTCATAAAGAACTGTATCTCCTACTACTGTAACGAATTCATCTGGGAAGATATTTGCAACTGGATATTGGCTGAACTTATCCACGTTGGCATCTTTAGTTACTATTATTTCTTCATTATCTTCTGTTACTTGTTTTGTTATAGAAGTCATAGCTGAAGCTATAGCAACTTTTATAACATCTTCTTTATCTATTCCAAGGCTAACTGCTTTAGAATAGATTATGTTTCTCATTGTTACATATTCTTCTGGAGTTATTTTCATTTCTTCAGTTCTTGCTGCATAACATACTCTATAAACTGATTTTATAAAGTATGCTAGCTCTTTAGATATTTGAACACAGTCCACAAATGGTCTGTATAGTTCGTTATCAGATACAGCGTATAAATCTTTTATAGCGCCGTTTAGTTTCTCAGTTGCTGTTTCTTCTAATGTTTTTGTAACATGACCCATTAAATCCATTATAGGATTTTCTGCATCACGAGCTTCATTTGTATATTTAAAGCTAGGAATAGCTTTTCCTGAATGTTTAGCACGTTTAACAGCATCAAACCCGAAGCTGATACTGTCTTTATAAGTTTTAGTTAAGTGAGAATACACTCCTATTGTATTTAGGAATGCTTCTAATCCTATAGTTTTTCCATCAAGTGTAAACACTTTATCTTTATCTTTAGATACGTCTATAGAACTTTCTTGGAAAGCTCTTATAAATGGTGGTAAATCAGCTTGTAATTTTACAGCGTCTTCTTTAGTCATTTTAGATTTACTCATCATTTGTATTTTATCACGTAGCATAGCTATTTCTTCATTAGTAACTACATAGTACACATAATGTTTACCATTCTTAAATTCGAATGTAAACATATTGTACCCTTCTCTCCATACTGTGCTGTATGGTTCATGTGTAGCTAGATCCTTAAGCATAACAAGAGCATTCTTGAATGCTTCGAATCCTTCATCAGTAGTTACATCTACCATATAGGCATTTTGTCCTTTAGTTGTTGTAGAACCTACTTTAGATCCTGCACTATATATCTTTTGCATTACTTGTATAGGCTTCTCACATTGAGACATGTCTATACATTCATCTTTTATGTTTAGTAATTGTTTTAATCCTATAGTTCCTTTATAAACTGACTCTAATACTTCATCAGTTCTTTCATCTCTAAGTTGTTCAACACAAACAACTTTAACGTTTTTCTTAGCTGCCATAGCTTTAAGCTTAGCAAGCTTCTCCATGTTATTCATAGAATTCATCATATTATTAGTAGTTTTAGCCATAAGGCACCTCCATAGTGTGTGGCACGGCGTTGCGTGTTGATCCATTCACACCAGACACTTTTTAGTTAAGGGCTTAGTGCCAACCCAAGATTACGGCATTGGTAGGAGCTCAGGGACGCCACGAGAAGGCTGCCGACTTTGGTCCCCATAATAATCAGTTTATTCAACTGATCACTAAAAAAAGAAAAAAAAATAGGCCCAGATTGCTCTGGACCTATTATTATATTAGCAGTCTATTTCATCTGCTTCATCTGCTACTAGGTTTGTTCTATCTATATCTTTATAAGATATAAATACACATTTACCCATGTAGCCTGGTTTAGTTTGTTGTTCTTCTAATCTTGCTTTTATTAAGATATGTTTTAAATCAGACATATCTGTTAGAGTTGCGTCAAAGTCAACGTCAGCTCCAGCAAGTTTGTTTTTCATTGCATTTAATGGAGCATATATAGTTATACCCCATCCAGCATTCTTGATGTATCTCACTAGTCTTTCTCTTATGTTTTGTTCTTTTATTATTTTCTTTTGTTCATTATCTTTTATTGCATTTAGTTTATCTTTTATTCTCTTCATCATTTGTCTTTCTGTCATGTAGTAAATGATTTCGTACTCATCTGGCATTGCAGATGGATGTTTGATTACTACACCACTTCTTAAGTTAAATAGTCTTGCAGCTTTTTCTTCTGCTGTTAAATCAGGATCGTTTTCGATCTCTGCTGTTTCTTTAGCTAATTTACGGTTCACGTCTCTGCTATATGCTTCAACGATTCCCTCTGGAGTTACTTCTAGTAGACTATTTACTAGTCCACCAGTTAGTGCATAAGTCCAGTCAAATGACATGTGACTATATACACCATCTATTTCAACTTTTGTTTTTGCTATAGCACTTTGTGCATATTTTATCATATCGTTTATTATTGTTTCCATTAAAGCTGTGTTTTTCACTGCATCTGAACCCAATGCTTCGATTAAACGAGCATTGACAGATTGCATTTTAGCTTTGTCATTTAGTTTATTTAATAGATAATCATCTAGTTTATCAGAGAATTGTTTTCTTAAGAAGTTTAGAGTTGCCTCTTTATCTACGGCCATGTATTTTATCAAATGCTGACCGTTAGTTCTTACATTAGATGCTTTAGCTTGTGCTAGAGCATATATTTTTATCTTTTCAGTTCTGTTTTCAAGAGCATCCACATTTATAGCTTTTGCTCCATCTTCATCATAAACGCCCATTAGACGTCCATTTCTGTTTCCAAAATACACTGCACCGTTGTTTTCAGCAACAGCTAGTGCATCTTCTTCTGTTAATGTGATGTGCATAACTTTAGCAGTCATGACAGTTTCTCTTAATTGTAAATCAACACTTAGTGCTTGCTCTTCTGTTAATTCAACGCCTAAATTAGCGCCTATCTCTTGTACGCAAGGTACTGTGTGTATAACAGCACCATCATTGATATGATTGTCTATCTCAACGCCTACTTCATCCATTTGTTTTCTTATTGCTTTATTGAAGTCATATCCTCCAACTAAAGCTCCTTTATCTTTAAACACTACAGCGATATAGTCTTTATTAAGATCTATTTCGTTGACAAGTGTCATAGTAGTTAGGTAGTTACCCCATCTTGTGTTAAGTTTAGTTATAGTTTTTCCATTTACTAGTTTAGCAAACTTGGCACTAAATACGTGCCCAGATATTTCATCCATTATGTTAAATGCTGCTATCTCATTAGCTACTTTAGCAGTTACTTTATAGAAAAATTTCACTGCATGTTTTTCATTAGAAGGTGATGCACCAAGAACTCCATATACAGTATCACCATATACGAAGCCATTAGCGTCATTTGCTTCTATGATCTCAGAGTCTTCACATTCAACTGTGATTAGACTACTGCAGAACACGTATCTTTCGCCATCCACATTCACTTTTCTTGGCTCAGTTTTGTTATCTAAGCCTGCTATGTTAACCTCAACAGGAAGGTTATTTATCTTAACGTTATGATCTAGCCCAAATGCTTCCACAACTGGGTTTCTTCCTATAGTTCCATAAACGAAACTTGCATGCACGTTTCCTTCTTTGTCTTTAGTTATTTTGAATTTTCTTATCACTATTGTTTGTTCGTATAATTTTGCATTTAATGCTGCTCTAAGAGCTTGATTAACTGCAAAACTAGTTTCTTTTGAAGATTTGTTTAAATTTGATCTTAATATAGCCATAATGACCTCCCTTGGTATGTGGCACGACGTTGCGTGTTACTCCATTCATACCAGGCACTTTTGAGTTAAGGGCTTAGTGCGAACCCAAAGATTACGGTTTTGGTTGGTTATCCAGGAGCGCCACGAGGAGGCAACCGATTATTTAGCTCCCATATTTGTTTCAATTAAAAAAGAAAAAAAAAGAGGCCATAATGGCCCCATATTATAATATGTTTCTTTCTCTTAATTGTTGCTTTAATATTCCAAATGTTGTACAGTGTTTATATTCTGGACGCCAGTATTGTCTAGATATCTTAGCTACTTTACTAGCAAGATATTGACTAAATACTTCAGTACGTTCAAAATAATGTCTGTACTCTTCATATTTCTTTGGTAATTTAAAGTCTTCTGGTTGTGAGCATAAGAAGTTATACATTAAGAATAAATCTTCTGTATTTATGCTCATATTGTATTTTAAAGCAGACTTGATACATCTAAAGAATATAGATGTACCATTAAATGTGCCTACTGTTATCTCATTGTTATTTAGATCTTCAACGGCAGACTTTCTTATATGAAGTTTGCCATCATAATAGATCTTCTTAAAGTTTTGATCAAATCTATTAATGTGTTCAGTGATAGAATAGTCAACGACAACTATATCAATTGCCTCACCATCTACTTCATCTCTTAGTACGTCTTTAAGATGTCCTTTAGCTGTGTATTCTTTCTTGAACTCGTCTTTTAATCCATCAACTGTTATAAAACAATCGATATCATAAAATGGCTTGTTAAAGAAACAATCCACTAGACATCCACCAGCAACAACAACGTCACCGTATTTAGCACTTAGTACTTCGTGAGCTCTTTGCACTTTAGCAAATCTCTCATTTCTTCTTATTTGGTTCATTATAGTAGTAGAATTCATCATAGTATACCTCCAAGCGCATGTGGCACGACGTTGCGTGTTATTCCAATCATGCTAGAGTGGGCTTTTTAGTTTGAGCTAAACCCTAACTCATATGTTACTTCAAATAAAAAAGAAAAAAAAAGGGGCCTATTGGCCCTATTTATTATCAGGTGTATATTGTACACGCATTTTATCAGCTGCTTTACTATCAAAGTCTCTTACGTATTTTTGATACTCTTCATCTGTTAATTCTCTACCTCTTAATCTTTTTGTTCCTCTATAGTCATGAGCGTGTGCTCCGCCATTTCCAAATGGATGGTACTCAGGAGTACCATGATCATTAAGATCTACATCTAGCACAGGCTTACCGTTTTGTCCATATATTCTTCTTTGGACTACTCTTCCATTAGGATTTATCTTTTCAACTACTGAGTTTTTCTTCCAATGATCAGGTAAGTGACCTAATGATTGGTATATATAGTTATCAGTTTGTTTAGCTCTATTTCTGATACCAATAACAGTTGTAGCTGCAGTAATAACTGCTGCTCCTGTTATTGCTACAGGTGCTAAGTATGGACATGCCATACTAGCCTCTTTAGTTGCTTCTAATACTGCTGCTGCATCAGCATATACATCATTAGTACTGCTAGTTACTATTGTAGTAACCAATAATCCACCTGCTATAGTTTTCTTCATTGTATTCTTCATCATAATATAACCCCCCTTTATATTTATTTATCAGAATACTTATGATTATCTTTAGTTCAATTAAAAAAGAAAAAAAAAGACCTCTATATAGAGGCCTATTATCTACATACCTAATAAACTTTGTAATTGTGGAACTACTTCTTCAAATAAGTGTTCACTTATATATGCCATAGCATCTTCTGTATATTCTGCTGCATAATTTCTTGCATCTACTTCTTTTGGATGGTTGTAGTATAAGTTAACATAATCTTCAAAGTCTTCACATTCACTACCTCTTTTGTATTCTCCATTACACATATCCATATCATTGCTGTATTGTTTAGCATGTCTTGATTCATGTAAATAAGTGTCTATAGCTACTTCTAATGTGCATCCACAATCTATACCTTCGTCAGTCTCAAAATCTTTCTTATAGTTATTTATATAATCCATTAAATCAGGTCTTATTGTTATTAAGTTAGCTCTAGGTATATATACACCTAAAGTATTTTCAGACCCTGTATTTCCTTCTTTTACAAATACTGCTTCAAAATGTTCACTTTGTTCGCAGTAATCGTTTAGTAAGCTTTTTATACTTTTGTTTATTATTCTTCTAGCTTCTTTTCTTATGTTACTTGTAGGTAATTCATATACTAAATCTCTTAATTCGTCCATTATGTTTATTAAATTAGTTAAATTAGTCATAGTAACCTCCTAAAATGCTGTTAAAGGGCATCCAGCTCTACCCTACTATATACTGTTTCGTCTTAATTTTCAAAGACTCATCAGGGGACTTCGGCTTGGTCCCGACAGTACATATATATAAGCATATATAAAGGGGCCTTATATAGACCCCTGTATATACTAACTAAATATACTCATACCCATTTGTATAAGTGGTAGATTATTTTCTTCTGCTAATCTTTTAGCTAATTCTTTTAATTTATTAGGAGCGTCTAATGTTATCCATATACCTGTTATCTTAACATTAGTCACTACTATTTCGTTATTCTCTTCATTATCATCTTCATGTAACTCTAGATCTTTATAGTCATATACTAGACAGTCTAATTGATCTTCATCAAAGTATCTTCTATTTGTATCTTTCTCTACACCAGATAATAGATCATAAGAAGATGCCATTAGTATATCACCAACAACTGTAACACCCATTAAACCTAAATGTTTAGTAGATGTACATATTTGTCTATATGGACTATTCATTAGTGTATTGAATTTATATTCATATGGTTTACCTGTATGAAAAGCATTAAAACCATGAAATAGAACTACATCATTAAAACTTTCCATATTTATTCCAGTTATAGTATCACAGTATATTCTTGACATATTATACCCCCATTGTATGTGGTAGGACGTTGCCTATATACCCAATCATACTAGTATTAATATCTTTTTATCTTTAGTTTTCAAATAAAAAAGAAAAAAAAAGAGGCCTATCTAGGCCCCTTATAACATAGCTCTTATATCATTAATTGACATAGTTATACCTTCTGCTTTGTGTATTCTTTGTACATATTCAGCTCTCTTAGTCTTACATTCAGAACTTAATTGATAACGTATCTTATATCTACCATTATTCTTATAGTTATTAGCATACTTCATAGTCTTAAGTCTATTTATGAATACTTCTCCACCCTTAGTACTCTTATACATAGCAGTATATATACCTACTGGTATATGTGCTAATGTTTCATCTAACCATGTATGGTCTACTAGTATAACCTCTCCTGTTTCTCTTACTACTATATATACATTAGTTATACACATAGTAGTTATACTCTTATCATATTTGTTATGTGCAGCACAGCTATAATTAGCTATTATATCTACTGTATATCTCATATCATTTAGATATTTAAATGCTTCATCATGTGTTCTTGTTGCATATACTGTACCATTTTCTAAATGTTTATTTATTATTGCTTTTATTTCTTCATATGTTGGATTATCATATCTTAAGTTTAATCTTTCTTGTTCTTCTCTTAATTTAGTTATTCTATCTTCTTTCTTCATATTGTTATTCTTCATATTATTTTGTTTTCTCATTTCTTTTATTCTATCTGTAGCCTTAGACATATCTCATACCCCCTATTAATTTAATCTCATATATGTGTAGTCTAAGTAGGGTGGGGCTAACATTCCCTCACCCAACACATATATACATTAAATAGGTACCCTTGGAAATTTTTCAAATTTTTGATCCCCCATATAGGAGTTTTCATAAGTGCGATTTCTATATAAAAAATATATAATTTTTCAATTTCCTATAGGATTGTGAAATCTTTAACGAAGTATAAGAGTATTGAATACGCATACTATGACAATTGGGTCCTTGTCATAGTATGCGCTATATACAGAGCTTGACTGAACGAAGTGAGGGAAAGGAGGCCAATAAAGTTTCGTTCTAAATGGAAATGTTTTACTGATTATGAGCGCGATATGTCGTATTTTGTCGGTAATATATAAATACGCATTTAGAGTATACTTATTACTTATTTATGACAGATAATTTTCATTGTGCTATAAGAGTAATATGTATATGATTCTAAAACAAGAAAGGAGATAGGAAATGGCAAAAATACATTATATGAAAGACAATGATGGGAACTTGGTTTATCCAGTTACTCATGTAGATGCAGTATTAGACTCTAATGGAGTCAATGTACTAGATAATCTAAATACGAAGCAAGATCAAACAGACGAGTCTTTACAGACAAAAGACAAAACTATTGTTGGTGCTATAAATGAAGTTGCTGAATCTGTAACAGATTTAAGTGATGATTTTGTACCTAATACATATCTAACAACAGCAACATCCACTGAACTTAAATATGGTGGTGGGAATTATAATTCTGGAGGTAGTAGAGTATCTTTAGGATATAATAATACTGTAACTGGTGCAATATCTGCAGCTATAGGACAAGAAAATCAAGTTACTGGAGCATGTTCTCTTGCAATAGGTCGTGTTAATAAAAGTACGCAATATAGCGTCTTTATGATAGGCTCCGATAATAAAGAAAATAACTGTGATGGTTATGCTTATGCTTTCGGTGAAGGAAACTATTTAGGATTCAAAGAAGGAGACTATTTTGGTGCAAATTCTATGACTGGAGCAAGTGAAACATATGGTTCTTTTGCAATAGGAAAATATAATTATGTAGGATATGATAGTTACGCTATAGGAGAATCCAATAGAATTAAAGCGAATTCTCAAGGATTCGGACATAGTAATTACGCATATGATTATTCAACAGCCATAGGAAAAGGCTGTCATGCTATAGCAAATGGTTCTGTTGCCGTAGGAAATAATGCAAGAGCACAAGGAAATTATTATCCAACTGCAGTAGGTTATGCAGCTTGGACAGAAGCTGGATATACTTTTGCTGCCGGATATTGCGGATATGCAAGAGGTCAATATTCTATATCAATACAGGGCGATGCAAAAGAACAATACTCTGTAGCTCTTGGCTATAGTTCATATGCATTTAGTAAACGCGCCATAGCATTAGGCCCTAGTTCATACGCTACTGGAGAAAATGCAATATGTATAGGATATGATACAGTAACTAACGCTAAAAATGCGATAGCTCTAGGAACTAGCACAAGAGTTGGTGAAGCTGGTGAGGGTGTAACTGCTATGGGACATTTTAATGATGACACAGTTACAGGATGCTCTGCTGGTACAACAGGAACAGCTTTAGTAATTGGTAATGGTAGTTCTGATGATGCAAGATCAAATGCTTGTAGAATAACTTTTGAAGGTGCTGTTATAGGTAAGGCTGCTTATCAATCTTCAGGTGCTGACTATGCTGAATACTTTGAGTGGTTAGATGGTAATGTTGATGATGAAGATAGAAGAGGTTATTTCGTTACTTTAGACGGAGATAAAATTAAAAAAGCTAAAGAAGGGGATTACATACTAGGTATTGTATCTGCTTATCCTGCTGTTATAGGAAATAATGATATGGAATGGTCAGGCAAGTTCTTATTAGATGAATTTGGTGATCCAATTAAAGCAACAAAAAAAGTTAAAATGATAGAACATGAAACATGTGATGTCGTACTTACTGAAGAAGAAGAAAGAACTTTAAATCCTGAAGAAATAAAACAACGTGGATTAAAAGAAGTTGAAAAAGAAGTAGAATGTGAATACTTCGTTCTTAATCCAGACTTCGATCCTGATAAAGAATATGTTCATAGAGCAGATAGACCTGAATGGGATACTATAGGTATGCTAGGAGTTTTAACAGTATATGACGATGGAACATGTCAAGTAAATGGATTCTGTAAATGTAATAATGACGGTATAGCAACTGCATGTGAAAGAGGTTTTGATACTTACAGAGTTATAGAAAGAGT
>JAEIGA010004504.1_pt1 | contig 21567 bp, 38 predicted proteins | sample 9270691 | NCBI WGS metagenome assembly JAEIGA01 (sample SAMN17057246, study PRJNA624740) | gut metagenome | biome: biome; isolation source: fecal sample | host: Bos grunniens | place: China: Xizang | collected 2019 | reverse complement strand
TTACGAAGCATCTCGCAAATCCCGGTATAGACAGTTCCATACGTTTCGGTTCCCTCAACCTCAAACGTTCCTCCGTACGGCTTCACCCGTTCCAGTTCCTTCCGCACACCGTCCAGAACGGTGATATACCTGTGGAACTTCTTTTTTGCCGTGCTGTCATCAGGCGCGTTTCCCCAACACCCGACGAAATACAGTTTCATTTCTTCCAGCGTTTCCGCGATCTCGTCCTGCGTGTATTCTTCTTCGTTCATTGCTTCACCCCCCGTCCGCAATGCGGGCACCATTTCCAATGTCTGCTGATACCCCATCCGCAATACGCGCACGGCATCGACGCTTCATCCTTTATCCGCGTCAGCGCGATGACCGCCATCCTCATGGCCTCCTCGATCTCAGCCGCGTCCTTATACGTTTCCGGGTTATCCGGGTCGAAGATTTCGATAGCCCGGTCAATCGTCATCGTCTGCCTCCTTCATGCGGTTTGCAAGTCCTCTCAGCGCCGACCTTATTGCACGGTCCGCTTCCTCTTGCTCCCGTAGTTCGTCTTCCGTCACGGGGATGCCCATCTCCCGGCATTTATCGATGGCTTTTTTAACGCCCCACATTTTGCACATCACCCGGAAAGGCGAACGGTCATTGTATGCAGTCATCCGAATGCACCCCCATTGAGCCACAGCCCAAATAGCATCAGCACAAAGCCGACAAAAATGCCAATCACGAAACAATCCGACTTAGTCATCCCACTTCACCGCCCTTCCGCAGTTCAAGCAGTAATTGCCTTTGGTATACCATGACATTTTGCATTCCGGACATCTATAAAACTTAAATGTCCCCATGACAAGATAAGTCTCAGGCTTTACAGGTTCCTGTGCTTCCTTCAGTTCGCACGTATCGCACCACCGCTCCTGCGCCGTCTGAAGCACGAACTCCGCATCATAAGTCAGTTTACTCAGCATCCCGTGCGTGATGTCGCACATAACCTTCACATACTGCTCCAAAGCGTAATCCACGCCTTCAGGTGTCAATCCCCAACGGTCCGCGATTTCTTCAATCGTCATCGTCATCCTCCTCACACGATAAACCGCATCCCGCACTTCGTGCAGTGTCCCCACGCCGCTTGCCACTCGCAGGTCACATGGTTTTTCCGGCAGTGCATTTCCACCGTGCCAACGCCGCCACAGCGCCAGCAGTCTTCCGTTTCCACCTTTTCCCCGGCCCTGTCATCGAACCATTTCCGCATCTTGTCATTAAACCAATATTCCTTCCCGCAGGAATAGCATTTTCCGTCCGACCCAACCGGGACGTTGCACTTCGGACATCCGGGGCGGCGATATGTGCTGTCCGTGTGCATATCGTAATCAAGTATCCAGTCGGCTTTTTTCACTGTTCCTCCTCCTCGTTTCTGCATGGTGCGCGGCATCGTATTTCAGATGGCACGGCGCACACATCGCCATTAAGTTTTCCGGTCTCACATCTTCCGGGGTATGATTCAGATGGGCCACCGTCAGGGTGTTCCTGTGGGTGTCGAACGGCTCCCCCGGTCGGCGGCACTGCTTTCCGCACTTCTGGCACCGCCAGCCGCACGATTCCTTCAATGCCATCGCTATCCGCTCCCAGTCAGCAGGATAGCGTTCGCGTTCCATCGGCATACCATCATCCTTTCGTAAAAACGTCCCCTGCGGCAACCGTCCATTTGCGGCATCTACGCGACCCATGAAGCGATAAGGGGATCATGCCGTAGACAGCACCGACGCGAAGGAGGTGTCCGTCACCCACACGGACGTTGTTGCGTCCGGCCCAAGCGGGTGCCGCAGGGGACCAGTCATTCAATGATGAATTCAGAACGCAGAATGTAGAATGACAAGTCAGTCCGCGCCACGTTCATTGCCTTCCCCGATTTCCGTTCCTTCATTCAGCGTTCTGCGTTCTGCATTCTGCGTTCTCATTAGCGGATACCCGTCCAACCCCACCCCTTCAGGCGGCGGATCCGCCAACGCCCGCCGCCGCAGTTCAAGATACCGAAGATGCGCCTCACGCGCCGCGATCTGAACATCAACCGGGAGCGTCGGATCGAACGCGAATTCCGCGCCGGGACGATATCGTCAATGTAACTCTTTCCCATGTATCACCTCAGAAGGGAAGATCATCGTCCCCGTCAACCGGAACATACACATATTCCCCACGCGCTTCACGCTGGATAGCGTCCCGCTCCTCGGCCTCCTCCTGTTTCGCCGCTTTCTGCGTGTTCTTCATCACCTGATACGCGTCCGTCTCGTTCTCGCCCTTCGGAGACAGGAACTCCACGTCATCAGCAGTAACTTCCAAATTCGCGTAGGTCTTGCCGTCCTTCCCCGTGTATGTGCTGACGCTCACCGGGCCGATGACACACACCTTCTTGCCCTTCGACAAGTACTTGGCGCAGTTCTCGCCCAACTGCCGCCACACCGTCACACGGAAGAAATCTGCTTCAGGCTGGCCCTGCTGTTGACTCTGTTTCCTGCGATTGACTGCCACAGTGAACGTACACACGTTAATGCCGCTCTGCGTTGTCCTCAGTTCCGGTTCACGCGTCAGATTTCCGATAATCGTCAGCTTGTTAATAAGTCATCCCTCCTTTAGTTCACGTTTTCAAAAACATGGTCAATTGCCGTCATAACTTCACCAAGTTCATTCAGCGTGCTGTATTTGCCCTTGAATATCCTCAGTTCGTCCATAGCCGTGTGCAGAACAAGCAACCGAGTCTTTTCATCGGACAAAGCCTTTTCAACCGTCATATACTGCGCTCTGTCTGACCGTTTTTCACTCGTGCTGACATAAGCCCGCGTAATAAGCTTGCCCTCTTCCTTCGTCTTGTCTTCGTATACCACGCGGAGATTGCAGATAAGAAGCCGTGCCTGTTCGCACCTGTACTTTTCAGCGGCGATATTGTCATCCCACTCAAAGCAACCGTGCAGAGGACTGCTTTCCGGCCTCGCTTCTTCCACGACCGCTTCTTTTGTCAACGCCCCGGTCTTCTTCTCAATCTCTTCAAAGATTTGTCCTGCTACATTCGCGTCAACGCCAGATACGTTATAGGACCACTGATAGACCATTTAAACCCTCCTGTTTTTTCTTTCCTTGCCTGACTTGCCCAACCTTACCTTACCTTACCAGACCTAACCAGACCTAACCTAAACTGCCATGCCTTGCCTGACCGTTCCGCGCCCAACCTGACAAAACCCCACCCGACCTTAACTGCCATGCCACATAGAGCCGTGCCTCGACTTACCGTGCCGCGCTCAACCCCAGCAAACCATACCATGACTGCAACGCCTTAACACGCCGCGCCTTACCTCCCAGACCCAGCCTTGACTGCCGTAACGGTCCCTACCAGACCCAACCACAACGCAACGCATCCACACCATGACTGCCATGCCCAAACCTGTCCAAACAAACCCTCGCCCGCCCAGACAAGCCCAACCATAACTGCCAAACCAGACCATACCCAGCCGCTCCTTGCCTTGCCTGACCAAACCACGACTGCCTTACCGGGCCAAACCACAATTCACATTGCCATGCCCAAACCAACCATGACTGCCATGTCTCAACATACCGGAACGCGCCTCGACAAACCACACCTCGCCTTGACTGCCATGCGTGACCCGACCGCAACAAGCCGCAACACACCTTGCCGTGACTGCCATGCCTAACATCGACACGCCCACCCCACCGGACCTCGCCTTAACTGCCGCGACAGTCCACACCCTACCGCGCCTTGACAAGCCAAGACTGCCACATCACTCAGTCGCTAAGCTCAACGTGGAACATCCCGTAATTCCCGGACTTTTCCGGCCTCCATTCACCGATACCGCAAGCGAACCCGCCCAAGTTGATGATGTTGATAAGGTCATTGAGCTTGTATTTCCCATTCACGTTGTAGCGAATGATAACATCAGCATACCAGTTATCGAACCGGGGACGATACCGAAGGTCAGTACCGCTGATACCAACCGTCACAGGGTCTTCCTGCATTTCGGGAATCATCACGCCATCGCCCTGCTTCTTGATGGTGATAAACTGCGGGTCATCCACGCCCCAAACCTGAAACTGTCCCATCAACGAAACCTTGTCCTTGCTCCATTCGTTGCGGTACGCCGCGCTGACTCCGGCCTGTTTTACCGCGCTTGACGGGAATCCAAAACGCGCTTTACCACTCTGGATAGCCTTGATGAATCCTTCTTCCGTGTCTTCTTCCGGCTTTCCAGCCAGCCAATACGCGGAGTTGATGAAGTCATACACAGGGTCCTTTGCTTCGCGCTTCTTCGCTTTCTTCCCGGTCATCGTGTCAAGCATCTGTTTCTTCGCCTTTTCGGTCCAATTATGGACCAGCAGAGGAGTATCACCAATCAGCCTGATTTGTACGCTTGCGAGTTCCACCGGGGTAATCTGAACCAGTTCCTGCTCCTTCTTAGTAGCCATTTTTGTTTCCTCCTTGATTTTTGTTGTTTGAGTTTGTTGCTACTTTTTCAGTTCCCTTAGTTCGATGCGAGACCAATTTATATTAAGCGGGTTCCTCCTTTCCGGGAGGGGACAGCGTCCGGGCTTGTCCTGCGTGTCTTTATCACACGCCGGGGCCGTTCTGCCGTCCCTGCTCCCGGGCGGCGCGTCCGTTCGGTGGGTTTTGTATGCTGACCATGCGATTCATGGATTTTGCGCCCCCATTCCTCACACGATCAAGGGTCTGATTTAAAGGCCAGATATTAAATTATGGAGAATGCTTGTTTCTTTGTCCGTGTAAGCCGCTTCTGCCCCCACCGTCGCGCCGCAGGCGGCACCCGCCGCCTTGTCTGCTTAAACTGCCATCGCCGCGCTTTCGCACAGATCCGGCAGATTCGCCCGTACCAATGCCGTCGGGATCGGCGGACACACCGCGTTCCCGCATTTGGCCACCTGTTCGCTGCGCGGATACTCATTGCCGTCCGCGTCGTGGTCGATCACATAGTCCGCCGGGAACCCCTGCGCGTTGAACAGTTCCCTGGGCGTCAGCATCCTGAGACCGATGTCCGTGATCCGGTATTCCGTCCCGTACACCGTCACCAGCCCGAAACGGTCATGCCCGGTCTGGGTGGGCATCGGCTTCGTCACCGCCGTCGGCTGTCCCGCGTTCCCGTAATACGATGTCAGGAACGCGTTCACCAGCCCGAAATGATTGGACTGGGCCGTCATGGTCGGGATCGGCTCATCCGGCGCGGTCCCCGTACAGTGGTTGTTGAACTGCGTCAAAAACGCCATGCACAGCCCGTAGCGGTTCGACGCGTCCACCGTCATCAGCGGCTCGTCCACGCCCTGGCCCCGGAATTCGGGGGAAGAATGGTACTGGATCAGGAATGGCTTGTCCCGGAACTTCTCCACGCCCGCCGCGATCCGCGCCAGGGTCTTTTCCGCCAGCGGCCTCACCGCCCGGATCCCATACTGCTGCCAGATCTCCTCGCTGGTGGCGAAGATGCTGGGACACGGGATCGTCCAGTCAATGCACTCGCGCACCGGCACCCAGGGTTGTTTGATGCCCGCGCGGACCTCCATGCTGTCCGGGTCCCCGTGCGTCGGTTCCGGCCACACGATGGGCCGACCGTCACAGCGTGCGATCAGGAAAAACCGCCGCCGGGTGGTGGGCGCGCCGTAATCACAGGCCCGCAGGATCCGCCACTGCACCTCATACCCCAGCTTCCGCAGCTGCCCGACAAACCGGATGAACGTTTCGCCCTTGTACGCCGGGTCCGGCTTGCTGTCCTTCGTCAGCCGTCCCCAGTCCATGAACTCCTCCACGTTTTCCAGCATGATCACGCGGGGATGTACCTTCTTGGCCCACTTGACCGCCACCCAGGCCAGGCCCCGGATCTTCCCGCTGACAGGCTTCGCGCCCTTGGCTTTGCTGAAATGCTTGCAGTCCGGGCTGAACCACGCCAGGCCCACCGGCCTCCCGGCGCACGCTTCCACCGGGTCCACCTTCCAGACGTCCTCGGTGTAATGGGTCGTGTCCGGGTGGTTCGCCCTGTGCATCGCGATCGCCGCCGGGTCGTGGTTGATGGCGATGTCCACGCTGCGTCCGATGGCGATCTCGATGCCCGTTGACGCGCCGCCGCCGCCCGCGAAGTTGTCTACTACGATCTCACGCATGGCCCACCTCACACCATCAGCACGATGGCCACCGCCACCGCCACATACGCCAGGATACCCACGAACACCATCCTGTCGAAGGTGTCCGTCACATCCTCGCCGATGTGCATCCGCACATGACGCATCTTGGGCCGCGCCGGGTACAGCGCCACCCGCGCCCGCTCATTCTCAAGGTCCCGCCACATCTGCCGCATTTTCCTGCGCTGGATCCTGCGATCCTGCCGGTCGGAAGGTTCACACTTGATCATCGCTTCGTCCTCCTCGTTATACTTCGGTGATGTCCACACCATATTTCCAGTACATCAGCGCCTTTTTCAGCTGATAGGTCTGGGTCCGGCATCCCTTCGCGTCTTCGATCACGTTGTCCCCGGTTTTCGCGTCGATGTAGACGAAATCCGCCACATAGTACCGCGCCCGGTATTTGTCGGTCTTCGGCACGATCTCAAACTGCACCTGACGCTGTAGATCGCTGATCAGCCCCGCTTTTTCCATCAGCTTCAGCTCACACCACCGGTTTGCCTCGCGCCGACTCGCGAACGTGATCCCGTCTACCTGGGTCTTCCTAGCCCCGTACTTGTTCACCGTTTCTTCTCCTCAAGCCACAGACAATAGCTGTCCTTGTCCCATTCCGCGCTTCCGATCTCGCCGCTCATGTATTCCGCAGACCGCCCGAACAGGTCCAGGATCTTCTTGAAATAATCCGTCCCCAGGCTGTCATAAAACACGTCCGCGTCATCCGGGATGCCCTTCAGCGCGTCCTTCAGTTCCTTCACCGTCATTGTTTTGCCTCCTCGCTTGTTTTGTCAGCCCGTATTTCCGGGCGATCCGTTCATCCATCTTCACAGGCTCCGCGTGGTACTTTTCGCAGAACGCCGTCCCGCCGATATTGTGGTATTCCCCGTGGTGTTCCCGGCACAGCGGCATCACCATCGCGCCGATCTGCGGTTTCGTGTCCCTGTTGTACCCCATCCCGATGGCGTCAACATGGTGCAGGTCCGCTTTCTTGCCGCACACAAGGCACCGTTTGTGCATCAGCGCGGCGTAGGTGTACCGCTCCAGATCGTCCGCCAGTTCCCGCAGCGGCTGTTTCGTCGGGACATCGTTGTCCAGGCAGAAGTTGATCAGATAGTCCAGGAAAAGCGAAGCCGTTCCCTTGTCGCACCCGCCGCCGATGGCGAGGCTGATCACGCTGCTCTGCAGCTGCTCCATGTTCGTCCGCAGGAAGTCCGCCGTCAGCCCCTTCCGTGCGTCTTCCGGGCCGTACCCCGACCAGCACGCGATCTCGCCGACGATGGCGAAGATCTTCCTGCGCTGATCCTGCGTGATCTCCTCCCTGTCCGGCCACAGCACACGCACATCATCTCGCACGTCCTCCGGCAGCGCGGCAGCGATCAGAGCGCGGCCGTCCGGCAGGATGCCGTACAGGGTTCCGGTGCTTTCCTTCATGCCGTGGACCTCGCTTTCTCGGCCCGCACCTTCGCCATCGCCTCCGCCAGGAGCGGACTCACGCCGCCCTCAAGCTGTTCGTCGGTGTAGCTGCGCTGCGTGAACTGCTGGGCGTGGACGGCCTTCGGCGCGTCCCGGCCCTTTGCTTTGCGCTTCTCGTCCGCCGCCTTCGCCTCCGCCACCGTGCGGATCCCGGCGCTTTTGAGCCTCAGGAGAACGCTCTCGACGTAGGCCCATTTCCGCGCCCCGTTGGCCACAGCCTGGTCAATGGCGTAGCTGACCATTTCGTCCCCGATCTCCTCACGGTACTGGGCCAGCAGGTCGTAATGCGTGTCCGTCAGCCCAAGCAGCTCCCGTTGCACTTTCACGACCAGCGGGTCTACGGTCACCGGCCCGAAGGGCGTTTCCTCGCGCACGCCCGCGCCCGCGTTACCGCCGGTGGTGGTAAGAGATTCTGTTTCTGTTTCAGTTTCTGTTTCAGTTTGGTTTTTTTGCTTTCCGTTGGTTTTCTCAGGTTTCGTCTGGTTTCTGTTGGTTTCGTTTGGTTTTCGTTGGTTTCCGTTGGTTTTAGCAGGTTCGTCCTGGTTGCCTTCGGTTTTCGGTCTGCCGCCCTTCATTCCGGCTTCGCACTTCTTCTCGTACTTCTCGTTCTCGCGGTCTACCTTCGTCTTGATCGTCCGAAACAGCACCGTGGCCATCGGGGAGAGGCCCTCGGCCTCTTCCCCGGTCTCGGTGTATTCGCTGATCGCCCAGATCGCGTCTGCAAAATCTTCCTTTGAAACGACGCCCTTGAAGGCTTTCAGATCTTCCGTGTAAATCAGGAATGCGGGCAGCATGATCTCAGGCTCCTCTCCTCGCGTATTTCTTGATGCAGTCGGCGCACAGCGCTTTCTTTCCGAACGATCCGGCGATCTCCAGCTGCTCCCGGACGCTCACCTGTTTGCCGCTCTTGCCGATCACCGGCCCCAGCTGGATCCCACACTCCTCGCACACGTACACCGGATCCCCGGCCATCGTCACCGCCGGAGCGTCGCTCCGGGTCTCTTCCTCCGGCAGGTCCTCGCCCGCGTAGATGTACAGGCCCAGGCCGTGCCTCGCGCAGGCCTTCGTCAGGCTCCGCTGGATCGCCTTGTTCACGTCGAAGCTGGTCACCTGGTCCGCCGGAATGCTCCGGTTCCTCAGGTCCATCACCGGCAGGAATTCGATATGCTCCAGCCGCTCGTCGCCGTCCACCACGGTGACCCCGGTCTTCACCCAGCAGGTGCGCCCGTCGGTGTGGTAGCACAGCCCATCCTTGTTCTCGTAAACGGTATAGTAGGATCCCGGATACAGCTTCTTCACCTCGGCCCAGGCCCACGCCCAGCTCAGATAGGTCAGGCCGTTCTTCTTCTCGGTATGCCCGTTGCAGTTGATCGCGTTCAGCCTGTTAAAAGCGTCCATCGTCATCCCTCCACTTTCACTTCGAAACTCTCCGGCACTTCCACCCTGGTCACGCCTTCGATGATCTCCCCGGTTTCGTTCAGTTCCTTCTTCAGCCCGGCCCAGTCCACTTTCTCGGTGATCACCGTCTTGATGTACTCGGTCCGGCCCGTCTCCTTCAGCGTCTGAAGCAGTTTCTCGTCATCATGCTCCAGCTTCGTCGTGGCCTTCTTCAGCACCAGTTTCCCGCCGGGGACCGGATAAGACTTCTGGGTCTTGGTCTCCCGCATCGGCACCTCGTCCGCGTAATCCCTCAGATACGCCGTCATACGCTCCACGGTCGCCGCGCACCGGGCCTTCGCCCGTTCGATCTGAGCGGCATACCAGCTGACCATCCGGTCGCACTCGGCTTCGGCATCGCGGATCCTATCGACGCACCAGGCAGCGCCCGCGTCATCCCACACCCGGAAGCCATCCTGCTCCCGCTCCTCGTCCTCGAATTCCACCATCATCCGCGCTTCGCTCATTTTGTCCTCCTTATTGACTTTTCGTTCCCCGTGCCGTATCATAGACACGAGGATTGTTTTGATCAGCCCAGGATCATCAATCGTCTTCCTCGGTCTCCTGTGCGCCAACACAGGGGGCCGCTTTTTTATGCGGTTTCCGCTCACCCCAGGACTTCTCCGGGCAGTCCAGCTCCCGCATCACCTCAAGCTCTTCCGGCGTCATTGTCTCCCGGCTCCTTTATCAGCATTCTCAGGCTCGTCAGATTCGGTTCCTCACCGTTCTTCACGCACTGGAGCACGTACTTTCGGATCAGGTCGTACCGGGTCTCTACATGAATGTAATGGTCGTGCTCCTCCTCGCTGATCGTGTACACCAGTTTCATTTCTTCACCCCCTCTCTACGCCCGTTTCCTCGGGATCAGGTACGGCGTCTTCGGCTCTCTCACCCCCTTTTCGACCGGCTGCGTCATCCGGCTCCGCTCCCACGCCTCCAGGTCGGAGGATCGCGCGAACAGGCGATTTCCGACCCGGAAGTGGGGAAGAGCCCGCAGGATCTCCGCGCCCTTGTGCCTCGCGCACCCGTACCGGCTGCAGATCATCTCGACGGTGACCAGGTCTTTCATGCGCTCTCACCCTGTTCCGCCTGGCCAAGAAGCTCCTCTATGCTCACGTCAAGCGCTTTGGCCAGTTTCACCGCATTCGCCATCGAAGGCTGATACTGTCCCGCTTCATAGCGGCAGATACAGATCCGGGGGACGTTGGAGATCTCCGCCAGTTTGTCCTGGGTCAGCCCGTGCCGGACCCGGATCTCCTTCAGTTTGGACATCTGTCACGCTCCTTTCTTTTCAGAACTGATATCATTATATATCAATTCGGATACGTTGTCAAACAGTAATTGTTCAGAACTGATATGCCAACGGGTAAAAAATTTTCGGGCTTCTGGTGCCCTGCGCCGGGTCCCCGTCGGAGGCCCGGACCAGGGGATCAGTCGTCCTCTACGATCTCAAGGTCCCACACATAACCGCCGTCCGGGCAGGCCTCCCAGCCGAAGGACTCGCAGATCTCGATCGCCTCTTCTTCGGTCAGGCCGGTGTACATATCCCGCCGCGTGCCGCCCAGGGATACCATCTGGATCTTGTACTGTTTCATGCTCATTCTCCTTTCATCTCCAATACCTTGTCAAAGTATTTGTTCTGCTCCAGTTTCAGAATGTACTTGAGCCGCTCGGCCCTGTCCGGGAAGGTCTTCTTGCGGATGATCGGCTGGCCCATCAGCCGCTCGACCCAAACCAGTGTGAACATCGCCTCGGCCTCCTTTCTCTTGGGGTTCTTTCTCAACCCTCTCTATTATATATCATTACTGATACGCTGTCAACAACAAATTGTATCTTTTCTGATATTTTCTTTCATATCATATGTGATATAATTGATGCGGGAGGAGGTATCAAAGATGAATAACGTTGCGACCCTGAGAAACATCCTTTCCATGACCCAGGACGAATTTTCCGAACATTGCGACGTGTCCAGGATCTCCATCGCACGGTATGAAGCGGGCGGCGAGATCAACCGGAAGAACGCCGTCAAGATCGCGTCCGCGTGCGGCGTCTCCGTCGCATACGTTCTCGGCATCACAGACACCCCGTCGCCGGACAGCCAGCAGTTCATGGATGACGAGGCCCTGGCCATCCGCGAACGCCTCCGCCGGGATCCGTCCTACCGGCTGCTCTTCGACGCCGCCGGGTCCGCGCCCCCGGAGCACCTCCGCGCCGCCGCCGCCATGCTGAAGGCCCTCGGAAAGGAAAACGATGAAGAAGATTAAACTCTACGAAGGCGAATATCGGGTCTACATGGTCCCGTTTCCCGGCACGATCCACGGTGCGCTCCGTACGGATCGGGACGGTTACCCGTCCATCTACATCAACGACTGGCTCGGCCCGGACGCAAAAAAAGCCGCATTCGATCATGAAATGCGGCACGCGGAAAACGACGATATGTACAATCTGAAACCCATCCGGGAGGTGGAAAATCTATGAAACGCATCACCGCTCTGATCGCCGCGCTGCTGCTCCTCGCGTCTACCGCCGTCGCGGAAATAGATTTGTCCGGCATGACACTGGAGGAGATGATCGAACTGCACGAACAAATTCAGCTTGCACTGTTTGAACAGGCGAAATCTGTTGTTGTGCCTCAGGGAATATGGCTTGTTGGTAAAGACATCCCCGCAGGGACATATCTTATCCGGTGCGCAGATCTAAGCAGATCGGAAAGCTCAATGAGGTTTTGTACGTTTAAATGGGGAACGACAAAGCCGGACGATCTTGGTTTCTTTGAAGGCAAAACACAAATCGGTCTTGTTTCGCTTTATAATCCCAACAATTCGCATTACATCGAAGGTCAAACATCTGAGCTTGTCGTGGAGCTCGAAGACGGAATGTATGTCTACATCGGCAAAATAAATAATCGTGTTGAGTTTTTCCAATACACGGGAACACCATCGTTTTCTTTCGACTGGTGATCACCCATGCCGAAACAAAAGCGCCAGCGGCTGAAGCGCCGCAAAGACGGTCGATATTGCTGCGTGTTTCACGGGAAACAGTTCATGGGCCTCACGGAGGATGAGGCCCTGGCGAAGCGCGAGGATTACATCCGGCTGCTCCGGTCCACGGAATACACCCGCATCAATCCCACGGTCGGGGAGTACGCGGGCGAGTGGATCAAGCGGGAGAAATCCTCCGTCGCCGATCAGACCTACCGCGAAGCGGCGGTCCTCCTGGAGAAGCTGGTCCGCGCGATCGGCGACGAATACCCACGCGACGTCCGGCCCTCGGACATCAAACAGATCTACGTCACCGCATTCCGTGGGCTCTCCTCCTCCTACATCCGCGCCGCCGCGCAGCTATTCCGCGCCCTGTTCGACGCGCTGGTTGAGGACGGCCTGTGCAGGACGAACCCGGCCCGCCAGAAATCCTCCAAACCGCCCGCCGGGACCGTCGGCGGCAACCGCGCGATCACCGCGCAGGAGCGCGAATGGATCGACACGCTGTGCCTCGATCACCGCGCCCGCCCCGCCGTCATGGCCATGCTCTACGCCGGTGTCCGCCCCCAGGAAGCGAAGGCGATGGTCATCGAGCGCGACATCGACACGGAACACGATATCGTCACGGTCCGCGAGTCCGTGCATCTCAAGGGACATAATCAGTACGACAGCACCGAAAAGCTGAAGACCGCCTTCTCCCGCCGCGAGGTCCCGCTCTTTCCTCCGCTCAAGGCCGCTGTCCTCGGCAAAAAAGGCCCGCTGATCCCGTCCGCGAACGGCAAGCCTGTCACCGTCCAGGCGTGGCGCTCCGCCTGGGAGTCTTACGTTCACGCGATGGAGAACGCCATCAACGGAATGCCGCGCCGGTGGTACCGGAAGACCAAAGCACACAAGGCCATCCTGGCCGAAGCAGCCCGCCTCCGCAAGGCGGGCAAAAAGGACGAAGCCGCCGCCGTCGAGGCCCGGATCCCCGCGTGGATCCCGTTCACCGTCCGGCCCTACGATCTCCGCCACAGCTTCGCCACCATGTGCCGCGACGCCGACCCGCCCGTGGAGCTGAACACCTGCGTGCACTGGATGGGACACAAAGACGCGAAAATGATCCTCCGCATCTACGACGAATACACCGCCAGCCGCAGCCAAAAAGAGGCCGACCGCCTCAAAAAAACGCTGTTTCATATGCAGGACGATATGCAAGCCGCATCCCCGCCCCCGCCAACGCCCGAAACATAAGGCTCCGCACATCCTCCTCTCTGACGGCTGTTAACCGAAGGGTTGTAGGTTCGAGTCCTACCTGGGGAGCCAAAGAAACCCCGGAGCCAGCGCGGTTCCGGGGTTTTTGTTATGGTCGTTTATGGTCTGTTATAGTAGCCTGTGGCTGTTGCAAAATATGCAACAGATATGCAAAAAGCCCCCGGCTTTCGCCGGGGGTTGTTGAAGAAGTTCAAGCACAGGTTCAACGTCACTTCAAATCGTCCACGTCTTCGGGCGGGTGCGTCTCAGGCTCCACCACATACGTGTCTGCCTTCGCGCTTGCCGCGTCGGCGAGGCCCTCGCCGATGATGTACGCCACAACGGACGCCGCCGCCATGATGCAGCCCGTGATCTCGTTGACCATGCCCTCGTCCATTTTGAACGCCAGCAGGAGGCCGCTCACCAGTCCGCACACAGCCATCCAGAACTTGCGCGAGGTCAGCTTGCTTACCCAATCAATTTTCGTCATCGTCATCCTCCTTTGTCACGTCATACTCTCCGGCCCGCAAGGCCGTATAGAAACTGCGGAGATAAAGGCGTTCGTTCCGCGTCAGCGGGAAAAGAAAGAGCCATGCCACAAATCCCTCGCCAAGAAGGAACCCGCCAAGCATGGCCAGAAAAACGCGCAGCTCAATCGGCATCGTGCGGCTCCTCCTCTTTTAGGACGGTCGGGAGCGTCATAAATGAATTGAACAGTTGCGTAACAGCCCCGTTTCCGCCCAGCGCGTGGTAACAGGCATACACTTCCTTCATCGCATTTTTGTACTGAATGGACGCGTATCCATCGCGGATCGCGGCCTCGCAATCGCTGACCACCTGACGGCTCAGCAGCGCCTTCATTCCGTTTTTGATGGCCTCATTCTCATCGCGCTGCTGTTTCACCTTTTTCCGCAGCGAGTTATACAGCGCCACCAGGATCCCGCCCGCAATTCCGAAAATCCACTGGATCCAATAATGGCTGATCCAATCGGGAACCACCGTAATCACCCCCATTATGTATAGTCGATATTGGTCAGCGTCTCGCTGCGGCAGTCCAGGCCCAGCGCCTGACCGATGATCCGATACGCCTTGAGCACCTCGTCCATGGACGGTTTCCCGGTGGGCGTCACGGGGATCTCCGGCTCGGCGCTGTCGGTCTCGCCCCCGTTCAGAGCGGCGTCCAACGCGGCGCGAGTCTTTTCGCCCACGATGCCGTCCGCCGTCAGGCCGTGGGCCTTCTGGAAGGCGATCACCGCGTTCCGGGTGCGAGTCCCGAACACGCCGTCCGCAGTTCCGCACTCGTAGCCCAGGCCGTTCAGCGTTTCCTGCAACAGTTTCACGTCGCTCCCGGAACATCCGGTCTTCAGCGTCCGCATGGTCTCCCGCTCCCGCGCCCTGGAGATCTCCTCGTCCGTGTACAGGCCGCGCGGGATTGCATAGTGCGTCCACGATGTATCGGACAGGGACCCATACTTCACGCCCCCGTTGGTGGTGCAGTGGATAATGATCCCGTCGCCGATGTGCATGCCGGTGTGGGCCATTTTGCCGTCGCTCTCGCGGTACTTGAAAACATTGCAGACCAGGTTCGGGATGTCCTTCGACAGGCCCCGCTCCACCCAGTCGCTCACGGTGTTGTACTGGGTCGTTGCGCCGACGGTGCTGATGCTGATGTCCACCTGGTTCAATAACCACCAAGTAAAGCCCCTGCAATCAAACACCTGTTCCCCGTGCCGATACTCGCCCAAGGCCCCGTAAACGTATTTGCATCCAAGACGCGATTTGGCCAGGCTGACGATCGTCTCGCTGCGCTCGTTCGGCGTCGGCCCCAGGGCGTACAGGTCATAGTACCGTTTCCCGTATTCCGCCCGCGTCGCCTTGTTTTCGTCGCTTTGATCGGCGGGTTTTTCATATCCGGTCAGCACCGCGTCGGCCGCTTCCCGAACGGATTTCGCGTTCAACAGGATAGCCATCACGGTCTTATACTGACCCAGTTCGTCCCACAGAAAGGCAAGCTGTCCGTCCAGGTCGCCGATGGATTTCCCCGCGCCCCGTAGGGCGTCATACAGGGCCTTTTTGCGTGTCGAATAGGTCCACTGAGCCAACCCATAGGCCGCACCGTCTGAGACGAAGGAATCCCTGGTATATTCTCCGCTGTCCACGGAATCGGTGTACTCATCGTCTGTCATGCCCAGCAGCCGCTCGTACCTGTTTTCAAGGTTCCGGGGGTTAAGGCCGGACTCCGCGCACAGGTTGCCCATCAACCCGGCAACGCCGAACTCATTCCCGATCCGCTCCCACAGCCAGCGCCAGATAAATTCAGCGTTATCCATTCTCCTGCACCTCGGCGGGTTCCGGGAACGCGCCCTCGCTGTCCCGCAGGATGGTGCGCCCATCGGACTGCGTCAGGATCAGCGTAGTCATAGCACGATTGGTCGCGGCGTAGTTCGCGGACAGGCGATCGTAATACGCGCTTTTCGCGGCTCTGAGGGCCGCGTCCGTGTCGGTGTAGGACAGGCTGTCAAAAGTCTTCGGGAAGCCCTGCACCGCGCTGAAAAGCCCCTCCGGGTGAGATTCAGAAACAACGACCTGATAAGCATTAACGATGTAGATTTGACGCATGATAACCGCTCCTTTCCTATTCATCGATAGCAACAATAAAATAATTGTAAGTCAGCCCTTTGACAAGCGAAGACCATCCGGAAGCTGTAACATCCACCGTGGAAAACGTGATACCGGTCTCAGAGCACATCGATCCGCCCGTGACCCCGTTTGAAAGGGTCCCGGTCGACGGAATAACGCGCATGACGTAAACATTTGAGCTGTATTCTTCGCTGTTGATTTCGCGCTTTGGATAAACGCCAATATATGCATATCCACGCGCATTCGTCGACCCGGACGACATGATGGACGTTTTTGCGTTATCCGTGGCTTCGACCAGAAAAATGTAATTTGAAAACGTTTTGCCGAATTCCAGTGTGTAAGATGTCGCGTCCGCCGGGACTGTAAAAGTCCCGGATACATAATCCGCCCCGGTTGCCCCTTGAGCCATGATCGTCATCAACCCCCTCCTGAGCTGCATCACGTCCACGATCCCACCACCCCCAGACGTCCGTACAGGATGTTGATCTCGTACACAGTATCCGCGTCCAACGCAGTCGGGTCGAAACCGTTGGCCCACTTCATGGTCATGCCCGTGGGCGGCGTGACGGTCAGTAGGGCGGGCGTGGAGCCGGACGTAAACACCACATCCACGCACCCGCTTGCGGGCGGCACGATGGTGATGGTGGACACCTCACCGCAGATGTACCGCACACCCGGAAGGGCGGTGATGGACGGGGTCGTGCCGGAAACGGTCACAGGCGCGCAGTTGAGTTCGTCCACGATGGTGGTCTCGGCGGCGTTGGTGCCGGGCGTGATATTAGCGCCGGAATTGATGCCCGTGGTCGCTTTATAAAGCTTGTTGTTGGCAATAAACAACTGTCCGCTCGTGATGTTGCTTCCCGCAACAGCCTTGCCGTTAACCCCCGATGTCATAGGCACGCCCAGACTCGAACCGACAATGTCATACTGCCGTTTCGACCGGACCACATAGCCGCCCGGATACGCTACGGGATCGTAATTGATCAGCAGATACGTGCCGCCCGTCGGGATCTTCAGCGTGATCTGTGCGGAACGGTAATCTATCGTTCCGCCGTTAGATCCGCTCCGGGCGACAGGCACCCGGTCGCTACCGATGATGGCCCACGGATTGCGGTGGGTGGACATCGATGTGCCGATGGCGACCTCGAAAACGTCGCCCGCCGTCACGGGGATGGATACACACTTCACGTTTGGGTAGCTTTCCGGGGCGTCCCTCGGGCTGGCGTCGGTCGCCGTGCCCGCCGTGGTATACCAGTACCCGCTCACGCCCTCCGCGAGTAGGTTGTACCCCGGATATGCGTTGTCGTGACCCGCGCCGGTAAAGGCCTCGATCGTTGCGGCGGCGGCTTCGGCGTCTTCAGTGGCCTGTTCGCATTCCTCGATCTGAGCGATCAGCTCCTCCAGGCTGGGCACGACGCCCGCCGGATCCACCACCGTGTCGCTGGTGCTCCTGTACACGCTGCCGGACACCGCGTAGATGGCCGTGGTCACATCGTCCCCGGAAACGAAGACCACCATGCCAAAGCGCCCGTTCACGGTATAGCAGCTCTGCGGCAGCGTGATCGTCGCCACGTTCCCGTCCAGGCTCCCAATGAAATACACGGTGGTCTCGTCCGCCCGCAGGAACCGCGCCGACACCGTGCCGCTCATCGCGGCGGAGGCGTTTACGCAGGTGATTTCGAAGGTGTGCCCCGCCTCCTCCAGCTGATAAAGCGGGCCTTCGAGCTGGTCCACCTTCTGGATCTTGCTCAGATCCGACGTTTTCTGGATCACTCGTGAAATCATGCGCCATCACTCCTTTTCAGTCCGATCCGCGTCTGCCCGTCGGGATCCGCGCAGATCATGTACAGCTGGGTGTATCCCTCAAACTCCACGCGCCGCGAATCCTCATTATCCTTGAACGTGTCCACGATCACGGTCAGGTTGTCCGGGTCCGAAAACAGCAGGCACGCGTCCGCGATGCCGATCGTGCCGTGGATCCACAGATACCCCGCGTATTCACCGCACACACTGATCGGGAACTCAGTTCCGTTCGCCAGCCTTACGATCCGCTGCGCCATTCGCCTCATCCTCCTGTCTCTTGATCTCGGCCTTGATCAGATTGATGCAGCCGATCATCCGGCCCAGGTCCTCGTCGCCGGACACCCGGATCTGGCACAAAGTGTTGTACAGTTTCCAAAGCGTGTTGTGATCCATAAATCCTCCTTTGCATCCGCGATCAGTACTGTTTCGCGTCTGAGTATGTCTTTCCGCCGATCGTCACGCTGGCCTGGATATACCCCTGTGCCGGATAACTCCACGACCATGTTGCCTCGCCGACACCGGGCATCGACACGCTGGACCTGGCCCGGATCGTACCGCTTGAACTGCCGCTCCGAAGATAGATCGGACACGATCCGCTCGACCAGCTGCCGCTCGTCACATACAGGGACTGACTCTTCTGCTCTGTGCTCGGCGCGGAAGCGCTGACCGTGTAGGTCGTGTGATAATCCGACGCTCCGCCCCAGGAATCGCTCAGCGTGATGCTTGCCGCTCCGTCGGTCACGCCCGCGTCGTACCAGTCACCGATGGAGATCCTGCCGACCACGGTCCCGGACAACGCCACGGAGGCATAGCCCGTAGATGCCGGGGTCGCGCCCTTCTGGATGGTGAATCCCATGGTCCTGCTTGTTCCGTAAGTTGATGCGGGGACCTCAACATCGAAGGTGTCCCCTGTTCCAGCGCTTGGAGCCGTGACCTCCGCGACCGCGTCAGCCCAGCCGGACGCTTCAGCAGCCGCCACAGCGTCCTGATAAAATTGAGTGGCGGCTATATTAAAAGAATCGGATCCTGCTGTCGTACTGGCTTTCCCAAGCGTGACGGTCACGACCCCACCGGACGCGGAACAGGTAATGCTGTGATAGTGGTCCAGATCCACGCTGGCGTTTGCTGTTCCCAGAAACCCGCCCGCGCTGATCGGTCCCAGCGAGATTGGGACGTTGCTGTACTGTGTACCGCCGACCTGAAGCAGCGTCGTGGACAGCATGGACGCGGTGGTCGCGCCGGATTCAAGGTTGTCGATCCTCGCGTCCGTCGCGTCGAGCGCGGAGATCGTCACATATCCGTCCATGTTGATCGACGAACCTTTGATATTGATCACGTTGCCGGTGATGTTGATCCCGTCCAGCGTCAGTTGGATCGCCGACACGGCGTTCTCCCTGTTCGTGATCTCCAGCGCGATGTTGTCCGCGTTCACGGTGATCCTGCCGCTCAGCGTCTGTTCCGCCCCGGTGGCGCGGGTCACCTCCAGCGAGATGTTCTGCGCGTTCATGTAGATCTCGCTGTACGCCGTGTTCAGCGCGCCCTCGATGCTCTGGATAGAGACGGCCTGCATCAGGATATACTCGTCTATCCTGTCAAACACGGTATAGACGTTTTTCTCCTGCTGGATCTGGTCCTGATTGGCTCCGCCGCCGCCGCCGCCTCCTCCGCCCCCGGCGCGGCTCTCTTCCTTGGTGATATAGACAATGTCCTTGATGTACTTGCCGATGGTGGGCCGTGTGTTTTCCGGGTTCAGCAGGTCCTCGGTCAGGCAGATGCACATCAGCTCAAGCACCGCGCCGATGGGTTCGATCTCCACCCGCACCGTGTCGCCGATCTGGATCTGCTCCCCCGCGTACCCAAGCGACCGCATCATTCCGCAGGTGCAGTCGATAGTCACCGCCGGTTTGTTCTGCCGCTGCAGCGCCTCCCAGCACAGCTCACACAGCTCCTCGTCATCGCTCACGTTGGAGTTGGAGTAGAACCCAAACCGGGGCTGTCCGTTACGTCCATACAGCGCGGTCGCCTCCGGGTCCTCCAGGTACAGCTGTCCGGCGGGCTTCGCCGGGTGTTCGCTCGTCGCCGTCCACACCACGTTTTTGATGGTCACATACGCCGCGCCGTAATCCGTGGAGGAGTCCCCGGACCGCGAGTGGGAACCGCTGTTTCCGGTGTCTTCATAAGGGTTGTCCGGCGGCGTGTACTCGTGGTCCAGGCCCTTGCCGTATCCGTACACGGCGGTGATCAGGCTGGTATCGTCGTATGTCACGCCGATCTGCTCGATGTTTTTGTTGACGCTCAGCCGCACCCCGCGCCACACGCCCTCGTTGTCCACCACGTCGATGTACCGGCCCGTGATGGCCGTGGAGCTGACGGTCACATACGGCTCCAGGCGGAGACCCATCATGTCGCGCACCTCGGTCAGCGCGTCCCACACGCTCGTCATCTCCAGGTCCGGCTTGTGGCTGGCCGTGCTCGTGCACGTGCCGATGGACCACCCTGTGTTCGCCAGGAGCGCCGTGACGGCGGTCTGAGCGGTCACCGCGTCCGTCGGCTTGTAGCTGATCAGATGCCGGTCCGTCAGTTCGGAAATGACGATATGCTCCGCCGTGATGTCCTGCGTGTGGTCCGGTTCGCTGTCCTTCACGATGCGGATCTCAAATAGCTGGAATTTCCCGAAGGCGTCCTCGAAGCCGATCCGCATCCCCCGATGGATCTCCTTCTCCGCGACGTACGGGAACACGCACTGGAGGCTCATTTCCTGGTGCGTCCACTCCGCGCTCTCCGCGTCGTCCCGATGGAAAAGCACCTGGTCGTCCAGCGAAAAGAAGATAAAGCTCTTATACATAGCGCTCCCTCCAATACAGCGTCCCGCTGCGGGAGGCCTCCACGGACATGGACCGTTTGATCTCCGGGAAACGGCTGGCCAGGGTCAGCATCGCGTTGAGATTCGTGGTCCCGTTGCTGTGCCGGATCGTCTGGGCGTTGAGGTCCACCGTCACCGTTCCGGCGGGGATCGTGCCGCTCAGCTCCAGCGTCTTGCTGTTAACGGTCCACGAAAGGCTCTGCCGCTCCTGGGTCAGCACGGTCTCGATCCGCACCAGCGGCTCCGCAGTGCCGGTCAGCCGGAACACACGGCCCATCGTGCTGACGGATACGCTGTTCTCCGCCGGGGCGTAGAAATACGGGTCATAGCAGGTAAAGACCAACTTCAATTTGGTCTCCCACCACTGCCGATAAGACGGCTCCACGAAGGACGCGCACAGCGCCATCAGGTATTTGCCGTCGCGGTACGGGAGGACCAGCTTCCCCGGCTGGTCCCCCGCCGCCCAGGCGTTGATCGCGTCGATCTCGCTGAGGCGCGTTTCCTCGTCGTTGGTCCGGTCCGCCAGCGTGATCGTCACCTGGCGGGTCTGGTCCGTCACGCGCACGAACTCCGCGCCCGCGTGGGTCATCCGGTCCCGCGAAACCACGTTCCGTTTCACGCCGGACACCACGATGTCCGCGATGTCCACCGGCGCGACATCCGTGATGTCGATGCCATTATAAATGATCATCCGCGCCAACCACTCCTTCCCAAACGTCGGTAACTGTTGCCCATGCCCTCGCTGATGACCTTTCCGACGGTCCGCCCGTCCAGATACACGTTCCCGCCGCCGGAGGGCATCCCGCTGGAAATGCTGGCCGTCAGCAGGTCGTAATCGAACGCCTGCTGATCCGCGCTGTCTCCCATGCCGGTGAAGTTCCGCCAGAGCGCGGCCTCGTCCGCCGTCAGCACGGCCTCGCCGCGGTGCAGCTCGGACACATACCCGTCATACGGGACGAAATCCAAACC
>JAEIGA010004503.1_pt1 | contig 21568 bp, 19 predicted proteins | sample 9270691 | NCBI WGS metagenome assembly JAEIGA01 (sample SAMN17057246, study PRJNA624740) | gut metagenome | biome: biome; isolation source: fecal sample | host: Bos grunniens | place: China: Xizang | collected 2019 | reverse complement strand
CTTTTTATCGCTCTTACTTAAAATAGATTCTATCATCTTTACAATGGATGTCTATGGTATAGAGTCCATTGGTTCCAGATAATATAATACATGTTGGAGTACCTACCTCAATGAATTCGACCCATTGTTCTCCAGTAAAATTATTTAGGATGTGTATTTCATCCGTACCTTCTCCATAAATTTTTTCAATTAAGAGTTCTCGAGAAGACAAGTTGTAGGAACCGAAGTATTGAACGGCGTTTATTTGTCTGCCATGTTTCGCAATTGTGCTATCAGCAGAAATAATACCAATCGGGATATCAATGGTTTCAGCCCTTGTCTTGGAGAAATAAAAAGATTGAATAGCAAGTGATAGAATAATACTAAATAAAACTTTCATGATTTTTTTCTGCAAAGGTCGCCAATGATCACAATGGAACCAATTTATTGCCAATAAAAAAACCTTACCTGAGGGTGTTTCTTGTGTTTGTAATCATTTGAGAATCAATAGTATATGTTTTTACTCGAAAAAAAATCCTTACCTCCCCTTTCTGTAGGGGAGGTAAGGATAGAAATCGTAATTATATGTGTTAAAATCTACACAAATGAGCTTTGTTAGGTCAGAGCAGGGTTTCAATAATGTCTATTGACGGATCGTTCAAATCTGTAATTTTTTTCTTGATTGATGATTTTATTTTATAAACATAGTTTGGTGTGGTATCCATTATTGCTACAATGATGCGTAAATCCAGGCCAATGATGAAACAACACAGGTATTTAACTTCTTTCGGGGTCAGTGGTATCTTCTCTAGGAGCAAATCAATCAGATTGTGAAGTTCTTCATTTACCAATTTTATTAGTTCTTGAAAGATGTATTCATCTTTTTGTAGTCCTTGGATGGAGTGGTTATAATTCGGTTTGAAGTCTTTTTTATAGGGTGAATTTTTTTGTTTTTGTATAAGGACTTCGCCCATCTCTTCAAAACGTATCTTGATAAGTTGTATGAATTCTTTGCGGATCTTAGTCTGGGTGTCATCCATTTCATTCTTTTCATTTGTGAGCAAAGCGATCGTCTCCTGCTCTGCAAGAAGTTTCCGGTCATTCGCTTCTTTTCTCTTTTTTGATAGGTATAAAAAGAGGAAGAAACTAAGAATAGTTATACTGATTGCTAAGAAAAATAGTCTACCATTTCTTTTTGCAATCTGAGAATGTCGGATAGATTCATCATGGCGGTAATCCAATAGTGATTGTGTGACTGTTGATGCAAAAAGTTTGCGAGTATATGTGTTCTCGGTAATTGTTGTCTGTTCCAGATGTTCCAATGCTTCAGTGTAATCTTCTTGTAGGCGGGCTATCCGATATAGCCAGTAGTCGTATTTTTGACTTCTAAGTGATAGCCCTTTTTTATATTCATTAATAACATAATTTCCTTGTTCTGTTTCTCCTACAAAAAGTAGACAATAACCGTATGGTCCTAATTGATGTAAATCAAGAGCTTTTCCGGTAAGTTGATACAATTTGTGGTAGAGATCAATGGCTTCTTGCGCTTTTGGGGTAGGTAGTATTGCGTTCAATCTGGCGTAATTTGATAGTAAATCGCTCAAGGCTTCATTATCCTCTACCTTATTTATGAGAGACCTATATAGGGAATCTGCTTTTTCCCATTCCTGCATGTTTTGATAGTAGATGCCTTTTTCGATAAGTCCGGAGTAATATCGGTTTGTGTCTTTGGCAATCAAGAATTGCTCTATACTTTTATCAAGATATAGCTTTTGAAGATTGGTTATATTGATTTTTCGATACAAACGAGCTATAGCCAAATAGATGATTCCCTTTTGAGTTGCATCAGAAGATGAGTCCATAAATTCCTCTGATAATGCGTATGCCAATGCAGCATTGTCATATTCTTGAGCATTGAAGAGCGTGACTCCCCAATAAAAGAAAGATTTCATTTTCTCATCGGCATTTCCATGTTTACTATAATATTCTACAGCAGGTGCTATAATAGAATCACTTGCAATATCAATGTAATTCTTGTCCAATGCCATTGATTTAATCAAAGCAAAATGTGCGCGTTCTTTTTTTGAGCCTAATTGATTTTTGTCAATAGAATCCAAGCTATTTAGTGCGCGTACAGGATCGTGATGAATGTAAGTTTCGATTTCGGAGAGTACGGGATCGATGGGATTCTTATTACAAGCACTGATCAGAGTAATGAGTATGATGAGAGATAGGAAGCAACGTTTCATTGTTTTTGAACGATTTGGTTAATCTATAACAAAGTTATATAAAATAGAGTAGGTCTATAAAAAAAGCACGACAAAATTGTCGTGCTTGATCTGTTCAACCGGTTGAGGATTAGCCTCCAAAGTTGTCGAAGAGGATGTTTTCCGGGGGAACGCCCAGGCTGTCCAACAGTTTGACAACGGAGTCGGACATCATCGGAGGACCGCACATCAGGTACAAAGCATCTTCGGGAGCCTCGTGGTTCTTCAAGTAGGTTTCGAACAATACGTTGTGAACGAAACCAGCGGTGTAAGCTACGCCAGCTGCATCAGCTTCGGGATCCGGACGGTCCAAAGCCAAGTGGAACTTGAAGTTCGGGAATTCTTTTTCGATGGCAGCGTAGTCTTCCAAATAGAAGGCTTCTTTCAAGCTGCGGGCACCGTAGAAGAAGTTGACTTTGCGGTTGGTCTTTTCGGTGTGGAACAAGTGCATGATGTGGCTGCGCATAGGAGCCATACCGGCACCACCCCCGATGAAGATCAATTCTTGTTCTGCCGGCAAGTTGTCGGGCAGGAAGAATTCGCCATAAGGACCTGAAATCATCACCTTGTCACCCGGTTTGAGTGAGTAGATGTACGATGAGCAAATACCCGGGTTGATGGGCAAGAATTTGCGGGTTTCGCGGTCGATCGGCGGGGTTGCGATGCGGACATTCAATTTGATGATGTCTCCTTCAGCCGGGTAGCAGGCCATACTGTAGGCACGCAAGGTCGGAGTCGGGTTGACCATCTTCAAGTCGAATACACCCATCTTTTCCCAGTCTTCGCGGTATTGTTCGTCCACGTCGATGTTTCTGTAATCCACGGTCATGGCAGGAACGTCCACTTGGATGTAACCACCCGAACGGAAGTTGAGGTGTTCTCCTTCGGGGAGTTTTACCACAAACTCTTTGATGAAGGTTGCGACGTTGTTGTTGGAAACCACTTCGCATTCCCATTTCTTCACGCTCAATGCGGATTCAGGAACTTCGATTTTCAAGTCTTCTTTCACTTTTACTTGGCAACCCAAACGCCAGTGGTTTTGGATTTGTTTGCGGGTGAAGAAGCCAACTTCGGTCGGAAGAATGGTTCCACCGCCTTCCAATACGCGGCATTTGCATTGGCCGCAGCTACCTTTACCACCGCAAGCGGAGGGCAGGAAGATTTTTTGTTCGGCCAAGGTGTTCAACAAATTGCCACCAGGAGTTACTTCAATTTCTTTGGAGCCTTCGTTGATGTTGATTTTAACTTTGCCAGAAGGAGTGAGTTTGGTTTTGATGAAGAGCAACAAAGCTACCAAAATCAAGGTCAAAGCCACTGTGGCAATGATTGCAGACGCAATAGTAGGTATCATGTTCATAATCTTTTCCTCCTAATCTTATAATTGAATACCCATAAACGTCATGAAGGCGATACCCATCAAACCTACGGTAATGAAGGTAATACCGAGACCACGGAGTGCTTTCGGAACGTGTGAGTAAGCCATTTTTTCACGAATTGCAGCCAAGGCAACGATCGCCAGGAACCAGCCGATACCCGAACCAAGGGCAAATACGGTGGCTTCGCCGATGTTGGCATAACCGCGTTCTTGCATAAAGAGAGAACCTCCCAAGATGGCACAGTTTACCGCAATCAAGGGCAAGAAGATACCGAGGGAAGAGTAGAGTGCCGGCGCAAATTTTTCCACCACCATTTCCACGATTTGGACGATGCCCGCAATCACGGCAATGAAGAGGATGTAGCTCAAGAAGCTCAAATCTACGCTTGCATATTCAGGATTCAACCATGCCAATGCACCCGGTTGAAGAATGAATTTGTTCAACAGGTAGTTGATCGGCAAGGTGACCAAGAGAACAAAGATGACAGCAACACCCAAACCGGTAGCTGTTTTCACATTTTTAGATACCGCCAAGTAGGAGCACATACCCAAGAAATAGGCGAATATCATGTTGTCAACAAAAATTGACTTGACGAATAAGCTAATGTAATCCATATTGATTTGAGTTTACTGTTATTCTTTTTCTTGCAAGTCGGTTTGGATGCTGCGTTGTACCCAGATGATGCAACCCAAGAGGATCAGCGCCATCGGAGGCAAGATCATCAAACCGTTGTTCATGTAACCCATTTCGTAGAAGCTTTCCGGGATGATGCGGATGCCGAGCAATGTGCCGGATCCGAACAATTCACGGAAGAAAGCAACGATGACCAAAATCGCACCGTAACCGGCACCGTTTGCCAAACCGTCCAACAACGAAGGAAGGGGTTTGTTGCCCAAAGCGAAGGCTTCGATACGGCCCATTACGATACAGTTGGTGATGATCAGACCGATGTATACCGACAAGGTTTTGCTGATGCTGTAAGCATAAGCCTTCAGAATCTGATCCACCAGAATAACCATCATCGCCACGACAACAAGTTGTACGATGATACGAATCCGGTTCGGAATGCTGTTTCGGATCAACGAAACAACAAAGCTAGAAAGACCGGTAACAACGATAACGGACAAAGCCATTACCAAAGCTCCTTTCAATTGGACAGTAACCGCCAATGCAGAGCAGATACCCAAGACCAACACCGAAATCGGGTTGCCTTTGAAGATGGGTTTCAACAATAATTCTTTGTAATTGGTTTCCCCTTTCATGTTAGTTCTCCTCCACATGCTTTACAGTTTCAAAATAGGGACGGTAGCAGTTCAACCAGGTTGCGATGGTTTTTTCCAATGCTTGGGAAGTGATGGTACCACCGCTGATAGCGTCCACACCGTTGAGATCGCCTTCTGCAGCGCCGCCTTTCACAACAGCGATAGAAACGAACTCGTCACCTTTGAAAATTTGTTTTTGAACGAATTGGTCGTAGAATTTGGGTGAAGCAATTTCAGCACCCAAACCCGGAGTTTCGCCTTTGTGGTCAAACACGGCACTTGCAATGGTGTTCATGTCTTCTTCCAAAGCGATGTAACCCCAGATCGGTCCCCACAGACCGGCACCGTAGCAAGGTACAACGTGGAGGGTACGACCGTTTGCGTTGAAGATGTACACCGGCAATTTCACTTGGTCGTTCAAACCTTGTTTGAGCAAGTTGTTTTGTTCTGCCAAGTTTACTTTGAATTCAATGCTGCTTCCTTGGGTGTTCATTTGGTCGATTTGTTCACCTTTTGCATTGATGACAATGGCAGCTTGAATGTTGTCTTCGTAAGTTTTGATGGTGTAGGCATTTCCTTGGGCAGCCGCTTCTTCTGCGTTGTAGAGGCCGGCAGCAGTCAGGATCTTGCTGATGGTTTCAACTTTGACGTTCTCGTCTTGTTTGTCTTTCAGCACCAATGCTGTAAAAGCCAAAACCGCAGCAACCAATACGACCAGTACGGTCGAGTAAATCACAGTATAGGTATTGCTATTTGTATTCATAACTCTGAAAATTAAGCGATTTTAACTTTTTTAGCACGTCTCTTCAACGATGAGGAGATGACATAGTGGTCGATCAGCGGAGCGAAGGTGTTCATCAACAGAATCGCCAACATCATACCTTCCATGTAACCCGGGTTGAACAAACGAACCACAACGGTCAAGGCTCCGATCAGGAAACCATAGATCCATTTACCGGTTTCGGTTTGTGCAGAGGTTACGGGGTCGGTTGCCATGAAGACCGTACCGAAGGCAAAACCACCCAACAAGAGGTGATAGTAAGCCGGCATTTGGAGGTAAGGAGTTGCGTCGGTTGCCAAGGCGTTGCACAAGAAACCAACGGCCAATGCACCGATTACGGATGACAACATAATCTTCCAGCTAGCAACACCGGTCCAGATCAAAATGATGGCACCAATCAAGATGGCGATGACAGAAGTTTCACCAACAGCACCGGGGATGAGACCGCAAATTAGGTCGCACAAGCTGGTACCTGCTTGGTTCAAACCTTCCAAACCATTGGCTTGGGCGTGTACCATCGGGGTTGCACCTGAGAATCCGTCCACAGCACCACCGTTGCTCAAACCAGCTACCCAAACATAGTCACCGGACATTTTGCTGGGGTAGGAGAAGAACAGGAAGGCACGTGCCAACAAAGCGGGGTTCCAGATGTTCATACCGGTACCACCGAACACTTCTTTGCCGATGATGACTGCAAAAGCCACAGCAATTGCCAACATCCAAAGCGGAACGTCTACCGGAACGATCAACGGAATCAACATACCGGATACCAAATAACCTTCGTTCACTTCGTGGCCTTGGATTTGTGCAGAGATGAACTCAATGCCCAAACCGACGATGTAGGACACCAGGTAAAGGGGAAGGATTTTCAGGAATCCGTACCATACCATCGCACCAAAACCCATTTCGCCACCGAAAGCGAGGTTGTGTTGGTAACCGATGTTGTAAATACCAAACAAGAAGGCGGGAACCAATGCGATTACCACCATAATCATCACTCGTTTGAGGTCGTTACAGTCCCGAACGTGAGAACCTTTGTTGGTCACGGTGTTCGGTACAAAGAGAAACGACTCGAATGCATCAAAAGTAGAATGCAGGAAACCGAGTTTTCCGCCTTTGCTGAAAGTCGGTTTGATCTTATCTGTGAGTTGTCTAAGTCCCATAGTCTTAAGCCATTTCTTTAATCATCATATCAATACCTTTGGACACAATGTCTTGGACCTCGATCTTGGAGGGACAAATGTATTCGCACAAGGCCAAATCTTCTTCGATTACTTCGTAGATACCGAACATCTCCATTTTGTCAATGTTGCCCGCCAAGATGGCTTTCAACAAGTAAACGGGGTAGATGTGCATCGGAAGCACTTTTTCGTAGTAGCCGCTCAATACAAACGCACGTTCGCCACCGTTGAGGTTGGAGTCCATCGCGTATTGTTTTTTGGGAGTGAGCCAAGAGAAATAAGAGCGGGAGAAACTGAATTTCTTGCAGCGGAAGGGTTTTGCCCAACCGAACATTTCGTAGTAGTTTCCTTCGGTAATCAAGGTTACTTGGTTGTCAAAGAAGCTCAAGAATCCGTTTGCTCCTACGTTGGTACCCGTCAAGACGTTGCCACTGATGAAGCGTACGGGGCAGCCGGCTTGGAGACCTTCTGCATCCGCGGTGGCTTGGTCAGCGATGGCTTGCATGGGCATACCAACAACGGCTTTTACGTAAGCGGGTTTGTTTGCACGGGGACCGGTCACGGCCACCAATTGCGAGAAGTCGCAAGCTCCGTTCAAGAACAGGCGGCCGATGAAGATCAATTGGTGCAGACCAACGGTCCAAACCACTTCTCCTTTTTGGATGGGAGCGACGTGGTGGATTTGGATACCGACGTTACCACTCGGGTGGGGACCTGAGAATACGTGGATCTTCACGTTGTCCAATTTGTGCAGCGGGGTGCTGGCGTGGTTTGATTGGTGGAGTCCCAAGTGTACGCCGCCAGTGGTGAGTTTGTTCAAAGCATTGATACCCGCTTGGATGGCTTGCAGTTCCTCTTTGGCTACAAAGTCCAAATCTGCTGCCAAGGGAGCGGAGTTGAAACCGGAAACAAAGATGGCTTTCGGTTCGTCTTCCGGTTTTGCCAGGATGCCGTACGGACGTTGTTTCAGGCAAGCCCAAAGACCGCTTTGAAGCAACAGGTCGCGAACTTGTTCACGGGTTGCTTTTTCTGCTGCAGGTGCTTCGAATCGAACTGCAGTTTGTTGTTTGTCGTTGGTAATTCGGATTTCGAGCAATTTGCGCTTTTCTCCTCTGACCACTTCAGCCACCGTACCGCTGACGGGTGAGGTAAATTGAATCCGAGGATCCACCTTGCTGCAGAAAATCGGTGATCCGACCAGAACAGCATCCCCCTCTTTAACGAGGAGTCTCGGAACAAGACCTTTGAAGTCGGTAGGCTTAATGGCTATGACATCGGAGATTACATCCTTTTTAATTACCGGGTCCGGGGATCCCGCAATCGGGAGATCCAGCCCTTTCTTTAATCTAATATAATCTGTCATTTTGAGTGATGATTTAAACGGGTGCAAAGATAAGAAAATAATCCGTAGATTTGCAGGGCAATGGAAAATGAAAATAAATTGGATTTAACCGGTCTGAACCGGGTTCAAAAAGAGGCGGTATTGTACAACGAAGGACCCTCCCTGATTGTTGCTGGGGCGGGTTCGGGTAAAACACGTGTAATTACTTATAAGATAGCTTATTTGCTGGAGCAAGGATATGCTCCGCAAAGCATATTGGCGCTGACCTTTACCAACAAGGCGGCACGGGAAATGAAGGAGCGGATTTCGGAGCTTGTCGGACGTCGCAGTGGGGTCCGGATTTGGATGGGGACTTTCCACTCCATTTTCCTCCGAATTTTGCGGGAATATGCGGACCGGATCGGCTTCCCGCAGAACTTTACCATCTACGATACGACGGACTCCCGTAACATGATCAAGACCTGTGTGAAGGAATTGAATCTGGACGATAAACTCTACAAACCGAAGGATGTGGCCGGCCGTATTTCCAGGGCCAAGAACAACCTCATTACGGCCAGCGCCTACCAAAATAGTGCGCAGTTGATGGAGGAAGACCGCAGCAACCGGAAACCCCGTTTGGGCGAGATTTATGGCCTGTATGCCCGCAAGTGCAAAACGGCCGGAGCTATGGATTTTGATGACATCCTGTTGTACATGAACATCCTGCTGCGCGACCATCCCGATGTGTGCGCGGCGTTGGCGGACCAGTTTCGTTTCATTCTGGTGGATGAGTACCAAGATACGAACTATGCCCAATACTTGATTGTCAAGAAGTTGTCTGCTGTTCACCGCAACGTGACGGTGGTGGGCGATGATTCGCAAAGTATCTATGCCTTCCGTGGGGCGCGGGTGGAGAACATCCTCACGTTCCAGAAGGATTTTCCGACGGTACGGACCTTCAAACTGGAACAGAACTACCGTTCTACCCAGACCATTGTGGATGCAGCGAACGCTGTCATCGAACACAACAGCAACCGCATTCAAAAAGTCTGCTTTTCGGAAGGAAATGCCGGAGAGAAACTCGAACTCATTGCTTCGTTCACCGAGCAGGAAGAAGGGGCGTTGGTTGCCTCTTCCATCAAGCGTCGCATCCTGCTTGAAAAGTCGGCCTATAGTGATTTTGCCATTTTGTACCGGACGAATGCCCAATCCCGGGTCATCGAAGAAAGTTTGCGCCGGGCCAACCTGCCGTACAAAGTCTATGCAGGTCACTCCTTCTACGAACGCAAGGAAATCAAGGAGATGCTGGCCTACTTCAAGCTGGTGATGAACCGTCAGGATGACGAGGCCTTTCGTCGGATTGTGAACGTCCCGGCCCGAGGCATTGGCGATACGACGATGGAGCGGCTGACCCAGGCGGCTGTTCAAAACCAGACTTCGTTGATGGGAGCTTTGGACTTGTCGAACGAGCAGTTGGAAGTCTTTGGTTTGAAAGGAGGGGCAATCCTGAAGTTGCGGGATTTCTCGGCCATGATCCGCGAATTGTACGAGGCTTCGGTGGGCAAAAATGCGTACGAACTGGCTTTGACCATTGCCAATCGCACAGCCTATGTGCTTTATTTGAAAGAGGATAAATCCATTGAAGGGCAGTCCCGTGTGGAAAATGCAGAGGAGTTGCTGAACAGCGTTTCCTTGTTCATCAGCGATGCGCAGGAGAGTGCCCTGGAAGAGGACCGGGAATTGTCACCGGAAGACTTGTCCATGAATGCCTACCTGTCCAATGTGTCGTTGATTTCGGATTTGGATGTCGGGGAATCGGAAGAGGATGAAAACCGGATCAAGTTGATGACGGTCCACTCGTCCAAGGGCCTGGAGTTCCCGTATGTGTACCTGGTGGGGATGGAGGAAAGTTTGTTCCCGTCAACCAATACCTTGAGTACCGAGATGGATATCGAAGAGGAACGTCGATTGTTTTATGTGGGTATGACCCGGGCCATGACCGGTTTGGGACTGTCCTATGCCCGCGAACGTTTCCGTTGGGGAGAGCACACAACTTCGACACCCAGCCGTTTCTTGAAAGAAATCCCCCCTCACTTCTTGGACAAACCCTTGGCAAAGGAAGCAGGACCAGCACTGGGCGGTATGGACCGTTCTTTTGGTCGGCCGACCGGTTCGTCGTTTGGTCGTCCTGCAACACCGAGTCCGGGCCCTCGTCGCTTGACCCCGGTTGGCAGTCGTCCTGCCACGGCTTCACCCTCCGTACGACCGCTTGCTGCGACATCGCAACCCGGTCCGGCAGCTTCGGGTGAACGTTTCATCGTGGGCGAACGTGTGGAGCACGATCGCTTTGGTTACGGTACCATCCTTTCGTTGGAAGGCCAGGAACCGAACATCAAAGCAATGGTGCAGTTCGAGTCGGTGGGAGTCAAGACGCTCTTGTTGAAATATGCGAAATTGAGAAAATTAAATTAGTGCTTGGCACAGAAATTGTAAGAAAAATAACCGTTTTTCATAGTTTAAGTTTAGGTTAAGTAACGAGCCTGACCCCTTCAAAAGGAGCCAGGCTCGTTCGTCTTTTTGGGATACTGGACCGTCTGGGGTTAGAATCGCAGACCGACGCTCAGAACTGAGACGGGGCATTGGATACCGCCTTTGGTGTACAACCGTTCTACCATTTGCAATTTGAGGGCAACATCCAGCGCCAATTTTTCGGTCAAGAAATAGGCAATCCCGGCTTGTGCCGCAAAGTAGAATTTGTGGTCATAGAACATGTTGCCGGATTTTAATTTGGCAATCCCGGTGTTTGCACCAATCTCCAAACCTAGGTAATATTCCCGGTTGCTGAAACTCGGCAAGTAAAAACGGGGGTGCAACGCATAGTATACGAAGAAATCTTGTTCCCACGGTTGGTAACCGGCGTTGATTCCGATGAAGAAGGACGGTTGGCCGGCATCCTCGGTGTTGCTGAAACGGATCCCGTGGAGGGTTGAGAAAGCCAATTCACACGGATAAAGGCTGACGTTGAGGTCCACATCCCCTTCGTATTGGCGATGGTTGAAGTTGAAAGTGGCCGTATTGCTGTCTACTTGCCCAAAGCATAAATAACTGGCAGAAAGTAAAATGGCTGCTGCAATCAAAAGTCTTTTCATTATCTCGTTCAAATCTAAAATTTTTCAAAAATAGCGAATTGTGTCAGAAAAATACAAAAAAAGAAGAATTTGACGAGTTGGTTAGCAAGTCGCATGCCGTAGTTCTAATTTTGGAATGGCCTGCCCCGGGTAAACAATCATTAATTTGTGGACATGATGAAAAGACAAAGAAAGTACAGGATTCTCCTTCGGTGGGTTGGATTGCTGGGCAGTGTTTTGTGGGTTTCTTGTGGAAGACAAGGATCCGATTGGGAGCACCGTGGCTGTTTGACGTTGGGTGTGGATCGAGCGTCCGTGGAAAGCCTGCCGGGCTCGGACGGTGTGTCGGTCGGGCCAACAGCAGCCTCCGGGTTGGATACCAATGATTTTATACTGACATTGGCTTCGGTTGAGGCCTTGGATGAACCGATCTACCAGGGGTGTTACGCCGATCGGCCGACGGAGTGGTTCCTGGATCCAGGAACGTACGAGGTGTCGGTTGTTTCGATTCCCTTTGTTGAGCCAGCCTTTGATGCTCCGCAGTACGGGGACAAACAACTGGTGGTGGTGACAGCGGGGCAGACCGTCGGGGTGACGTTTTGGGCGCATACCCTCAATGCGGGCCTGCGATTCCGTTTTACCGAGCCTTTTTCTACGGTGTACGCTGGGTGGAAGGTGGTGCTGACAGCAGAGTGCGGCAGTCTGGACTATGGCTTGCGGGAGCAACGCACGGCTTATTTTGCGCCGGGCCGGTTGGAAATGTTGTTGACGGATGGACAACAGCAGCAGTCTTTGGGCAGCCGTTTCTTGTACGAAGGCCAGGTGTTGACCTTGACGCTTTCTTCGACCGAACCGGTGGAGGATGTGGAGGCCGGATTTTCCATTGTCGTGGATACGTCCAAGGTCTGGATCAACGAGGATCTGAACCTGGGGGATTTGCACGACGGGAGCAGTCGGGAGTCGGCGTTGACTGTTCTGGAATTGTCGGATCATACTGGGAAACAGGATGTTTGGGTGGTTGGTTATGTGGTCGGTGGAGACTTGACTTATTCTTCGGTTTGCTTCGATCCTCCGTTTGAAAAGATGACAAACCTGGCATTGGCAGCGGCTCCGACGGTCCGCAATCGTGAGGAATGTGCTTCGGTCGAACTGAAGTCCGGGGCGGTTCGGGAGGCTTTGAACCTGGTGGATCATCCGGAATTGTACGGTCGTCGAATCTGGATTTGTGGCGACGTCGTAGCCTCGTATTATGGATTGGTGGGTGTAAAATCGATTTCTGAGTGGATTTATGAATAAAATTACTACATTTGTGAAATTTCTGTATCAGAATGAGAAGGCATTTCGATTATCTGGTCGTAGGCAGCGGTTTAGCAGGGCTCTATTCCGCCTACTGTGCTGCACAGCACGGGAAAGTTGGCTTATTGACCAAATCCACACTGACCGAGAGCAATTCGTATTTCGCTCAGGGCGGCATTGCAGCCGTTACGGATAAAGACGACATTCCCCAATACCATTTTGAAGATACAATCATTGCCGGCCGCGGACTCTGCGATGCGCCGGCTGTCCGCATTTTGGTCAATGAGGGTCCGGAGCGCATTCAGGACATCATTCGCGCCGGGATGCAATTTGATGTTTCGGAGAGCGGGGAATTGGCTTTGGGACTCGAAGGGGGCCATCACCGACGTCGGATTTTGCATGCCGGCGGGGATGCGACAGGGCGGCTGGTGACCCAGTTTGTCTTGAATCAGGTCCGCGAACATCCCAACATCGAAGTTTTTCCGAATGGTACCTTGGTTGATTTGTTGGTGACGGACGGTCGATGCGACGGCGTTCGTTGCTGGAATTTCGATCGGGACGAGGAGGATGTGTTTACGGCTTCTCATACAATTTTGGCTTGTGGCGGTTCTGCCGCTATCTATAAACGTACGACCAACCCGCAAAGCACGACCGGAGACGGTGTCGCCATTGCTTGGCGTGCCGGTTGCGAGATCGAGGACATGGAGTTCATCCAATTCCATCCCACGGCCATCGTGCATCCGAAGGGCGACAGTTTCCTGGTGAGCGAGGCGGTCCGTGGAGAAGGGGCGTACCTGGTGAACATGCACGGCGAGCGCTTCATGGTTGGAGCCCACGAGTTGGCAGAACTGGCTCCCCGGGATGTGGTTGCCCAACACATTGATCAGCAAATCCGTCAAGAAGGAACCGGTTATGTGTACCTGTCCCTGCAACATTTGGATCCGCAAAAGATCCGTTCCCGCTTCCCGACCATTGATGCCAAATGCAAGGAACTGGGCATCGAAATGACGGATCGGATTCCGATTGCTCCGGCAGCCCACTACACCGTGGGTGGTATCCGGACCGGAGAGTACGGCCAGACGAACATTCTGCATTTGTATGTGTGCGGAGAATTGGCTTCGACCGGTATCATGGGGGCCAACAGATTGGCATCCAACTCTTTGATTGAGTGCCTGGTCTTTGGTAAACGGGCCATTGATTATACCTTGCCGGGACGACCGGGTTTCCGGGAACAGCCGGTGGCAGATTACGCGTTGACGTTGTCGGCTGACGCCCAAAAGGCGGGTTCTTATCAGGCGGTTCGCAACGAGGTAGCCACTTTGTTGTCAGACTATGCTGGATTGATCCGGACCGAAGAAGGGCTTCAGACAGCCTTGACCGAATTGGAGGCCGTACAGGCACGTTGCCAAGCAGAAACCGTTTCGTCGCGGGATGTGTACGATGAAATGAGTCGTAACCTGTGTGATACGGCCCGCTTGATTTTGACGGGAGCCTTGTGCCGTCGGGAAAGCCGGGGCTGTCATTACCGCAAGGACTTCCCGAAAGAGGAGGCCAGTTTCCGTGTTCACCTGATTCAACAGCAGGGCAAACCGGTACAGGAAATTCCAGTAAAGAAGAATTAAAAATCTGAAAATCAATACAAAGATGACAAATTATCAAGACTTGATCGACCGTTTGATCGACCTGGGGATTGAAGAAGATATCTCCACCGGGGACATCAGTACCAATGCAATCATTCCTGTTTATACCCGTGCCGTTGCCGAAATGAAGGCCAAAGCTCCTGGCGTAATTTCTGGCTTGAGCGTGATTCGTGCAGTGTACGAACGCTTTGAGAAAGACATCGTTTGGGAACCGCTTGTGGAAGATGGCGCCCGCGTGGAAGCTGGTGATATCATCTTGCGCATGGAGGCTAGCTACCGTTGTTTGTTGTGTGGAGAACGTCTGTCGTTGAATATTTTGCAACGTATGTCCGGTATCGCAACCGAAACGGCACGTTATGTGGATGCGTTGGAAGGTACCCGTACCCGTTTGTTGGATACCCGTAAGACCGTTCCCGGTATGCGCGTGTTGGACAAAATGGCCGTGAAACACGGGGGTGGAATGAACCACCGTATGGGGCTGTACGATATGGTGATGTTGAAAGATAACCACATCAAAATTGCAGGAGGGATCCCCAATGCCATTGCTGCGGTGAAACGGAACCAACCTTTGAGCATCCGTCTGGAGGTGGAAACCACCAACTTGGATGAAGTTCGTCAGGCCTTGGAAGGTGGTGCAGACATCATCATGTTGGACAACATGGACAATGCTGCAATGGCTGAGGCGGTTCGCATCATCGATGGACGTGCGAAGACCGAGGCTTCTGGTAACATGTCCTTGGAACGTCTTCGTTCGGTAGCTGAAGTAGGTGTGGACTACATCAGCGTGGGTGCATTGACCCATTCGGTGAAGGCGATGGATATCAGTATGAACATTAAAATTTTGCAATAATGACTCAATCCGAGATGGTGGCCCGGATTCAGGCCCTGAAGAAAGAGAAAAACGCGGTCATCCTGGCACATTACTATACCTTGCCGGAAATTCAAGATCTGGCAGATTACTTGGGTGACTCGTTGGGTTTGTCCAAACAAGCCGCTACGACCGATGCGGACATCATCGTGTTCTGTGGTGTGCATTTCATGGCAGAGACCGCTTCCATCATTGCTCCGCATAAGAAAGTGTTGTCTCCGGCTCCGGAGGCCGGTTGTTCGTTGGCCGACAGTGCGACCGGAGAAGGCCTGCGCCGTTGGAAAGAGGCACATCCGAACGGGCTGGTGGTGAGTTATGTGAATACCACTGCCGAAGTGAAGGCATGGACCGACTATTGCTGTACTTCTTCGAATGCCTTGAACGTAGTGCGTTCGTTGCCGAAGGACTGCGACATTCTTTTTGGTCCCGATCGGAACCTCGGTGCCTGGATTAACCATGAGACGGGTCGCAACATGGAATTGTGGGATGGATGTTGCTGTGTGCACGACGAGATCACTTCCGAAATGGTGCAACGCAAATTGGATGAATATCCGGATGCGGATGTCTTGATCCACCCGGAATCGATCTGTGCCAAGGATCCTGCCATCCTGGCCAATCCGCGTGCCTTCTTCTATTCGACCGCCGGTATTTTGGACCACTCCATTCGGGTTCCGAAAAAGCGTTTTGTCATTGCTACCGAAGAGGGAACTTTGCACGAACTTAAGAAACGTTCGCCGGAGAAAGAGTTCATTCCCATTGCCCCGAATACCATTTGTAAGGAAATGAAGAAGGTGACCTTGGAACGTCTGCTCGAGACGTTGGAAACAGAATGCGGTGAAGTGAAGGTCCCGGAAGACATTCGCCAACGTGCTCTCATTCCCATTGAACGGATGATGAGCTTATAATAGTAAGGTAAGATCAGCTTATGAAAATCATTGTAGCCGGAGCCGGAGAGGTGGGTACCCACTTGGCCAAGATGTTGAGTCAAGAATACCACGACATCGTGGTGATTGATGCCAACGAGGATCGTTTGAACCACGTTGCAGAAATCGCTGACGTGGTGACCATTTTGGGAAAACCGACCTCCATTGAGACTTTGGTGCAGGCTGGAGCCGATCAGGCTGATCTTTTTGTTGCGGTAAGCCCTGCTGCGGAGCAAGATGTGAACTTGGTGAGTGCGCTCCTGGCCAAGAAAATGGGAGCCAAACGGGTGACTGCCCGCATCAATACCGAAGAGTATCAGACCAACGAAAACAAGCTCTTGTTCATTGAGATGGGCATTGACTCCTTGTTTTATCCCGAGAAGATTGCTGCGAACGAAATTGTGAACCTGTTGCGGGAGTCGGCTACCTCTGAGTTCATGGATTATTCGCATGGGAAATTGCAATTGGTAGTGTTCCGTCTGGAAGACGGGGCTCCGCTGATTGGTAAGGCTCCGATGGATTTTATCAGCGACAAGCAGTTGTTGTACCGCTCGGTTGCCATTGCTCGCGACGGGGAAACCATCATCCCGCGTCCGGATACCCGTTTCAAATTGGGGGACATGGTGTACCTCATTGCCAAGAAAGCAGGGGTGGCAGAAGCCGTGAGCTATTCTGGGAAACCCTCGTTGTCTGTACGCAGCCTGATGATCTTGGGTGGAGGCCGCATCGGTGAGTTGGTTGCCCGAAAACTGGAGCGGACCGTGGATCAAATTAAGATCATAGAACAACGTCCCGAACGTTGTGAGGCCCTTTCTGAAACCCTGAGCAGGACCCTCGTTATCAACGGGGACGGTCGCAATTCGGACATCCTCATTGAAGAAAATGTGCGGGATTGCGATGCCTTCGTGGCCGTGACCAGCAGTTCTGAAACGAATATCCTTTCGTGTATGGTGGCGAAACGTATGGGCGTATCCAAGGTGATTGCCGAAGTGGAAAACTTCGAATACATCAAGTTGGCGGAAGGCATGGGGATTAATGCGGTTATCAATAAAAAGCTCATTACGGCGGGCCGGATTTTCCGATATACCTTGTCCAACAAAGTACGCTCCATCAAGGTACTCAACGGTACGGATGCAGAAGTACTCGAATTCATTGTGAATCCCAACAGCCTCATTACTACCGGAAAATTGAGGGATTTGAACTTTCCGCAAGATGCGATCATCGGTGGGGTCATTCGAGGCAATGAAAGTTTTATCGCGGTTGGAGACAGTGTCATCCGGCCGTACGACCAGGTGGTCGTCTTTGCCCATCCTTCGGCAGTCGGTAAGGTCGACAAATTCTTCATGTAATGTTCGGATGATGCGTCGTTGTTTGCTCCTTTTCTTATGGCTTTGCCTCTCGACGCAACTTTTCGGTGTTAACGCAGTTCCTTCGGTGGTGAAGCGTTTGCAGCCGGATGGGTCGTTTGTTTCCTTGCAAATGCACGGGGACGAACGGTTTCATTATTGTACTACCTTGGGTGGACTTCCCGTTTGTCAGGGAGAAGACGGATTTTATTATGTGGCCGATTTGCAGGCCGACGGCATCCGACCTACCCAACAGCGAGTGGGATCGTGGACCGGAAGAGGTGTCCTGTCTCCGGAGTGGGAAGAGGGTGCTACCTTGCAGTTCCTCCGTCAGCAGGCGGTCTCCCGCTGGGATGCTACGTTTGAAAACGCTTCTCGTTTTTCGGCTCCATCACGGCGACAGCTTGCGGATTTGCAGCAGGTGCATGTTTTGGTTTTGCCGGTGTATTTTCAGGATGTGTCGTTCTCCATGGAGGATCCGCAAGTCTATTTTGACAACCTTTTGAATGCTTCCCGGGGTTTGGATCAGCATCCTTCTGCCAAGAATTATTTTTTGGACAACCTGGGCGATGACCTGGACCTTCAATTTGAAGTTCTGCATCCCATCCAGCTTCCTCGGTCCCGTGCTTATTATGGTAAGAACGATGCCGTGGGTCAGGACGCCAATCCCTCTACGATGGTCGATGAGGCGTGCCGAATGGCTGCACGTAGTGGGGTTGATTTCTCTCAGTACGATCTGGATGGTGATGGGGTATTGGATTATTTGTTTGTTTATTATGCTGGGCACAACGAGGCCGAAGGAGGACCGGAAGATTCGGTTTGGCCCCACGCTCATACGTTGGCCGATCGGGGCTTGGTATTGAACGGTGTCCGCATTGGCCCTTATGCTTGTACCTCGGAGTTGCGAGGAGGTTATGGTCTGGAGTATGCGGGCATTGGTACCTTCTGTCATGAGTTTGCCCATTTGCTGGGACTGGTAGATTTGTATGACACTGACGGTTCGATAGGAGGTAGTTATAGTTCTTTGTGGGGGCCTATGGCATTGATGTACCACGGGGCCTACAACAACAAGGGCCTGACACCGCCGAATCTCTGTGCCGTGGACCTGGATATTTTGGGCATGGTGGATTATATCACCCTTTCCGAAGGAGAGACGGTTACGTTGCCCGAATTGACCGCCGAACGTCGCATCGTCAAGTTGGAAACGAACCAGCCCGGTGAGTATTATTTGTTCGAAGTCCGTCACAACATCGGTTGGGATGCCTACATTGGGGGAAATGGGATGTTGGTGTACCACATTGATAGGTCTGACCAGGTGGCCGATGGTATCCGGGCATCCAAACGCTGGGAAATCAACCGGGTGAACGGTAGTGCCTCGCATCCTTGTGCGGATTTGGTGGAGGCAAAAGACTGGGTTACGGATTTGCGGCAATTTTTCTTCCCCGGCGGTGGTCAAGTATTTTCGCTGACCACCCAGAGCCGGCCAGCACTGGTGTCTTGGAGTGGGGAAGGTTGTGGTCTGGGCATTGATTCCATCCGGTTGTCGTTGGGCTATGATTATGTGACCTTTCGCGTTATTCGTGATATGGGCTATGCTTTGCCTCGCGTGACCCGCCATACGGTAACGGTCTATCAGCAGGAATTGGAGTTGGAATGGTTCACAGACATGTCTGCGGAAGTCGATTGGGTTGTGGAATGGCGGACTGTCGCGGATTCTTATTTTCAAAATGTGACCGTCTCGCAAAACCATCATCGCATTTCCGGTTTGAAATCCGATGAGACCTATTTGATTCGACTGACGCCCCGTACCCAGAAATACCTGGGCGATACCTATGAGTTCGATGCACGAACGGCCAGGGTGACTGCTCCTTTCCCCGCCATTGGAGGGATGGACCGTCCGTACGTCGTTGGCGATGTCCTGAACCTGCAAGTCATCAACCTGGCAGAGCCGGTCTCCCGAATTCGGTGGCTGGTCAATGATCACTTGATGTCTGAACCCCGGATGCAGTTGACCGAACCGGGGTCTTACCGGATCCGTGCTGAGTTGACGTACGAGAGTGATGGGGCCAAGGAATATTTGTACAAGACCTTGAATGTCCGCCCGAAGGAGGGGGCTTTCCGTGAATAAGCTCTTTTTGTTGATTCGGATGCTGTGTTATGGCATTGTACTGGGATGCTGTTTCTCCTGTTGTGAGGAACAGGAGGATCCGTATCTTGCCAATTCGATCCAGAAGCAATCCTTTTTGACGGAGACTTCTGAAGGTTTTTACTTGCGCGGTATCCAGATTCTTGTTTTTTCTGAGGCTGAGTTCCAGCAGGCTCTGTCCCCCAAACGACGGATGTATCGTCTGCAGGACGATGTTCAGCAGCGCTATGCCCAATTTGTCTTCTTGGATTATCCGAGGAGCGAGGGCACGGTGGTCAATGTTGTCTGTGAGTATGTCGTCGGTGAGTTGCGCCGGAACCAATCAGTCCCGATGCTTTGTGCCAAGATTCAAGGGGAATTCTATTGGTTTTGGAACAACAATGAGCGCATGGGGATTGTGGTCCCTGCTGCTGTGTTTGAGTAGTTCTTTGCGCTGGCTCGGTGCAGGGCATAAAAAAAAGGAGACACAACGGTCTCCTTTTATACTCTTTTGATTCGGGTTTTAGTTACTGACTGGAAACTATTTGCTAGCTTCTACAGAGGCTTTTCTAAAATCTTTCATCAATTTGCTGAGGTTCAAAGCAGCTTTACGTGCGCGGGTACCGGCAGCTTTGTTTCCTTTTCCCAATTGAGCATCTGCGTTCACAACGAAGTTGTCAATTTCCACTTTAATTTGATCAAGAATCTCTTTCATAAAACTGATTTTTATAAATAGTTGCTAACTAACTGAGTGCAAGTTACAAAAAAAAATTAATAACAAGAAAAAAACAGATTTTTTTTATATTTGTAGGGAATAAAAAACAATTATATATGAATGTAGCTATAAATTTGAAAGAAATATTCAGTGTCTTTATGGTACTGTTTGCGGTGATCGATATTACGGGATCCATCCCCTTGATCATCGATATGAAGGTAAAAGGCAATCGCATCGAGAGTGGCAAGATTGCCTTGATTTCAACAGTAGTCTTTGTCCTGTTCCTCTTTTTGGGAGATGCTATCCTCTCGTTGTTCGGGGTGGACATTTCGTCCTTTGCGGTGGCCGGTGCACTGATCATCCTGATTCTGGCAGCCGAGATGGTGCTCGGAATTGAGATTTTCAAGAATGAGGGCCCGGGTTCTTCGGTGACGGTGGTCCCGTTGGTCTTTCCCCTCATTGCTGGAGCCGGTGCCTTGACGACCCTTTTGTCTCTTCGTGCGGAATATGCCTTGATCAACATCCTCATTGCAATTGCCCTGAACATGGCTGTTGTTTTTGTAGTTTTGTGGAAAATTGAATGGGTTGAGAAGCTGTTGGGCAAGGAGGGAATCTTTATTTTGCGTAAGTTCTTTGGTATCATTCTTTTGGCTGTTGGGGTTAAGCTCTTTACATCCAACATTGCCTCGTTGTTTTAACACAGAAGGAATGAAAGTTTTTAGATTATAATCATTCAAAACAAATAAAAATTAAAATTTATTTGGAAGTTGTAATTTTTTACTATAATTTTGTATCAACTTAATAAAAACACAACACACTTAAAAAATATCATTATGGAAAAGAAATGGATTTGCACAATTTGTGGTTATGTACACGAAGGCCCTGAAGCGCCTGCAACTTGCCCCCAATGTAAACAACCCCAAGAAAAATTCAAAGAATTGGTAGAAACCGAAGGTGCTTTGCAATTTGTAGATGAGCACGTGATCGGAGTAGCAAAAGGATGTGATCCGGTAATCTGGGAAGGTTTGCAAGCTCACTTTATGGGTGAATGTACTGAAGTTGGTATGTACTTGGCGATGAGCCGTCAGGCAGATCGTGAAGGATATCCTGAAATCGCAGAAGCGTTCAAACGTTATGCTTGGGAAGAAGCAGAACACTCAGCTAAATTTGCAGAATTGATCGGTGATGTTGTTTGGGATACCAAGACCAACCTCAAAAAACGCATGGAAGCAGAAGCAGGTGCTTGCGAAGATAAAAAACGCATCGCTACCTTGGCGAAACAACAAAACTTGGATGCAATCCACGATACCGTTCACGAAATGTGCAAAGACGAAGCTCGTCACGGTAAAGGTTTCGAAGG
>JAEIGA010004502.1_pt1 | contig 21569 bp, 20 predicted proteins | sample 9270691 | NCBI WGS metagenome assembly JAEIGA01 (sample SAMN17057246, study PRJNA624740) | gut metagenome | biome: biome; isolation source: fecal sample | host: Bos grunniens | place: China: Xizang | collected 2019 | reverse complement strand
GAGGCTCAGGTTCTCACTCTCGATCGCGAGGAGAAGAAGATGTCACTCGGTCTCAAGCAGCTCGTTCCTAACCCATGGGAGAACATCCGTGAGAAGTATGCTGTTGGAACAAAGCACACTGCAACTGTACGCAATATCACTAACTTCGGCGTATTCGCTGAGCTCGAGGAGGGCGTTGAGGGTCTCGTACACGTAAGCGACCTCTCATGGAGCAAGGTTAAGCATCCTTCAGATGTAGTTGCTGCAGGCGACGCTATCGAGGTTGTTATCCTTGATTTCGATGAGGAGCTCCACAAGCTTTCACTCGGTCACAAGCAGCTCCTCCCTAACCCATGGGATGAGGTTGAGGCTAAGTACAGCGTTGGTACTGTAGTTGAGGCTAAGATCGTTGAGGTTACAGACAAGGGTGCTGTAGTAGCACTTGAGGGTGACGTTGACGCATTCTGCTTCAACAGAGAGCTTGCTAAGGAGGATGGTTCAATGCCAGTTGCAGGTGAGACACTTGCATTCAAGGTGGTTGAGCTCAGAAAGGCAGCTAAGAAGGCTACCCTCTCACACGCTAAGACTTATGCAGCAGCAGTTGAGGCTCGCGTAGCAGCAGCTACAGCAGAGGCTGACAACACTAAGAGAGCAGTGAAGAAGATCAACTCAAGCGTAGAGAAGACTACTCTTGGTGACATCGACGCACTCGCAGCTCTTAAGGATCAGCTCGAGGGCAAGTAATCGTTGCTAAACTCGATATTAAACGTCCAGGTACGTCTCGTACTTGGACGTTTTTTATTATCTTCGCAGCATGAAGAAATCATTGTTTGCAATATCAGTAATACTGTTTTCCGCTCTCTGCATGGCGGATACTCCGCAAAGGTCATACGTTGAGAAATATTCTGCTCTCGCAATAGAGGAGATGTATCGTACAGGCGTTCCTGCCAGCATTACTCTCGCTCAGGGGCTTCTCGAATCCGGATACGGACTTTCCGAACTTGCAGTCAAGGGTAATAACCATTTCGGCATCAAATGCCATAATACATGGTCCGGAGCCAAGGTTTACCATGACGACGATGCTGAGGGTGAGTGTTTCAGGAAATACGACAGCCCGGAAGAGTCGTTCAGAGACCACTCTGACTTCCTTCGCTACAGGGATAGGTATAAGTTCCTCTTCGATCTTGATCCTGAAGACTATAAGGGCTGGGCTCACGGATTGAGGAAGGCCGGTTATGCTACTGATCCCAAGTATCCGGAGAAGCTTATCCGTCTGATTGAGGAACACGAACTTTATCGTTTTGATTCCATGCGGCCGGCAGAGACTGAAGATGAAGTTCAGCAGATTCCTGAGTCTCAGGCACAACTGGAGCAGGCAAAGCCTCTTACTAGCCGTCAGCGCGAGGTCTTCCGATTCGCTCTTTCGCGTCAGATGTATTCACAGAACGGTGTGCCGTTTGTTTATGCCGAAGAAGGGGAGACATATGCGAGCATTGCAAGGTCATATAGGCTGTTCCATAAGGAGATCCTGAAGTTCAATGACCTTAAGCAGGAGCAGGAACTTCTTCCTGGTACCGTGGTGTATCTTCAGAAGAAAAAGAAAGCATCACATCCTGGCCTGGACAGATATGTTGTAGAAGATGGGCAGACCCTTCGGGAAATTTCCCAGAGGTTTGCAGTAAGGATGAAGAATCTCTGCCGCCTGAACGGTATTGAAGAGAATCATTCCCTCCGCGAAGGAGATGTACTGCAGTTGAGATAAAGCGTTTATGAATATGAAGTCAAAGATATTATGGGCAGCGTTGGCGGCAATGGTTATGTTTGCCGGCATTGGCGGTTTTGTGGTCGGAAGGTATTACATTGACAACAAGAAGCCGAACTTTACCAAGGACTATGTCCTGTATGTTTATCCTGACACTCCGATGGAACAGGTCCTTGACTCGCTCTGCGCCGGAGCAGGAGCAGTGCGCCCCAAGAGTGTCGAGCGCGCTTTTGCCAAGGTGGAGGTGGCGCAGAAGATGCAGCCGGGAAGGTATGTGATAGATCCTTCATGCACAAGCATATATGCAGCAAGGATGCTGGTCTTCGGCTGGCAGACTCCTCAGAACCTGACCCTTTCCGGAACTATCCGCTCAAAAGGTGTGCTGGCAAAGAAGATCGCCATGCAGATGATGGTGGATTCTGCTTCCGTTGCTTCTGCACTCTCTGATGAGGATTTCCTTGCAGGATATGGCTTCACTTCCGAGGATGTCTTTGGACTCGTTCTCCCGGATACATACCAGATGTACTGGACTGCTTCTGTGGAGGAGATATTCGACAGGTTCAAGAAGGAGTATGATGCGTTCTGGACTCCGGAGCGTATTGCGAAGGCCGAGGCACAGGGATTGACCCGCAAGGAGGTCTCTGTGGTTGCATCTATCGTAAGCGGAGAGACTCTCAAGAGTTTCGAATATCCGATAATTGCCGGAGTCTATCTTAACCGTTACAAGAAGGGAATGAAGCTTCAGGCTGATCCTACTGTCTGTTTCTGTTTTGACTATAAGCTTGACAGGGTGTTGAAGAAACATCTTACGGTAGACTCTCCTTACAATACATATAAGTACGTGGGGCTGCCTCCGGCTCCTATCAATGTCCCTCCAAAGGCGTGTCTTGACGCAGTGCTTGACCCGGACAGACACGGCTACATCTACTTCTGTGCCAGCCCGGCATTCGACGGCACCCACCGTTTTGCAGTGACTTACACCGAGCACATGAAAAACGCCCGTGCCTTCCAAAGGGAATTGACTGCTCGCCGCAGAGCACAGAGGTCAAAGTAGGGAAGGATAAGAAATAAAAAAAGAGACCGACATGTCGGTCTCTTCAGGGTGCCCAGTGGGATTCGAACCCACGACATTCAGAACCACAATCTGACGCTCTAACCAACTGAACTATGGGCACCATGTTCGTTTGGGATTGCAAAGATACATAAACTTTTTAAAAGTGCAATATTTTTTCTGTATATTTGTTTGATTTTATCATACTGCAATATATCAGATGAATAAAACGCTTAGAATCATATTTGGGGTCTTGCTTGCACTGTTGCTGGTGCTGGCTCTTTGTCATGTCCTGCACAGCTGCGGTGTGATGACAAAGTCTCCGGTGCAGCCTCAGCAGACTGATGGCTTGACTGTCGCAGAGCCAGTTCTGGAAGATCCGGCATGGATGGAACTTCCGGCTCCATCCTTGATGGACAAGAGCCTCCATGTGGTTACCCATACAGCTCAGATGCAGGGGAGACTGCAGCGTAACTATACTATTCTCTACGATGAGGACCTGTATGCAGCTTTATGGGTTGCTTATCCTCTTTGTGCTGACCATACCTCGTCAGGTCGTGAGGAGACATGGGGATATGACCCGCATGTTCCTAAGTTATCCCAGACAAACGTGAATAAAGGATATGGAGCAACCGAGCCGACGGCTAACTATCCGAATAACTTTTATGCAAGGGGCCACCAGATACCTAATGCTGACAGAAGCGGTGTCCCTGATATGATGGCACAGACCTATTATTCTACCAATATGACTCCTCAGATCCAGAATGGCTTCAATGGAAGCATCTGGGCAAAACTTGAGGAGGCAGTCCGTATGGAAATCCCTCACGGTGACACACTTTATGTCGTGACGGGTGCTGTATTTGAGAAATATGGAACTGATGAGAAGGTAAAGACAATTGTCAATAAGAATGACTCCAAGACTCTTCCTGTGCCTAATTATTATTGGAAGGCCTTGATGAAGGTAAAGAGGGCAGAGGGAAAGGTCACCGATGCCTCCACCATAGGTTTCTGGCTTCCACATGGCGACCTCAAGGGACATTCATATGCGGACTATGCCGTATCTGTCGATCAGATAGAAGAATGGACGGGATTCAATCTCTTCCCGTCCATTCCAGATGTGTTGGAACCCTCTGCCGAGTCTCAGATTTCGTGGATTTCCTTCCAGTCCTTCTGAAGATTTATTTTATAATAGCTAAGGTTTTTGCATTCAGCTCCTTGGGTGTGTGTTCAAAGCCATCTCTCCTATATGTGCCCTCCACACCGAGCAGCTCTGTCTCCTGACTTATACCTGATCCGATTGTCTTGTACCAGGTCCATTCTATCCTTATGAGTGCCTCATTCTCCTGAATCAGCTTGCTGATGGGGAAACTTGCATATCCACCTGCCATTACGAACTCTGCTATATTCCCGTTTTCAATTATCTCTCCGTAGGCATTGTGAGTGAGTCTGAAGGTGTATCCTTTCTCAGATTCCTTCTGTATAAGGTTGATCATGTGCGCAGTCTTGCTGTCTGCCTTTGCCGGGAACGTCACGAACATGTTGATATATCCGCCGGAAATCCAGAGGTATTCGATGTTGATCGGATCTTCCTTCAATTTCTCCTCTTCTATATCAGTTCCTGGACTAAGGATGTCTTTTGTGGTTACTTGAGCCATGGCATTTAACCTGACATCGTATTCATTGTCCAGACCTCCTTCCGTCTTGTTTAGTATGTCGCACATGATATATGCACGTTTGAGGGTCATGAGGTCTCCTTTGCATGATTTATCCTGTTCTACCACATTGAAGATGTTGCCTTGGTCTGATATAAAGGTATTCCCTTCTACGTTACCCATCGTCGTGTTGTTGTACCTGATGGTCGTGTCTTTCTTGCATGATGTAGCTCCCATACAGATGATTGCTGCAACCAGGCAGATCATGATCTTTGATACTATTTTCATATTTGTTCCTTTTAAATTTTCCTGATTATGTCGTCAAACGACATATTAGATGCTGAAGTGTCCGGATTCGTTGCATTTAATAGGTAAACATGGTACTTTTGTATGTCAAATTCGTCATATCATGATTACATTCCTTGTGTCAGTGCTGCTGCTTGTAGTAGCATATTTCGTTTATGGAAAGATTGTCGGGAGGTTCCTTGGGGTAGACCCTGCAAGAAAGACTCCGGCTTATGAAATGGCCGACGGGGTCGATTATCATCCTATGCCGACTTGGAAGGTGTTCATCATCCAGTTCCTGAACATAGCCGGTCTGGGACCTATATTCGGCGCTGTAACAGGAGCTGCATATGGTCCTGCAGCATATATCTGGATTGTGGTGGGATGCATCTTCATGGGTGCGGTGCATGATTTCTTCGCCGGAATGATGTCTATCCGTAACGGCGGAGCGAACATGCCGGACATTACAGCCAGATATCTTGGCAAGGGTATGAAGGTCTTTGTGAATATTGTAGTGGCCTTCCTGCTTCTGGCAGTCGGTGTATCCTTCGTTATCGGCCCTGCCGGCCTCATGCAGAATCTGACAGGTTTGGCTAAGGAATATTGGCTGTATATAATTTTCGCATACTATATCCTTGCAACTCTCCTTCCGGTCGATAAGATCATTGGAAGCATATATCCGTATATGGGTGCCATACTCCTTTTTATGGCACTTGGAGTCGGAATCATGCTGGTTGTCGGTGATGTGAGCGGAACCCATGATATGATCGAACTTACTCCGTCTGTACTGAAGAATTGGCATGCGGCCCCACAGACCAACATACTTGTCCCGATGATGTTCATCGTGATCTCATGCGGTGCGATCTCCGGTTTCCACGCTACTCAGTCGCCAATGATGGCACGCTGCCTCAAGAACGAGAAATATGCCCGTCCGGTATTCTATGGGGCCATGATTGCCGAGGGAATAGTTGCAATGGTATGGGCAACTGCCGCTATGGCATATTTCGGTGGCCCCGAGGGACTTAATGCGGCGATGACTGAGGCTGGCACTATGGTGGATGGTGTTCTTGTGAAGAATGCCCAGGCGGCTGATATCGTGGATATGATCTGCAAGAGCTGGCTTGGACAGGCAGGGGCGGTAATCGCTATTCTCGGAGTTGTGATATGTCCGATCACTTCGGGAGATACTGCCTTCAGAAGTCTCCGTCTTTCTCTTGCTGACCTTTTCAAATGCGACCAGAAGCCTATCCTTAAACGCCTGTTGGTCAGCATCCCGATCTTTGTGGTGGCCTTCTTCTTCTGCAAGGTCGATTTCTCGACTGCCTGGAGTTATCTCGGTATCGCGAACCAGATACTTGCGGCAACTGTGCTCTGGACCGGCGCTGCATATCTTATAAGTAAAGGAAAATCACACTGGATGTGCTCTATACCAGCTGTATTCCTGACCTATGTGTGCGTCAACTTCCTGATTGTGGCTCCTCTCGGATTTCAGTTGTCTCCGGTTGTCGGAAACATTGCGGGAGCGGTAGTGGGAATTGCCCTGTTCGTATTATGCATATTCAAGGGTCGAAAAGAGAAATACTCAGCAGGTTGCTAACCTACTGAGTATTTCTTTCTTGTCGGTCTGCCGACCAGCTGGATATCAAAGCTTTCGATTTTGTATCCCTTGACTTTCTTGCGGCTGAGGTGGGCCTCGATCAGTTGTACAAGTTCGTCGTCGATCACATCTCTGAAGACGTGGTTTGACTGATCGTAGAAATGGATGTGTTTGAATGTGTTTACGTCAAAGTACATCTTGTTGTTTGCACTCAGCCTGTAATGGTAGATGCCGAGCATAGCCATGTGAGTCAGGATATTATACACTGAGGCAACAGTTACCTTCGCGGTTTCCTTCTCCTTGATGGCATCAGTCACCATGTCTGCGGATGCGTGTCCGAGATTCATCATGGCCTCGTGTACTGCCAGTCTCTGCGGAGTTGCCTTCAGCGCGTGTTTCTTAAGGATAGCCTTGAATTCCTCAAGGTTCGGGCATTTGTGTGTATTCATATTTTCTCTTTAATGTCGCAAAGATATTGCATTTGGTGCAAAATCCCAAATAAATTAGAAAATTTCTAAACTGTTAGGGTTAAGACAGTTTCCTGTTATGCTTTAATGGCAAATTTTTGTTATTTTTGCGCCCGATTTTTAACCCATGAAATAAAGTGTATCATGAAAGGATTCAATGAGTTCAGAACTTATGCCCTTGTAACCGGAGCCGCTTCGGGAATGGGAAGGATATATTCCTTGCAGCTTGCGCAGAAGGGTTATAATATTATAATGGTAGATGTCAATGCTGCAGGTCTGCAGGAGACCGAAAGGATCGTGAGGGAGGCAATCGAGGCTTCAGCAGAAATCAGTCGTGAGCATAAGGATGCGTTCCGCATGCTTTCTATAGCGCAGGACCTGTCTGTCGCTGAGGCTGCAGACAAGATTCATGCGGTGACAGAGGCTGCCGGCTGTGTGGTGGAGGTACTTGTGAATAATGCGGGAGTGATGTACTGCCAGGGTATTGCAGAGACATCGGAAAGGATGCTGAACATCATCATGATGGTGCATATGTACACTCCGCTCATGCTATGCAGGAAGTATGTGGTAGGCATGAAGGAGAGAAAATGCGGATATATCCTTAATATATCATCACTTGCAGCATGGATGATCTGGCCGGGAATCGGTATGTATGGACATACGAAGAGGTTTGTCAGAAACTATTCGCGCGAGCTCAGGATCGAGTGTCAGAAGACCGGCGTCAGTGTGACAAATGCATATTTCGGGGCGGTTGATACTCCGCTCATCCCTCTTAAGGAGAGCCTTCGTAAGCTTGCTCGTGCGCTGGCTGTGATGATCAGGCCGGAAACCGCCGTGAAAAGAGCGCTCAATGCTACTTTCCGTCGTCGTAGAGGTACCATGCCGGGACTGCTGAACAAGATCTTTCTTCCGTTCATCCTGATCATGCCCGACTGTCTGCTTGGATGGATTTACAGAAAGGCGAAGCCTTATCTGATGAAAGTCTGATAAAAATCACTATATTTGCAGATTACGCAAAACTTCTATTATGGAAACAGTAAAATGTCTTATTATCGGAGGTGGCCCTGCAGGTTATACTGCGGCTATTTATGCATCCAGGGCTGACCTTGCACCAGTAGTATACGAGGGCATCCAGCCGGGTGGCCAGCTTACAACAACAACTGATATCGAGAACTATCCGGGCTTTGAGAACGGTATATCAGGACAGGGTCTCATGGATACCATGAAGGCTCAGGCAGTGCGTCTTGGCGCGGACATCCGCACAGGCGCCATCACTGAAGCAGATCTTTCAGAAAGACCGTTCAAGCTTGTTATCGATGGGGAGAAGGAGGTATATGCCGAGACTCTCATCATTGCGACAGGAGCTACAGCAAAGTATCTCGGCCTTCCTTCTGAAATCAAGTACAGAGGTCTTGGTGTGTCAGCATGCGCTACTTGTGACGGATTCTTTTATAGAAAGAAGACTGTAGCTGTAGTCGGTGGCGGTGACACCGCTTGTGAGGAGGCTACTTACCTCGCAGGACTATGCAAGAAGGTATATATGATCGTCCGCAGAGATGTTCTCAGGGCTTCGGAGGCAATGCAGGAACGTGTCAGAAATACGGAGAACATAGAGATTCTATGGAACTGCAATACTCAGGAAGTGCTTGGTGACGAATATGGAGTTACCGGAGCAAGACTTCTCAGGAAGGATGGCGAGGTTTTTGATATAGCTGTCGACGGCTTTTTCCTCGCTATCGGTCACCATCCTAATTCAGAACTCTTCAACAAGTGGGTTGCTGTCGATAAGGAAGGATATATCGTGACAGATGGAAAGACTGCCAAGACCAATGTTGAGGGTGTGTTTGCTGCCGGCGATGTACAGGATCCTCTTTACAGACAGGCAATCACAGCCGCTGCGTCAGGATGCCGTGCGGCTCTTGATGCTGAGAAATTCCTTAAAATGCAGTAAGAGATGAGATTAAGAAATCTGTTTGTGGTGCTCGCGTCCCTCATGGCGCTGATGTCCTGCAAGTCGGAGTATGAGATGCTCCTGAACAGCAATGACGCAGATGCCAAGTATGAGGCGGCGTTCCGGTATTTCAATGAGAAGAAATATTCAAGGGCAGCTTCACTCTTTGAATCGCTTTCTGTGCTTACAAATGGCACTGAACGTGACGATACCGTGAGGTATTATTGGGGATTGAGCAACTACAGGTTCAAGGATTATTATACAGCGGAAACCAACTTTGACCAGTTCATCACAAGCTATCCGCGCAGCCCGTTTGCTTCAGAGGCGACTTTTCTGCGTCTGGATTGTCTGTATCGTCAGACCTTGAGATACGAGCTGGATCAGACGCCTACCTACAAGGCGATAAATGAGATTTCTGCATATATCCTTGACTATCCGGAGACCGACCGCATGCAGGAGTGTCGTGATATGCTTGTAGAACTTAATAACCGCCTGGACCAGAAGGCATATGAGTCTGCAAAGCTTTATTATAAGATGGAGGATTATCTGGCTTCTCGTATCGCATTCAAGAATGTCCTTAAGGATGATGCTGAAAACATATTCAGAGAAGATATCCTTTATTATATTGCGATGTCATCGTATAAATATGCCCATGAGAGCGTGCCGTCAAAGCAGAAGGAGAGATATCTGTCTTTTGTAGACGATTATCTGAATTTTGTCGGTGAACTTCCTGAATCGCGCTATAGAAAAGAACTTGATGTGGTATATCAGAGGGCTCAGAAGGCTTTAGGCAGACACGGTGTTACGGATGTGGATGAGGAAATGTCCGAGAGGGACTTCGCAAAGGAACGCAGAAAATTGCTTAAAGAAGCAAAAAAAGCTGAAACATCAGAAAAATAATTGAAACCCGCTTCAAATAGAGGGGTATAATAAAATGGGGGACTTCATATTTGACCTCCATAACATTAAAGAAATTTTACGAAATGGCAAACAAGAAGACACCGGTAAACACAATTACAAGAGACCTCAGCGATCTCGCTGCTCCGACAGGAAACATCTATGAGACAGTAGTTATCCTCGCGAAGAGGGCAAACCAGATTGCTATCGCAGAGAAGAAGGAACTTACAAGAAAGCTCGAAGACTTCAAGAATGACCGTGACACAATGGAGGAGGTATTCGAGAACCGCGAGCAGATCGAGATCTCTAAATATTATGAAAGACAGCCTAAGCCAAGCCTCGTAGCTATCGAAGAGTTCAAGGAAGGCGACGTGGCATACAGAATGGCAAAGCAGGACGAGGAGTAACAGGCCATGCTCGCCAGACTTCATGTCAGGAATTATGTATTGATAGACTCTCTGGAGATTGATTTTCCGGAGGGTCTGATCATTATTACGGGACAGACCGGAGCCGGAAAGTCCATTCTCCTTGGAGCGTTGTCATTGGTTACAGGTGCCAAGGCAGATGCTTCGATGGTATCGGAAGGAGCAGACAATTGTGTGGTCGAGGCCGAGTTTGATACATCGGATGTGTCAGTAAGGAATATTCTTGAGGAAAATGAAGTGGAGTGGGATCAAGGACACCTGATTATCAGAAGGGTGGTAAATCGTTCCGGCCGTTCAAGAGCATTTGTCAATGACTCACCTGTACCTGTTACAGTCCTTCAGGATATCTCCTCACGTCTGATTGACATTCATTCACAGCATCAGACCCTTCTTCTTTCTGACAAGCAGTTCCAGCTTGATATTCTTGACCATTATGCAGGTAATACGCAGCTCCGTCAAGACTGCGCTGCAGCATGGAAGGAACTTGTATCAAAGAAGGCTGAACTTGCATCCCTGGAATCGCGCATAGCGAGAATTGTCAGTGACAAGGAATATAACGAGGCGCAGTATAGGCAACTTGAGGCAGCATCTCTTCGTGAAGGAGAACTTGCTGAACTCGAGGATGAGCAAAAGCAGCTTTCAAATGCCGAGGACATCAAGACTGGTCTCTGCGGGGTTGAAGAACTTTTTACAGCGACGTCATCAGCGGGTGAGTCCATGTCGATCGATTCTTCGTTAAAGGAGTCGGTCAAGATGCTCTCTAAGGTAGGAAGGTATATTTCTGCGGCTTCAGAACTGGCCGAAAGGCTCGATTCGTGCAGACTTGAGCTGGATGATATCCTCTCTGAAGTTTCTGACATGAATTCGCGTATTGATATGTCAGAAGAAAGACTGGAACAGGTGGAAGCGCGTATGTCCATGATATACGGACTTCTCAAGAAGCATAGCTGCATTGATGAGGCCGACCTGATCTCATTGCGGGACAGACTGTCAGACGAACTCTTCGACTCTACAAGGCTTGAGGAACAGGCAGAGGATTTACGTAAGGAGATATCAGTAGTTGATGGCCGTCTCAGATCCATTTCAGATAAGTTGCATCAGGCTCGCGTAAAGTCGTCTGCTGATTTTGCCGGGTCGATAGCTTCTTCAATCCGTGGTCTTGAAATGCCTTATGCAGTATTCGAGGTCGAACTTCATGATGTTCCGGTTTCGTCGGCTGGTTATGATTCTGTTTCGTTCAGATTCTCCTCTACCGGAAGAAATGCAGTTGATGTGGCAAAGTGCGCATCAGGTGGTGAAATGTCACGCATAATGCTTGCTCTCAAGGCCATGATGGCTCGTTTCACATCAATGCCGACAATGATCTTTGATGAGATAGATACGGGAGTTTCCGGAAGTGTCGCTGACAAGATGGGTTCCATGATCTGTCAGATGGGTGAAAATATGCAGGTTTTCGCAATCACACACCTTCCGCAGGTCGCAGCAAAGGGCCAGGCCCATTATGTGGTGACCAAGACTGTAGATCAGGCAACATCCAAGGCTGTTTCTGGTATCTCTCGTCTTTCTGACACCGAGAGGGTAACAGAGGTCGCACGGATGCTCAGTGGTTCAGTTTTGACTGATGCTGCAATAGCAAATGCAAAAGAGCTTCTCAATAGTTGAGAAGCTCTTTTTGTCAGTATTGGCAAGGTGCTACTTTGAACTTTCCACCGAGTATTCCTTTCCGTATACTATTCTTCTGATACCATTATTGATATAGCCTGCGTTTCCTGATGGCTTGAGATCGAATGTGCTCTGAAGCATTGAAGCATCCTCTGCATATCTCATCCAGTCTTCTCCATATTTGGCGCAGAGTCCCAGGAAATACTTCGCAACATCATAACCCTGGAATGCGAACTGTGTAGGCTCCGTATGGAACAATGTCCTGTATTTCTTAATGAACTTCCTGACCTCAGGATCATTGTAGTCTATATAGTATGTAAGACTTGCGTGCAAGTTGGTATTGTGGAAGTTCTCTATCTCGATTGTTTCAAAAGTGCGGATCTTTGCCGGAGCATAAAGCACGACATTGAACTTGTTGTGGATGGTCAGGTTCAGATTCCTTACGACATCATTCACGAAGGCCTCGCTTTCTGACGCAACCACAACTCTGTTGAATCCTTCTGTTGTCATTTCAGTCTCAAGTGGCTCCTGAATCTTTCTTCCCTCAAGTATACTGTAAGAGAATGGCGTGTATGCAATGTGAGCGGAGTCGATTGCTGCGCGAAGTATCCTTCCCTCATCTCCCTTTCTTGCCTCTTTTTCGGAAATTACAATCACCTTGTCACCAGGCATGAGGTCTTCCTTGATCCAATTTGCAACATCTTCATACTGAGCCATTCGTGGCGCAGGTGCATGCACCATGGTGCTGTACCTCTCTGTAAGTTGCTCGGCCTTTGGATCAAGAGGGGATACAAGTGCCTTTATGCCGGGGGCAACAGTATACAGTCTGTTGATGTCTCCAGCTGCTACCGGACCTATGATCATATCGCTGGTTTCAAGCTCGTCCCTTGTTGCTCCGAACGAGCCATTTGCGATATCATAGACATTCATATCTATGTTGATGCCGCTCTCTCCAAGTTCCCTTGCGGCAAGGAGCAGACCGCTGTAGAAGTCCATGTTGCTCTTGCTTGAAGCATTTCCTGTGGCCTTGAGAGGCAGCAGGACTGTAGCTTGGATTGTTGACTTTGATAAGATTGTCGTTGCCGTTTCCTCCTCTTCATCCTTATCGTCGAATGCTGTTTCAAGATTCATGTCTTCTTCTTCGACCTCTTGGACAATCTCCGCTTCAGATTCGGTAGTGATTCTTTCGACTGTGGATCCGACAGTCGGGATAATCAGTTTCTGTCTGTTCTTTATCTTTCCGTCCTTGAGGTTGTTCGCTGAAATTATTTCACTTTCAGTTACATTGTACTTGGCGGCAATATCCTTCAAGGTCTCGTACCATCTGACAGTATGTATTTTCTGTATAGACGCTCCGGTTGCTTCAACAGCATCCTCTTGTTTCTGCTGGATAGTCTCCTTTACATCAGACTTTGTCGGAATCATGATGATCGCATTCTTCTTCAGCCCTGTTTCCTTGAGCCCCGGATTGGCTTCAAAGACTTCTTCCTGAGTCACGTTGTATGCTTTGCTGATTGAGTATAGTGTCTGCCTTTCCAGCACTACGTGGCTATAGAATACTTTTCCGTCCTTCTTGACTTTCTGGTCCGATACCTCTACAGGGGGAGCGACATATTCCTGCGCGCCAGCGCTTGCAGCGAATGCCATGAGCATTGCAGCAACTGTTATTATTCTGGATAAAGTAACTCTGTCCATAACACTATATATTAAAGCCCCTCAATGAAATCCATCAGTTTGCGGGCAAAGGTTTTCCATGATAGCCTCTCTTTTTCAAGGCGTATGTTCTCAATGCATCTGTCAGCGATGCTTCTGTCGCTGAAATATCTTAATATCTCCTTACAGATCGCCTCCGGAGTACCTTCCGGCGAGACAAGGCCGGTACCTCTGTCTCCTATCGTCTCTTTAAGGCCACCTACATCTGTGACTATCATAGGCACCTCAAAATGGTATGATACCGAACTGATTCCGCTTTGGGTTGCGCTTCTGTAAGGAAGTACGGCCAGATCTGCAGCAGAAAAATATTTGCTCACCTCAGAGTCCTTTATATACTTGAGGTCGGAGTAAATCTTGTCCTTGTTCGGTAGTCTGTCGATTATCTGCTGATATTTCTCGTATGAGCCGTATGGTTCTCCTGCAATGATCAGCTGATAACCCTCCGGGAGCATTCCGAAAGCTTCCAGAAGGATGTCCAGACCCTTGTATGTCCTTATAAGTCCGAAGAACAAAATGTTCTTTCTGCCACTTTCCAGTCCGAGCAGTTCCTCTGCCTTGCTTCTTTCCATCTTCTCCCCGAAATGAGAATAAAGAGGATGCTGTATCACAGTATATTCTGCCCCAGGCTTGAGCGCAAGCAGATCTTTAGACACGGCTTCGCACAATGTGATGCTTCCGGTGCTTCCCTTCAGGAAGTACCTTGTAAGGGGAGCATCAAAGAAGTGCTGTTCGTGCGGTATTACATTGTCAAGGATGGAGATCACCTTGCAGTGCTTCTTCATCCTTCTGGTTATGTAGCCAAGCGACGGCGCGAAATATGACATCCAGTATCTTACAATCAGAACGTCGGGCTCCCAATCGCGGATCTGCCTGTATGTGCTTATGTAAGAAAACGGATTGGCCGTATCCAGCAGGGATTCGCTCTCCACTGGTACGGCCTCATCGTCTGCTGTCACCAATTGAGTCTTTCCCGGGAACAGAAATTCAGGATATTGTCTCTTGAAATTGAATGCCTTGACAATATGCTGTTTGCTCAGTTCTTCGAACAGGCATGCGTTAAACTGAGAGATTCCTCCTCTGTAGGGATAGAAACAGGACAGTATGGCTATCTTCAATTTATTGTTACTTTGAGTTCTTTGATGCGATGTACTCCTCGTTCAGACCTGCAAGCACTGCGTCTGTAATGTCAAGTGAAGGATCTGCTGTGAGGACCGGAGCTGAAAGTGTGACCACGCCGTCACCCTCTGCGTCGCCCTGTGATACGATGATCATTGCATACTGCTTCTCCTCGTTGTACTTCTTTACGAAAGTAGCGATTGCATCATTGATCTGGTTGTTCATCACAAGAAGTTCCTCGTTAATCTCGTTGTTCTTCTGGTTTGCATAGTTGTTGAACTCGATCTCCTGCTTCTGGAGCTTTTCAGCCTCAACTTCAGCAACGCTTCTGGTCATGAGGCCCTTCTGCATCCTGTCCTGATATTTTGTAACTGCGTTAGCGAGGTTGGTCTCTCTTCTTGTGATCTCTGCCTGGATCTCGCTTACCTTTGTCTCGACTACTGCCCTGAGGTCGTTTGCCATGTCGTACTCAGCCATGACCTTGGTCATGTCGATGTATACGATAGCTCCCTTAGGTGCGCATGCCTCTGCAGTCTCTGCTGCAGGTGCCTCAGCGTTTTCAGCGGTCTTTGTCTGGTTGCATGAAACTGCTCCGAATGCTACAACAGCGCCCATAGCAAGTGCGCTGAGGATGTGAGTTGTCTTTTTCATTTTAGTTATCGTTGTTTTTTTATTATTGTCATATCACGCAAAGATAGTTAAAAAATCTTAACTTTTGACAGGTATGCCTGGATTGTTTGTTCCAGTCCCATATATAAGGCGTCACTTATGATGGCGTGGCCTATGGACACTTCGTCAGTCCAAGGTATGTTCCTTATGAAGAATTCCAGATTGTCAAGGTTCAGGTCATGACCTGCATTCACACCTAATCCGCACTCCCTTGCGGTTTCGGCTGCCTTGATGAACGGGGCTACAGCCGCCTGAGGATCAGTGGGATACATGTCGGCGTAAGGCTCTGTATATAGTTCTATCCTGTCTGCACCGCAAAGGGCTGCACCTTCTGCCATTCGTGGATCTGCCCCGATGAAGATGGATGTCCTGATTCCTTTGCTCCTGAACTCTGCACAGACATCAGTAAGGAAACCGCGATGGGTGAAGGTATCCCATCCGGCATTGGAAGTTATTGCATCCGCAGCGTCAGGCACGAGTGTCACCTGGTCGGGAACGACTTCAAGCACAAGGTCCATGAATGACCGTATCGGATTGCCCTCTATGTTGAATTCAGTGGTGATAAGGGGGCTGATTTCCCTTACATCCGAATATCTGATGTGTCTTTCATCTGGACGCGGATGTACAGTTATTCCCTCAGCTCCGAATCTTTCGCAATTCACTGCGGCTGCTGTCACATCCGGCATTTTTCCGCCTCTGGCGTTTCTTATGGTCGCTATCTTGTTAATGTTGACGCTCAATCGTGTCATGGTAGTATCGCTTAGGGGTCATTGTTTCAACACACAAAAATAGTAATAAACTTCAATATTAAAGAATATTGTGCTATTTTTGGCGGTTCATTGCAAATAACTTTCCATGAAAGCATGTGTATATATCGGTGTGACGGACCGGTCAGTCTTGTCTGACGGCAGGGTCTGCAGTCTTCTGGATGAACTTCGACAGGGGGGTGCAGATGTCCATGTCATGCAGGCAGGAGAGACATCTCCAGCTGATGCGGATATACTGATCAGCGTAGGTGGAGACGGTACCTTCCTCGCAGCATCTGCATTGGCTGCCACCAGTGGAATACCGGTTGTCGGAGTCAACCTCGGACGCCTTGGTTTCCTCTCTGAGAACAGGCCGGAGAATGTGGCGAAATCCCTTCTTTCGGGAGATTATGTGGTAGAGGATGCTGCTGTACTCAAGGCTGTAACGGAGGAAGACCTGTTCGGCAGGGCAGGTATGTGGCCTTTTGCATTCAATGAATTCACCGTCCATCGTGCAGGTTCTGCAATCCTTGGGGTGGATGTGTGCGTCAACGGTACTCCGCTTCCGACCTATTGGGCTGACGGCATCATACTTTCTACTTCAGCCGGTTCTACGGCCTATTCGCTGAGTGTCGGCGGACCAATTGTATTCCCGGGAGCCAAGGCATTGATAATTACGCCTATAGCCTCGCATAATCTTAATATCCGTCCACTGATTGTTCCGGATACTTCTGTCGTATCCTTCAGAGTTCGTGCACGCGACGGCAAGGCTATATTCACGGCTGATAACAGGAGCGTGGAAATTCCGGACGGTACATCAGTTACCATGACTGTGGCACAGTTTTCGCTTAAGCGTGTCCGGCTTAACAGTTCAAATTTTATAAATGCCCTGACGGAGAAACTTTTCTGGGGCGAAGATATCAGAAACAACAGATAGATCATGTCAGCAGAAACTAAATCCAATATTCCAGTCCATGTGTCGCTGATCATGGATGGCAACGGTCGTTGGGCCAAGGAAAGAGGTCAGGAGAGAGTGTATGGACACCTTGAAGGAGTAGAGAGCGTACGAGCATGTGTGGAGGCCGCTGTAGAGGCCGGAGTACGTTATCTTTCCCTTTATGCCTTCTCTGAAGAGAACTGGAACAGGCCGGAGGCGGAAGTTACGGCTCTTATGGGTCTGATGGTCAAGGCTATGGCAAATGAGATGGAAAGTCTCCATCGAAACGGAGTCAGGTTTGTAGTAGTAGGAAACAGGGAAAGGCTTGCGTCTGAAATCAATGAGTCCATCGATTCGTGCATGGCCATGACGGCGGACAATAAGGTGTTGACACTCGTGATCTTTCTAAGCTACAGCGGTAAATGGGACATACTCCAGGCGGCCAAGAAGATGGCGGTTGAAATCTTGGAGTGTCCTGAGAAAGCCGACGATATCCTGGACATGGATGTTTCCGGTTTTGACAGATATCTGGCTACATCAGGGATTCCTGATCCTGACCTGATCGTAAGAACTTCCGGTGAGTGCAGGCTCAGCAACTATCTGTTGTGGCAGGGGGCATACTCGGAACTGCTGTTTGTGGATACTCTCTGGCCGGATTTCAGGAAGCCTGAATTCCATGCGGCCGTTGAATACTATTCAAAACGCGACAGGCGTTATGGAAAAGTAAAATAATTGCTTATCTTTGCAGTTTTGAACATAGGTATATAAAATGAGATATAGTCGATTCGCCACACTTCTTCTTGCACTGGTCCTGACGCTCCCGGCATGGGCGCAGCAGGCCGGTAAGGACGTTGTAGTGGATTATAATAATCCGAAGAAATATATTGTCGGAGGTGTAAAGGTTGAAGGAAACAGTTATTTCTCTCCCGAGCAGATACTTCAGATCACTGGTCTGCAGAAGGGGATGGAGGTTACCGTGCCTAGTGAGGAACTATCTTCCATTGTAAACCGTCTTTGGATGCAGAGATACTTTGAGGATGTTGCCGTTGCGATCGATTCTATCGGTCCGTCAAGGGATACGGCCTTTTTCAAGGTCAGCATCATGGAAAGACCAAGGGTGTCGCGTTGGACTTTCAGTGGTGTCAAGTCCGGTGAGCAGAAGGAACTTATGGAGAGGCTCAACCTGCGTCGAGGAGGAGAATTCTCGGAATATGTTTCCAAGACCGCGACAGATATCATCAAGAGATATTATAAGGAGAAGGGATTCCTCAATGTCGAGGTGGATGTGAATACCAAGAGGGATTCGGTTATCAAGTCAGCGATACGTGTTCAGTTTGCAGTAGACAGGGGTCAGAAGGTCAAGATCAAGACGATTACCTTCACAGGAAATGACCATGTCAAGGAAAACAAGCTTGCGAGGTCGATGAAAAAGACCAAGGATACCCGATTCATCAGTTTCTTCAGCTCCAAGAAGTTCAATGAGGCTGAGTACGAGAATGACAAGCGTGCCATGATCAGTGCCTTCAATGAGGCGGGATACAGGGATGCCAGGATTGTGAAGGATACGATGTATTATATAGAACCTGGTCGTCTGCAGATCGACTTCGTGATTGATGAGGGAAAGCAGTATTTCTTCAGGGATATCACATGGACCGGTAACTCTGTGTATACGACTGAGGCGCTCAACGAGGTCCTCAAGATCGGTAAAGGTGACGTGTACGATGTGGTTACAATGGAGAAACGACTCTTCGGAGGCGGAAAACAGAATGAATATGACGTATCGAAGCTGTACCGAGACAACGGATACTTGTTCTTCAACCTCCAGCCAGTTGAGCTGAATATCGAGGGAGACTCTGTGGATGTGGAGATGAGAGTGGTTGAAGGAAAGCCTGCAACTCTCAACAATATCGTGATAAACGGCAATGATCTTACAAACGAGAGGGTTATCCGCCGTCAGGTATTTACTCGTCCCGGTTATCTTTTCAGCCAGTCTGACTTTGAGCGTTCAATACGTGAGATCGCCTCAATGGGACAGTTTGACCCGGAAGCCATAATGGACCCGGCGAAAGGATATTCGATCATTCCTAACCAGCTGAACAATACGGTAGACCTTGTATATAATGTGACCGAGAAGCCTTCAAGCCAGCTTGAACTTTCCGGCGGATGGGGAGGAAATACATTCGTAGCGACAGTCGGTGTAAGTTTCAACAACTTCTCGACCCGCAGGTTCTTTGACAAGTCGGCATGGCGTCCTGTCCCTCTTGGAGATGCTCAGAACCTTTCAATACGTTTTCAGACTAACGGAACATATTATACCAGCCTTTCGGCAAGCTTCTCCGAGCCATGGCTCTTCGGTAAGAAGCCGACCTCGCTGAATATGTCCCTGTATTATACAAGGCAGACAAATTCATATCTTGCTCTCAATATCCTCAACAATGACCAGTTCATGGAAGTGTATGGATTTGCAGCAGGTATAGGTAAGCGCCTCAAATGGCCAGACAATTACTTCGTGCTTTACAACCAGCTGAGCTGGCAGACATATAATCTGCAGAACTGGATATATCAGTTTATGTTCGATACGGGTATCTCGCATAACCTCAGCTATACCTTGAGCCTTTCGAGAAACTCGACAGACCAGCAGATCTATCCTCGCGTAGGATCTGATTTCAGCTTCTCGCTTCAGCTGACTCCGCCATATTCGCTCTTGAGAAAGAAGGATTACGGACTTCTCGATGAGGATGGAAATCCTACCAAGGTGGGCAATCCGAAGGATATCGATTACAGATTCCAGTCATCCCAGAACCACTACAGATGGATCGAGTACCATAAGTGGTCGTTCAAGGGAGCTCTTTATACAAAACTTGTGGGCGACCTTGTCCTGATGGCACGTGCCCAGTTCGGATATCTTGGTTATTATAACAGAAAGTGGGGATATTCTCCATTCGAGGGATTCCGCGTCGGTGGTGACGGAATGTCAGGTTATGATACGTATGGCTCGGAAATTGTATCATTGCGTGGTTATACCAACTATTCACTTACTCCTCAGGCATCTGAAAACAGTACGACAGGAAACTACTACGCCGGTAATGTTTACGACAAGTTCACTGTCGAGCTGAGATATCCGGTCATCCTGCAGCCTCAGTCTACGATCTATGCGTTGCTCTTCCTTGAGGGAGGTAACTGCTGGTCTGACATAAGGGACTTCAATCCGTTCCAGATCAAGAGATCTGCCGGTGTCGGTGTGAGAGTATTCCTGCCTATGATCGGTCTTCTTGGAGTCGACTGGGGATGGGGATTTGACGATCCTGTAAACGGAAAGAGCCAGTTCCACTTCGTGATCGGACAGCAGTTCTAATATGAATAATTAAAATTAAAACTAATAATTATGAAAAGAATCATCATCATCGCAGCAATGGCTCTTATGTCAGTGTCTGCATTCGCACAGAAGTTCGCATACGTTGACTTTAACGAGCTCGTGATGCTCATGCCGGAGATGGACGAGGCTAGAGCTACCCTTGAGGAAAACTCTAAGACCAACGAGGAAATCCTCATGTCAATGTATGAGGAGTATCAGACAAAGATGCAGCAGTACGAGCAGAAGGCCTCAACATGGACTCAGTCAGTACGCGAAATCAAGGAGAAGGAGATCATGGAGATCCAGTCAAGACTCGAGCAGACTCAGCAGAGCCTTCAGCAGGAGATCCAGCAGCTCCAGCAGCAGCTTCAGGCTCCTATCATCGAGAAGGTAAACAACGTTGTCAACGAGCTCGCAAAGGCTCAGGGCGTTGCTGCAGTTTTCGAGAAGGCATCTTTCCTTTATGTTGATGAGGCTCAGATGCTGAATCTTACACCTGAGGCCAGGACTGCTCTCAATATTCCAGAGGGTAGAACTCTTGAGACTCTTCAGGCGGAAATGATGGCCAAGGCACAGGCTGCTCAGGGTATGTAATCCAGGTCTCAGACAAATGATGAATGAATTTGGTCGGAAGTTATGCTTCCGGCCATTTTTATTTTAAAAAACTTCATATTTGTGTTCAACGTTAAGGAAAATTGCATACATTTGTAGGACAATCTAAATCTTTGATTTAAAATTATAACACTAGCTATGCAACATAAGGTAATTGATACTAAAGATGTTGTCATAAGATTTGCAGGAGATTCGGGAGATGGTATGCAGCTCACCGGGTCTCTTTTTGCAGATATGTCAGCAATCTTTGGTAACGAACTTTCGACTTTCCCAGACTATCCTGCGGAAATCAGGGCGCCTCAGGGCACCGTATCGGGTGTTTCCGGATTCCAGGTACACATCGGCAGCGAGCATATCACCACACCTGGTGACTTCTGTGATCTTCTCGTAGCAATGAACCCTGCAGCTCTCAAGGCCAATGCAAAGTGGCTCAAGAGGACAGCGATGGTACTCATTGACTCGGATACATTTGACGATACAGGTCTTGCAAGAGCCGGTTTTGAGGGTGATCCGATAGCTGAAATGCACATCGAGGACAGGACAATCATCGTTGCTCCAATCACTACTCTCACGCACGAGAGCCTCAAGGACAGCGGCCTTGACAAGAAGACTATAGAGAAGTGCAAGAATATGTTCACTCTCGGAATGGCCTGCTACATCTACAACCGTCCGATGGAGTACATCTTCCAGTAT
>JAEIGA010004501.1_pt1 | contig 21569 bp, 4 predicted proteins | sample 9270691 | NCBI WGS metagenome assembly JAEIGA01 (sample SAMN17057246, study PRJNA624740) | gut metagenome | biome: biome; isolation source: fecal sample | host: Bos grunniens | place: China: Xizang | collected 2019 | reverse complement strand
CTAGCATTAGTTTCCTTCTTATGCTTAATACCAAGATGCTTGCAAAGAGTATTGAAATACTTTGCCTGCTTCTTTGAAAGAGGACAGGAATAGCAATTCAATGCTGCCATAGTAAGCATATTAAAGCAATTACGATCTGATTTGATATTAAGAGTTGACTTCTCACCAAATAGATCAACACTAAGCTTTACAACATCCTTCTGGTCAAGCTGCATTGCAAACTGAACTGCCTTGGTTTCCTTGAAGATTGAAATAAGATTGTCCTTACACATGATCTTATCCCCGTTATAGTAACCACATGTATAAAAATCATAGAAAACTTCAAACTCATCAATACCCCAAGGTCTAGTATAACTGCAATAAGCAGGCATGATCTCAGTTTCAATGATGTTTACAGCTTCCTCACCATCAATGATAGTAAAGTTTCTGAACTTAATCTCATCACCTTCAACATACTTAGGAAAAGCCTTCTTGAATACTTCTACACGCTCAAAGTCTTCCTTATTCTCAGAGTCAACTCCGGCAATAAATTCAACCTTGATATATGATACAAGCTGTTCAATCAAAAGTTCGTCACATGAAAAATACTTGGTATCTTGTGGGTTAGCATAAAAGCTCTTTGGAACACTGTGTCCCATAATACGAGAAAATACCTTTACAATGTCTTCTGTAAGTCTTTCTGGGTTAGTTATCTTAACACCAAAAGTTGACATTAGCTTAAGAGCATAATAAGGATAACGCTCGTCCACAATGTTACAATCTGATTCTACATAGTGCTTCTCAAAAAGCACTGCTTCTCTAATAGTCTTTGAATTAGTTATCATCTTAATTCCTTTCGGCCTAATCTAAGGCTCTATAATAAGTTTACACGTTTGTTTCTGATTGTGTGGCTGGCTCTTGGAAGAAACCAATGTAACGATTGTCATACTCACCTTGAGCAGTAATCATTTCGGTTCTGATTTGATTATAAGTCTCATCATTAACACCATTTGCCTTGATAATAGCTTCGAGAACAAGCTGAATTTCCACAATGTTCTCAATAGTTGGTTTAGCAAAGAACTGGTTGCAAGTTGTTCCAACCTGATTAACAAGCATTTCGAGGAAAAGTTCATTATTTTTGCACTCTGCATAGTTAATAATCTTACCTTGTGCTGCTACATACTCTGGAAGCTTATCTTTAATTACTTGAATTTGCATACTTTATAACTCCTTAAAAATTATTTCTATATTATTATACAATATTATTTTTCTAATTTTAATAAAAAAAAATAAAAAGAGTAGTTTTTAGCTACTCTTTTATTTTTAAACCGGTATTGGCATAACGGTATAAGTTGTATTATCTGATTGGGATTTATAATTCCAAGTATTTTTCCAAGCACCAGGCTCTGTACTATTAGTTGTGGTTGTATTATAACTATTTGGTAAAAGATTATCATAGTAAATACATAAAGTAGCAGGATTTCCTACAAATACGTAACCACCAACTGTTTTTAAACCTATAATTTCAGTAAGACCATCAAGTTCTTTTTCACGTCTTGGTAAGGTAATATTCTTAAGCGCACAGTATGCAAAAGCTTGTGTATGTAATTCTTCAATTTGTGGTGGAAGTTTTACAGTTGCTAGCTTATTGCAACCAGAGAAGGCCTCTGCTTCAATGATTTTTAAATTTGTACACTGACTAAGGTCTAGTTCAGTTAACTTAGCACAATCCTTAAAGGCAGACTGTTCAATCTTAATTATAGCAGGCATACCGTCAAACGTAATAGTATCTAAAGAAGTACAACCCGCAAATGCGTCAAGCTCAATAGTTAAAAGCGTATGTGGTACAATAAGTTCAAAAAGTTGTGTACAACCAGCAAAAGCACTTGCTGCGATACGAGTAATATTAATATCTAATGGTAAAATACTTGTTGAACATCCAAGCAATACTTCATAATGATCTGTGTCGCCTTCGGTCTTATATTTTTGTACTAAGGTATTAAAGGCAGTTTTACCATAAATTGCATGATTTGGTGCTGCTGTAATAGTTGTAATATTAGGACAATTTTTAAAGGCGGAAGCTATAACAGTCGTAATATTATGTGGTATAAAAATATGAGTTAATTTGGTACAAGAATCAAATACTGAGGCATTAAGCGTATTAAGTTGTTCAAACTTGGATAATAAAATATCTGTTGTTTTTTCAACACCGCTAGATAAAAACGCATAATCCGCTATTGTATTAAGATTATAAGTATCAAGCATCTTAGAATTATCAATAGTAAAGCTGGTAAACTTATCACAGCTATAAAAAGCATAACTATCAATAGTCTGTAAAGTGGTTGGGATCTGTACACTTTCAAGCCCTGAACTATTTACAAACGCATATTGATGTATTGCAGTTATACCTTCTGGAATAATGAGTTTGCTAATAGCATCTCCGGTAGTAATATCAACCATAGCCAATACTATAGTTTCCTTGAATACTATTAACTGTCCGCTCTGTGTTATTTTACTAGAACTACCCTTAACATATAGATCCTCATAAGCAGCAAACTCAAAAAGACTATTATAACGAGTACGGTCAGCACCATAAACATCTGCTTCAATACTTGTAAGTTTGTTTGAGGTATCTAAACATATCTCTACCAATTTTGGGCAGTTTAAGAATGCCTCTGTAACAGAAGGTTGATTTAAGTAGTCTAAAAGGTCATCAGAAATCACACCAATATTATATAAACTTACGCAGTTCAGAAAGGCTTCAGAATCTACCTCTGTAACATGTGTTAAATCACAAGTATGTAGTAAAATACATCCTTTAAAAGCCTGTTCACGAATAGCTGTAATTGAATCTGCAAGTTCTACCTTTTTTAGCATTTTGCAGTTATTAAAGGCAGCAGTTCTTACATAAGTACCAGCAGTTAATTTAACAGTCTCTAAATTAGTTTTAGAAATATATGGAGATAATGCAGTAGGCATTGTAATATCTTTTAGATTATCACAGCCTTTAAATACATTAGCACCTATTGTGGAGCTCTTTAGTTCATCAGCATTATCCTCGTTAGTAACAGTATTTGGTACAGTTAATTTTGTAAGTGACGTACACTTATAAAAAGCCTCTGTGCCTATTTTTGAAAGTTTATCTGAAAATAGTACTTCATTAAGATTTTTACAACCATAAAAAGCGTGTTTTTCAATAACTAATTCATGATCAAAAGTAGAACTATCTAAACCAGTAATTACTTTACAGTTCTTAAAAGCATACTGTCCAATACTTATTGGGTGTGTACTTTGAATCTTTAACTTAATTCTAGCTTCACTATCAAGCGGAATATTCTGACCGGCATAATCATAAATTGGATAACTAATAATCAATGTACCGTCAGTTAACATGCTATTAGGGAAGCTATAAAGCATAGTTGGATGAACTTTTGTAGAATTACAATAATCCTCATATGAATAAAACAGAGGGTCTTGAATATTACATCCAGTAAATACATCAGTACCCACAAAAGATAAGTCTGAACTGGTGTATACGTGCTGCAAGCCTTGACAGTTGTAAAAAGCTCTATCTTCAAAACGAGTACTATTAGTTATACAAACAGTATTTAAAGTACGAGGAACATAGCTAGCATTTTCATACGCGTTAGGCGCTCCAAAAACATAACCTAAAAAGGCATTAGCGTCAGTATCTACACTGTCACCTAAAAATGGTATTGTAAGATGTGTTAAAGATAAACTAGCATCAATTGCGCCTGCGTCTATTTGAGTAATAGCATCAGATAAAGTAAGCTCAGTATCTGCATAGCAAGAAATACTACCAGAAGCTAGTGCATTAATATTATATGTTGCTACTTCAGCAAAATTGGTTCCAGCGGTAGTTGTAATTAACTTATAAGCAAGAGTGTCAGGGTCATTTAATTTACAAACACTATTATTAAGAACTTTAAAAGTATTATTGTTAGCAGTAACCGTGTCAGCATATTTTAATGTAGTAACATGATAACACTTTAATAACCACTGCTCTTCAAAAGTAAGTATTTCAGAATTTAAAATAATACTTTCAAGTATTGGTAAGTTACAAATAGTAAAACTTTTAATTTTAGTTATATTATCTAGCTCAATAGCAGTAGCTATTTGAGTATTATTACAATAAAAATTAACGATATTTAAAAAGCATGGATTTGCATAGGCATTTTGAAAGCCAATTTGACACCAGCTACTAATATCTCTATCAAAATGTACACTCTCAATTTGTGTACAATTTAAAAAGGCATTTACACCAAATTCAAACTCAGCTAGTCCTGTATAAGAATTAGCGTGTTCTAAATAAACTTTATTTAGCTTTTTACAAGAAGCAAAAGCATTTGCCGGCACTAAAACATCATCTGATTCAAAAAGAACTAGTGTTAAAGTTTGTAACTCATCATTAGCTATCAACGGGCTATTTGCAGGTGATGTAATCGCGTGTGCAATTTTAGAATTAGCGAAAACAGTCACATCTGATATATCAGCATTGCAAACTGATACTTCGTCTAAATCAAAACCGGCAAAAGCAAAACTAGATATTTTTGTTGCGTCATTTAAATTAAGTGCAGTACATAAACTAAAACTTGGATTGTCTGCATCACCAGTATTAAAATAAAATTCACTTTGTATTGCATTACTAGATAAGCCCACAAAATCTTGATACATTGGATTTGACCAAGCATTCGCAAAAACAATGTTATACCAAGCATCTAAGCTACCAGCATATTTAGCTCTCATAGTAATTTTTATATCTGGGTCATCAATCTGTGATTGTGTATTATTAAGTTGTTGACGAATATTTTTAAATACGTCTTCTTTAATATATTTAATAGAAGTTGGAATAATACAAGAAACAGTATAATTTTTTCTACTTAAAATATCTATAAGTGAACCTTCGAATCTTGGTAATTTTATATCCATTAACCAAGAACCCAAAGTGTATGGAATAAGCCCAAGCTCAGTACCAGTAGTGGCATCCTCACCGGCAATGAATGAAATAATGTTATTTTCAAACGCCTTATAACCAATTGCCTTAATATCTGACTGAACAGTTTGAGCGGTATTTTTACCTAAAATTATCTTTAACTTAGAGCTATTAGCAAAAGCATAATCTTCTATAGTAATTAAATTTTCAGTGGCCTCTTCATCCTCAGGTGTTAAGGTAACATTACAATAGGCGTGTTTAAAGTTATAAAAAGCATAAGCAGGAATTTTTGTAGTATATGCTATAATATTATCCGCAGTAACCTTATTGTCTTGTTTATTACCAGTTAAATACTGAGTACCACCAAATACTACGTCAGTAGCTTGTGTAAATAATTGGTGAAAAATACCAAATTCTAAATCACACCAATTATCAAATGTACCAGCATAATAAACTGTTTTTAAGTTAGGACAATTACTAAAAGTATAAGCACCCAATTTTTCTAATGATGCTGGTAGATATACTGTTTCTAAGTTTGGACAATTATTAAATGAATAATCTCCAATTTCAGTTATACCCTCATTAATATGCACAGTCTGCATCGCCATATTACTAAAGGCATAATCTTTAATTTTTGTATCAGCACTGGCATACTGTTTTAGTTCTAAGTCTACTACTGCAGAGTTGCACGCCGCAAAAGCTATCGCAGTTTTAAAGGTTTTAACGTCTTCACCTTCCCAAGTTGTTGGTATATAATAAATACTATCTTGAATCATTAACTGGTTATTTAGTTTAGTATCACTATTATACTCAGGTAATTTAAAACCGTCGTCATTTAAATAAGATTCTGGGTAAATTCCAGTGCTAGGTAATTCTGGCATATCCGGTTGCTTACCAAGTTCCGCAGCGTAGGTAAAAATATCGCCATTAAGTGTACTGCCTAAAAATGCTTGCTGTATACCAACAAGACCGTTACCATACACGCCAACAAGATTAAAGCACCCAGTAAAGGCATTAATACCAATACGAGGCACACCTTTTCTTGTTAAGTCTACGGAAAGCTGTGGTAATAATACGGTATAAATATTTAAACAATTATAAAAAGCTCGTTCTCCAATTTGTTTTAAGCTTGTTTTACCATCATAAACAAAGCTTACCAAATCTAAAGTATTATATTTTTCAATAGTATTAGCTCCAAAATAGTTTAAGTTTACACAACCATTAAAGCAATCATCTGGAATCTCAAAGGACTCAAAAGCTTTAGGCCAAGTTCTATTTGGTAAAAATACGTACTGTAAGTTAGAACATAAATAAAAGCTCTTTTTATAAAGCTTAAACGCAATATATTCTTTTATTTCGCTGCTTTGAATTATATTACCTAATTCATCTGTGCTATAAACAGCTTCATTATGTTGCACAACAAAACCAGATATCTTTACAGTCTGTACTGTTTTAGGAACATATAATAAATGCTCTTCTGGACTGCGCGCACCAAAAATATAACCAAAAAAACCATATTTAGCATTACGTTGGTCACCGATAAAGGGTAACTCAATATTAGTAATATTACAGCCGTGTAATGCACCAAAGCCTATAACAAGTTCTTCATGAACATCTAAATAATTACTATTTAATTGAGCTACAATGCTGAAATTAGATAAATTGGTACAGTTATTGAACGCAAAGTTACCAATATTTATAATTGTAGCACCCAGCGTAACACTTGATAAATTTGACAAATCTTGGAATGCGTAAGGAGCTATTTTTACTGTTAAATCGATACGAAAACTTTCTGTGCTAAACTCGGCCAAGTAATCTATAATTTCTTGGGTCAAGGTAGGCAAGTTAACCTGACCTATTTTAGATTTATATTCAGTTTTTACTCCTAGTATCCATAAATTAGTTTTATCAGCACTCCATGCAGTATTACAATAGGTTAAAATATTTGACCAATCTAGCGTATTTAATTCAGCTGACATAATTGAATCTTCCTTTCTAAATTTGCTTAGGTAATTTACTAAGCCGAATTACTCCGGCTTAGTAAACATATCCTTATTAATTAATACAATATTTTTTGGTATATTTAATTTTACCGGAACACCACGATTACCAGGAACACTTAAAGCAAACGCAGCAATAGTTGTTGCGTAAGTATCATCAATATCTATTTGTATTTCACCATCCTCAATACTAATCGGTCCGGTTGCGAAAAGTACGGTCTTAGTGGTTAGATCTATTATATTATTATTTTTAATTATATAATTTTGTAAGTCAACACTACTAGAATTACTAAATGTAACTTCTTCTAAGTAAGGACATTTTGATAAACAATATCCAACTAATGGGCTTAAGAAGGCTTCAGAATCCAAATCCTTTTGGAATGTAAGTTTTTCTAGGTGATCATAGCCTACAAAGCAATCTGGGCTAAGCGGTGTATTATCTTCTTTTAGTACTAATTCCTTAGTTGCCGATAAATCTAAGCTATTTAGTAAAGATAGACTAATAGTAGCTGTGTCTACTTCAGCTAGTCTATTAAATACATAGTAGCCTAAAACTAATTGCTTAGTATCTATACTTAAATGTTTAACTGGTACATTATAGAAAGCAAAGTCTTCTAAAACTAAAGAATCTACTTGTGGTAACTTAATTGTATTGAGTGATGCACAGCTGTTAAAAGCAGAATTCTTAATTATACGAAGCTTTGTACTTGCTGTTAAGTCTAATGTAGTTAGACCTGTGTCTCCACCATCAGGTGCAACAGCTTTATAGAAAGCAAATTCACCAATAATCTCTAACTGTTCAGTATTTTTAACAGAATTAAACCAGTTTACTGAATTACCTAAATTGTAGAAGGTACAATCTGGAATTTCACGGATACCTGATAAATCTAAACTAGACTCACCCTCAGGAATAGCATTAACTGCAGTAAATACTTTTTTATAGTTTGGTGTGTAATATAGTGGGTTTGAATACTTGTTGTCAAACTTAATTTTACACCAATCTAAATATGTACCCTCATATACTATTTCTGTCAAGTTATAGCAGTCTTTAAAGACATCTGCCTCAAAGTGCTCAACATTAGGACTAATTGTTACTGTCTGCAGCTGTGCTTGGTTATTAAATAGCCCAGCAGTTATATCAACTGAAGTCAAAATAGCTGATTCAAATAGTAATCCTGTATAAGCGCCTAAACAAGTCGATACTATAGACTCAGGAGGTTCAAATTTAATTGGTTCCGTATAAATATTATTAGATTTGTCAAAAGCTTGTACTTTTACTAATATTTTAAGACTCATGTCTTCACCCGTTCCAGAGGCTAATCCGTAATACTTGATATTATAAGTATCTAGAGGCTTTTCAATCGTAGGTAGAGTAGTTTCATTAGTAAAACTATTAACAAAGCTAGTTGCAGCTGCCTTAACAAAATCATTTGCCAAGGTAAATGCTTGTAATTTTCCACAATCTGCAAAAGCATAATCACCGATAAACTTTAATTTATCAAAGTTTACTGTTTCAAGCTTTTTACAGCCGTTAAAAGCATTTTGTTCAATACTAATTACATTCATACCTTTAATACCAGTTAAATTACTACCAGCTGCAGCTGCTTGATAAATAATTTGAGTATTATCGTTAATCACAAGCTGGCCTTCAGGAACAACCTTAGGAATACTAACTAAAATTAAATGGTTTTGTTCAAGGCTATCTGTATGTCCTACATAGTTATTACCTACAGCATCTGAATAAGTAATTACACCTGCTAAAGAATCTTGGCCTACACTTACTAGTGCTGAAGACTCAGAGGTTCTAATACATAAAGATGTAAACTTATTACAGCCTTTAAAGGCTCTCGCACCAATGCTACTTACATCATTGCACGTAAAGCGTGTTAAATTTATACAGCCCTCAAACAATGACTCCGGAATAGCTATTGTATTATTAGTGTTTTCTGTACAGTCTGTTAATTTAGTAGTTAATGGTATAGTCTGTATATTAGCTAATGGAGCTGTTATTGAAACTAAATTATAACAGTTATCAAAAGCATTATTAATTTTATCACTTACAATAGTATCAATAGTTAACTGCGTTACTGCAGCTGCTTCATTAACAAAGGTTGTATCACCGTTATCAAACATTTTAAATAAATTATCCGAAAGGTCCTCAGTACCACCAATTAAATGTATTATAGATAACTTAGTTTTATTGTCAATACTATTTAAAAGCTGTGTTGGACCTTTAAATTTGGTAATAGGTGTTTGTTCAAATATTGGTTTAGTGCCACCTTCTTCGCACTGATAGTTATTTGCAGATGTTAATTCAGATAAACTTGACCGTGCAAAAGCTCCTTGACCTATTGAATAAGTGTTGTCTGTATCGTTTGCTTGTAATGTTACTGTCTTTAAATTCCTACAGTTATAATAAGCATACTGATTTACATCAGAGTCTATAATTACTAAATCTATATCTGGAATATCATCCTTGTCAACCGTACCAAGGGCTAGTTTACAGCCAGCCGGGCTTATGGTTAATGGATTAGATTTTTCATTTGAAAAGATATGTTTATGCCACGCAACCGCATTACTTACGTTATAATAAACAGTACGTATGTTACGGCAACCGGCAAAAGCATCTGTACCAAAAGCAATCTCACTTGATTGAATTTTTACCATAGTTAAAGCACGGCAATTAGTAAAGGCATTATTACCAACAATTTTGATAGTCTCAGGTAAAGTTACTTCTTCCAAATTTGAACAAGCATTAAATACATAATCAGCAATACCACTAATAGCTACAGTATAATTACCGTATTCTATAGAACTTGGGATATCCAACTTTGTAACACTAGTAAAGTCAGTATAAAACGGTGAAATGCTGATAATTGTTGCTTCTCCAGCATCTAAATTTATATTATAATTAAATGTTTGTGTATTATATGGTATTGTAGCACTCCACTGTACACACTTAGCATTCTCACCACTTTGCTCGCAGCCTCCAAGCCAGTTTTCATCCCAATCTGTACCATCAGGAATAAAACCACTGACCGGTTCTGGATAAGCTACCTTAATTGTTCGATCTTTGGCATCATCAAGGGCCTTAAAGGAACAATTATTAAATATTTGTGAACCAACTTTATTAACTTGAGCGGTTAAATAAATTGTTTTTAACCCAGTACAATTACTAAAGTATTGTTCCGGAATTTCTTGAGCAGTTATAAGTAATGTTTGTAGTGAAGTAGGTACCTGCTCACCAAAGAGCTTACTAAAATGAGTAGTATTAGTAGTAGCGGGGAGTACTAACTCTGATAAAGCATTACATCCATAAAGTAATCCTTGTGCAGACTCATGAATTGTAATTTCTGAAGTAAGCATATTTAAGCTTTTTAATTGACTACAATTATAAAAAGCATATGGATAAATCATAGTTACATTATATGGTAATGATATATGCTCTACTATCGAGTTCTTAAATGCACAAGGTCCTATTATTGAAGTATTAGAATCTATTTCAATACTTTTAAGCGCTTCATTAACAAACAAGAGAGCGACCTTACCAGTGTCAAGATGTTTATACATTGTATCGCCATTATAAACAACTCTGTCAGTACGTTCAGTTAGCTCACCATCTTCACTAATTAAATATTTTACAACTAGTTCTTTTATTGTTAGAGCCGGACTTCCAAAAGTCTCAATAGTAATAATTGCTTCAGGTTGAATTACTATGCGCAAATCTGGACATACTAAATTATTGAAGACCTGATCTTCAAGATTTCCTGATAAAATCTCTAACTCTTGTAAAGTCTTAAATAAAATCTCTCCAAAGATCTCTAATAGGGATGTGTTAAAATTATCAGGTAAACTAATAATTAAATTGTGCGCTGTAATATCTACTAAGCTAGTTATAGCAGAGTTGGTCTCAAGTTCATCCTCTAAACCACCCATAACTTCTGCGCTAAGTGCTAATGTATCACAAGCGTACTTATAAAAGGAATAAGGACGTAGTGGTTTGTTAAAAGTACTAAGATCGAAATCGGTAACAACATTTCCATCTATATAAAGAAGTACTGTAGTACTCTCGGTTGTATTATACAATGGGTTTGCATAAGCATTCTCAAAATCAATTTGGCACCAAGATTCTAAATTATCAATATTAATAACTGTTAAGTTGCTACAACCACTAAAAGCATCAGTACCAATAGACTTTATTTGAGAAGGTATCTTAATAGATTTAAGAGCGTCCGCCTGTTTAAAAGCAGCTACTGAGATTGTGGTTACTGGCGTTGAGGATAATTCCGTAGGTATTTCTACATGCTGGATAGCATCATGCAATTTGATTAAATCAATTATAGCTACTTCACTACCGTCAATACCTATCTTATGCCAAAGCAAGCCAGAATCAGTACAGCCAACACCTTCACAGTCATAACAAACGCTACATTCAGCATCATTCCAGTTACCCCATGTAGCAGTTTCTTCTTCAGTTGCTGCACAATAAATTTTAGTTGGGCTATCTGAAATTGGACCACTTTCAAATATAGACTCTTCTACTGTTACTCCTTCATTAATTTGAATACCAAGTAAATATGGCTGGCTATCATCTTCAGCCGGTAAACAGCAATTTTTAAAGTAACCTGTTTGAATTGTACCTGCTGAAATTACAACAAGTGAGAGTGCTGCCGGTATTTTGGCATCATCATTGAAGGCAAAAAGCCTAGCCAATAAACTGGTTTTACTAGGTGTACTTAAAAACGCCAAACTATTACAACCAGACAAACATGTACCAATACTGGTTACAGTTTCTGGTATTACTAGACTAGTAAGAGATGTACAATTCCAGAATGTATAGTCACCTATCGAGGTTACACTATTTGGAATTGTTACGCTTGTTAAGTTTCTGCAACCATTAAATGTTCCTGGTTCAATAATCTGCACACCATTGGGAATACACATGTAAGATAATGTGGCACAACCTGAAAATGCATAACTGCCAATAGTTTTTATGCTATTAGGAAGTTCTATATTAGTGAGCACACCTAGGTTACGGAAGGCGGCATCACCAATGCTTATACAGTCACTGGTTTCTTCAAATATAACTTCTACGATCTTTGGTGATTCTACTGATGAACCATTCACAGGATAAAATAAACGGTTAGGTATTTTAGTTACTGCTGCATCAATAGTGACAATAATTCCGGCACTAGTACTTCCAGCACCAGAAAAAACGTAATTATATAAAGATAAATCTTCGAGGGCTTTTGCTTTAATGTTAAGGTCAGTTAAAGCTGTACACTGATTAAAAGCATAATTTCCTATTATGATTACGTTATTGCCAATTGTTACACTTGTAAGATTTGTGCAATTTTTAAACGCGGAGGTTCCAATTGAAGTTACATTATCGGGAACTAGTATGTCTGTAAGTGAAGTGCAATTTTCAAATGCACTACTACCAATAGAGATTACCGTATCTGGTATGTCTAAGTTATTTAACTTAGAACAATTATAAAAGGTTTGGGGACCAATTTCTTGTAGCTCGTTTGGTAATATTAAACTTTCTAAGCTCTTACACTCACTGAATGTACCATCAAGTTGTACTATAGTTTTTTCTGTAAATGTACTTAAATCCATAGACTTACAGCTATGATCTATAACATCTATAGCTGCCACTTTAGTGCTATCATTAGGTAAGTTTGCCAAAATTAAATTAGCATCCACATCCGCATATAGAGTAGTAGAATTCCAAATGCATGTCATGCCACTAATGCTGCTCGCAGTAGCTGCCCATTCTTCCTGTTTGGTAGCCGGTAGATATAATCGTGGCTTTTGAGTGTTATAAGAAGTTTTGGCATTAAAAGCAGTAGCGGTTATTTGGGTAACCGTGTCTAAAACTTGAACGTTTTGTAATCTACTACTTGATACATCTTTAAATCCAGCATCTGTAATTTCACCGGCATTAATGGTAAGTAAAGCTAAATACTTTGGCAGATAGCTTACATTATAAGACCATTGACTATAAAACAGGTGATTAAAAAATGAAGCTGTGGTGTTCCCTGGAATATAGGGGGTTGTTAGACTGGTTAAGCTACTACAGTTTTGTAAACAAGCACTACCAATGGTAGTGGTGGATTTTGGGATATGAAGTTCTCGTAGGCTAGAACAACCGTAAAAGCACTCCGAGCCCAGTGTTTCCAAATTCTTAGGAAGCTCGAATTTGTTAATACTCTTACAGCCATAAAAGACACTGGTCTCCAAAATACTGATATTATCTATATCTTCAAATATTACTGAGTTTAATGAAGTGCAGTTATAAAATAAATATCTTGGGATAATATTTTCAAAATAAGGTAAAGTAACCTTTTGAAGACTTGTATTATGAGCAAAAATACTATTTGCAATACGAGTAATAGATTGACCATCTGTTAGATATTTAGGTACTTCTAATTCTTCTTGTGTGCCAAGATATCCACAAACAGTCCAACCATTAGTGGTTTTACCAATAACAAAGTCATTTTCAATTACATACTCTCCATTATCGCTTCCCCAAATAACTGTCATATTAATACGAGCATCATCGTTATTATCCGTAAAAGCATAATCCCAACCTGTAGGTCTAGACTCAGGTTGGCAGTATAGACGGCGTACTGAAGACCTAGCAAATATAAAAGAACCTATTGTTTCTATAGTGCTTGGTAAATACATTTCTGTTATAGAAGTACAACCACAAAAGCACCTATAACCAATTTCAGTGATATAACTTGGTATAGAATTCAATTTTAACTGCGTGCAGCCATAGAATAATGAGCTGGGTAGTATAGTTATAGACTCGATAAAGTTAAAAGTCTCAAGAAGAGAATTAGCAAAACAACTAGCCCCCAAAGTTGTAACAGATTCCGGTAAATCAATAGACTTAATACTGGTTTTACTAAAAGCACTATTACCAAGTATCTCTAAAGTATCCGGTAATATACACTGAATAATTTCTGTATGGCCTGCAAATAAAGAGTTTTGTAAGCAAACAACGGGTTTACTTGAAAAATAAGCAGGTACTTCAACAGCTATATCTTCATCAGTATCAGGGCTAGTTTTAAGATATGCGGCAACAGTTAATTCATTAGCAGGAGAGTTAGCATATAAGAAATCTTCACTATAATAGATATCCGTATAATCCCAATAAGTAGTTAGCGTACTACCCATAGTATTATAAGCATTCCACTTAGCTGGCCAAGCGTCTGGTTGTTCTGTAACTTCACAATATATATTAAATTTTGAATAATTACTATTTATAAAAGCCTCGTCACCGATAGTTTCAAGAGTCTTAGGCAGATATACGCATTTTAACTTACTGTTTTTAGGTAAGCCATTAAAAGCCTTTTTTACTAAACTTGTTGCCTGTGTCAATTTAACTAAAAGTAAACTTTGTGGAATAGTTCTATTAAATAAATCACTAAGTGATCTACTACCCAAAGACGGTAGTGTTAAGGTCTTTATAATAGTACAAGCTTTTAAGCAGCCATAACTAAAGGTTATTGAAGTACCAGAAATAACTAAATGTTCTAGCTTATTACAAGAGCTAAATAAAGCACTGTCAATGTTAATAGCAATGTCAGCAAGATCAAGTACTAAAGTAACCAAGTTATTTGCGCCTGCCAAGAAATTAGAAGCTCTAAAACGACTTTGGCTATCTATAGTTACACTAGTAGCATTTTTATTTATTCCTTTTAGATAAAAATAGTCATTTGTTTGACTACTTAGATATAAGCCTCCTAGATATTCTTTATAAATAATATTATTACTATCAAAAATAAAGGTATCCGCTAATTGTCTTAGGTTATCTGATAATCTAATAGAAGTCAAATTTGAACAATAGCTAAAAGCATACTCGCCAATAGTGTGTACATTATTTGGTAACTCTATAGAAGTTAAGGCAGTAGTACAAAAAGCATAGTCACCAATTTGTACTAAAGTATCAGGTAGCTGTATAGTTTCTATTGCTGTGTTTGCAAAAGCATCAGAATATATAAACTTAGTAGAATCAGCTACTATAACATTTGTTTGTTGTAAAGTCTCTTGTGCTTTTAAAAGAATTAAATACTCATTATTAGCATTTCCTATATAAGCCAAGTCGTTTTTACTCGTAACATTTAGTGAAAAGCAGTATCTAAACGCATCATAGCCCAAGTAGTCTAGATTGCTAGAAATTACTATGTCTGTCAAGCTCGTACAACCATAGAACGCATAGTCGCCTATACTTGTAACACTATCTGGAATAGTTATATTTTCAAGTGCGGTACATTCGTAGAATGCAGACTCGCCAATACCTGTAACATTATTGCCTATTATTATATCTGTTAAGTTATTGCAATAAGCGAATATAGCGCTTCCTATTGTGGTTACACTATCAGGTATTGTTATACTCATTAAGCTATAACAATCCGAAAATACAGCGTTGCCCAGGCTAGTTATATTATCGGGTAGAATAATATTTGTTAAGTTATAGCAATATTGGAACGCATAGTGTCCTATTTCAGTCACACTATTAGGTATTGTTATGGTTTTAAGCGAAGTGCAATAATAGAATGCCTCTTCTCCTATCGATGTCACGCTATTTCCAATTGTTATGCTTGTAAGTGAGTTGCAATAAGAGAACGCAAAGGCGCCTATTGTGGTTATGCTATCAGGAATGATAACGCTTTCAAGCGAGGTGCAGCTAGTGAACGCACCATATCCTATTGATGTTACGCTATTTGGAATTGCAATTCTGGTAAGCGAAGTGCAATCTTGGAACATATTATAACTTATGTAGGTTATACTATTTGGAATTATTACACTTTCAAGCGAAGTACAATATCCAAATGCATAGTCTTCTATCGTAGTTACACTATCAGGTATTATAATACTTGTCAAGTTTGTGCAGTAATAAAACGCATCGTATCCTATCTCAGTTACGCCGTTTGGAATTACAATGCTTGTAAGGTTAATACAACGGGTAAACGCCCCACTAGAAATTACAGTTATACTATTGCCGAGAAAAACGGTCTTTAACTGGTCTAGATTAGCAAAGGCACCATCAGTTAAGCCTTTAGTATAGATTTTGTCGGCGGTATTATCATTTTTTATAACAATATGCTGTACCTGTGTATTGCTAAACATACTAGGTTGTATAGACTGTACACTACTAGGGATAAGGACCTTAGTTACTTGCGGCGCTGAAGAAAGAAAATTATCAGCAATACTAATAACCGGGTATTGTTTTGTTGAGCGTGAAATATTTTCTGGGATATTTAATTCAATTCGATTGCCAGAATATCCAGTAATACAATAACCTATAATAGCTTGTGTAGTAGCATCTGTAACGGCTTCATACTCAAAGTACTCTAAATCATAATAATTACTAATGACTAGATTACAATCATAACTACCAAAACTATTCTCCATAACTGTGAAGTATGGTTCACTACAGTATAAGGTAAGATCAGAACCATAGGCGTTATAAAAAGCACCAGAAGAAAAACTTGTAAAGTTCTGCAACTGTTCATCAGCAAAATAAACAGATATTAAGTGTCCTGACCCAAAGGCATAGTCATATGCAGTAGTTAAGCTAGCGGGTAATACTAAAAATTTAATATTTGTACCGGCAAAAGCAGAACGCCCAACCATACTTACATTACAACCTAGAGACACTAAGGACAAACTACTACAATACTGGAATGCATCTCCTCCTATTGAGGTTACGCTATCGGGGATTGTTATACTTGTAAGTGATTCACAATAATAGAACGCATAGTCGCCTATTGAGGTTACGCTATCGGGGATTGTTATACTTGTAAGTGATTTGCAATTATAAAATGCAGAATCTCCTATCTTTTGTATACCAGTGCCAATATTAATTTGTTTATAAGGAATAGTATAATCATCACTAGAGCGAAAGAAATCATCTGGTATTTCTTTTACTGTATATGCTTGGCCATTATAAGTTATTATGCCAGGAATGTCTAATGTATACTTATCATGTTGTATATGTAAACTACGCATAATAGCAGTAGAATCTTTTAAGGCATATAAAATACCATCAATAGTAGTATATATACAACCATCAGCAGCTATATTATTATTTTTACAATTCCAAATTACAGGAGAGTTTGAACCGTTCCAGTCGTCATCCCAATTATCCGGTTTACTTTCTGCTTCACAATAAATAATACATGTCTGTTCTAGTGCTCGATAAGCTAAAGTTGTTACAGTCTGTGGTATTATAATCTCCGTAATAGCGGAGCCAGAAAAGGCTAAATAGTTAATGGTTGTTATACTTTCCGGTATTACTAAGGATGTTAGCTGTTTACACTCATAAAAAGCGCAATCATCAATCGTAGTAACGGGATATTCAATACCTTTATAAGAAATCTTACTTGCAATATCGGCAGTTTGTAAAGTGGGCTGGTTTTGTGCAACTGCTGCTGTTCCTGATTTAGGGTTTAATTTATATCTAATATGGTTATAAACTGTATAAATATAACCATCTGTAGCTGTATCATTGTTTGGATAACCCCAAACACGGGCGTCCCAAGCTGAAACATAACTAGGCCACGATGCAGGCATGCTAGTTGCCTCACAATATAATGTAACACTATCATAATTAGGCACAAAAAAATAACTAGGAAGTTCTGTTACGCTCTCTGGAATTATAAGACTTGTTAATGCTTCACAGTCTTCAAAAGCGTCATAACCAATAGTTGTAATACCGCTCTCGATTTCTATAGACTCAATGTGGCACTTTGGGGGATTATTAAGATTACCACTAGACATAAAATTATATGGTATCTGAGTTAAGTTATATGTTTTACCATCTTCTTCAATCTTGCTTAAAATTTTTAGTGTTGTTTTAGAGTATGCTTCAAAAGTACAGGTAACTTTAGCGCTTCCATCGGCTAATAATTCATAACGTAAACCATCTTTAATAACATAAATACTACCATTATCAGCTACATTATTGACCGTACAATTCCAAATTACTGGGGAGTCTGAATTGCTCCAATTTGAATCCCAGCCGTTTGGCTGATTTTCCGCCTCGCAGGAAATTAAAAGCTTATAACAACCATAAAACGCATGGGTACCTATTGAAGTCACACTACTTGGGATTGTCATGCTTGCAAGAGATTCGCAATATTCGAACGCAAAGCTTCCAATTGAAGTTACACTATTCGGAAGGTTTATGCTTGTAAGCGACTCGCAATTACAGAACGCACTGCCTCCTATCGTGGTTACGCTATTTCCAATTATTACGCTTGTAAGGTTGTAGCAATTCTCGAACGCCTGTTTTTCTATCTCGGTTACGCCATTGGGAATTACAATGCTTGTAAGCGAGGTGCAATCTCGGAATGCCCATTCTCCTATCTTGGTTACGCTGTTTGGGATTACTATACTTGTAAGCGACTCGCAATTATAGAACGCAGAGTCTCCTATCTCGGTTACACTATTTGGAATCGTTATGCTTGTAAGCGAGTAGCAATTCTCGAACGCAGAGTATTCTATCGAAGTCACACTATTAGGTATTAGTATATTTGTTAAACAAGTACACTGCGTAAAAGCATTACTTTTTATATTAGTTACACCTTGTGGGATTGCAAAAAGTGTGTCTTGTTTAGCTCTAGGATAGTAGATAAGACTAGTGCCATCCTTACTATATATTACGCCATTTATAGATTTATAATTGGTATTGTTACTAATAGTAATACTTTCAACATTAGATATAGAATAAAATGTGTAGTAAGTCATCTCAGATATAGGACCAGATATTTTCAAGGATCTTATAGAGCTATAATAGTCTGAGAAGCTGTCCAAAACAGTAGCTAGTGATACTTCATAATCAACAGTAATATCTAACAGACCATTAGAGTGCAATATACCAGTAAAATAAGAATTACTATGTTTTTTTACAATCATATTTTAAAATCTCCTTTAGACTAAATTTTAATTCAATCGTATAATTTAGCAATTATATTTAGCTCCGAAGTCTTATATTTAATAAATTTATTAAAAGTAAAGAAAAAGAATGTGAACAAAATGCTCACATTCTTCTTTTATATTAGTCGTCCCAATCGTTATCCCAATCGTCGTCTTCGTCAGATATATCTTCTCCATCGTCTAAAACTTCACTAATTGAAGCTTCCTCAGCATCTTCACGATAGAAGTTTAAAAGCATCTCTTTTACTACTTCATAAACCTCAGCAAAATGCTCAGCTAGCAACTTATGGAGTTCTTTTGTATCCATATCATAATAATCGTCTTCAGTAATGCCTAAAATAGCAACAATCTGGTCAGCCTCTTCTTGGGTAACATCAGAAAGTAAATCATATACATAAAAGTCTTCTACAAGATCATCTAAGTCACATACATAATCATATGGGGCTAATATAGGTTTTTCTGTAATTAAATCTAATGTAGCTAATTTATCATAACTTAGTGTAAAGGTCTTATGTGGTGTATAACTTGCTTCTTTTAGACATTCTTCTACAGAATCATCAGGAATAATATCATCCTCAATAGAATCAATATTACCAAAATCTGGGTCTTGTTCAATAGGGTCTTCTGGTGTTATACCAAAACCTGCATTAAAGCTCTTACGTTCTTTTTCACCAGGAGCTATACTTAGACAAGTCTTATAAACATAATCATTATCAATGTCTCCAAAGTTAAAGCCATAGTTATTAACAAGATTTAAAGCAAGTCTATTACAAGATATCGGATTTTTAACTTGAGAACCAAAGCTGCTAAGATATTTACGTACGCCTGCTGGCACGTTCTGAATTGCAGAACGTTTAAAATGAACTAAGAACATATATGTATATAGATTTGGGAAGCCGCCAGAAGTTAGACCATCAGGCCTAACTGTATAACCTTCATTTTCTTTCACATCTGGGTTAAAGGAAAGGAAAATGTCCTTAAAATTACCACGTTCAGGAATAATTGCAAAAATATTAGTTACATTTTGAGCAAGCCAGCCTAGCGCATACCAACGGTCCACAGTAGCATCACTAACATCTACTTCATTGCCAGCCTTTTCTAGATCAGCTTGGAAATTTTGTTGGCGTTGTGCAATTCTCTGTGCTAATTTTTGAGGTTCTACAATACACAGAAATGCATATTCATACCATTTTTTAATTGTTTTAATTTTCTTTAAAAGCTGAACATCTTCTTGTTGAGTATCAGGGTTAATAAATTTTACTTCTGCATTATTTTTAGTAAAGTTATCAACTGTGTCAACCGCAGTGGCGTCTCCTATCGTAAAGTCTAATTTAGCATTAGAGCCTTTATCAGTTCCAATAGTACCGCCACCCTGAGTAATATCAATTGGTGCAATTTCGCCACGTTTATTTTGCCACCAGGCTTTAGCATCATAAATTAATTTTAAGATAGCCACACGACAAATATAAGCTAAAGCTTTAATATCCGAAGCCTCTATACAAGAATTAGCAAAGTCTTTGAAATCCTCTACAAACTGCTCCGCCTCTGGACGGTTTAGTATTAATTTATAGCTGCTATTCTGTCTGTCATTAAAAGCTTCAGTTAAAATCCTATAAAAAGCTTCTTTTAAAGCGGTTATCTTAGTATTTATATCCTCAGTAATCAATTCATAGGTATCTTCTTCTGGAATTAGAGCACAGCCACCCCAAGTTCCATGAATTTGTCCCATATCATCTATATACTTAACTTCACCGGTTCTGCCTGCATAATAAGGTTCTCCAGCCATATCAATAATTCTTATTTTATCACCTGGTTTTACCTCAGGATTATAAGCTTCAGTAATCAAAGAGTCTTCTTCAGCCTTTACAAACTGTGGCTCGATATGAATATGACTAGATTTATAAGCCTTCTTAAGTCTCTTAATAAGTTCTTTTACTGCAGTCTGTTTGTCGTCAGCATGAACCCACTCATAACCGTCTTTAACAACCATTCCATAATCATCATAAATTGGGCCTTGGTAAATCCACTTCTTCTTTGATGCATCTTCATTAAGAATATCATCAATATAACGGGACTTCTTGTCATCAGTTTCTATTTCAGCTTTAGCTGCGTCAATATCTGCTTTATCAGAATATTCCTTAAAGTCGCCCTCAGTTGGAATCTCGCCCTTAGAAGCAGTTTCAACAGTATCCTCCTCTGGGATCTCTATAGCAATCTCATCTACTTCAACTTCAGCCTCACCTAAATCGTCTGGTTCTTCAGAACTTCCGGTTTCAAGTTGGTGTTCAGCCTCTTCAACACCTTTTTCAATATTCTTGGTCATCTCACTTGAAGAGCTGTTTCTTAAAACTTCTAACTGTCCGATATGTTTTTCTTCTTCTGCAATAATGTCCTTCAGAACAGGTGCAAAGTCAGGGAACATATCAAGTAAGTCTTTATAAAATACAATAGTTTCTTCTTCTGAATTTATTGCTGAACCCATAGGACCAACTACATCTCTTGACATATCAGCTTCTGGTTCAGCTGCCTCTGCTGGTACTGGTTCTGGATTTGGGAACTTGCCATCTGGCTCTGGAAATTCACTATCTAAAAAATCTTTAGTAAGAATTGGCATAATTTACTCCTTAAAATTTATTAAAAATTCATTACATATAATTTAGCAATTAAATGTAATGAATCTTATT
>JAEIGA010004500.1_pt1 | contig 21571 bp, 39 predicted proteins | sample 9270691 | NCBI WGS metagenome assembly JAEIGA01 (sample SAMN17057246, study PRJNA624740) | gut metagenome | biome: biome; isolation source: fecal sample | host: Bos grunniens | place: China: Xizang | collected 2019 | reverse complement strand
ATGAATATAATAAGCAGTTAAATCTAGTATAGAACAAAGAAAAAATAGGAGAAGAGTATTCCACCGGAGGAGCTTTAGTTTTAGGTTAGAATTATTTAAAAAACAAAAAAGATAGTGAAGGAACAATTTTAACTGAAAAGCAAGGAGCAGAAGCTGCTTCTGTCTCTTATGGAAAAAAAATGTTAGAAGACACAGAAGTTAAATATGAACAAGATTATAAAAAATATGAAACTTAGAATTTTGATGAATCAGTAAAAGAAAAAATAAAGAGTCATTATGATACTATTTATGGTAAAGGAGCTACAACTTTTGATGGCAATAAGATTATGGTTAATGGAGAAGAGCAAGATAAAATTTCAACTTTAAGAGGGCTGGCTGCTTCAGAAGTTCGTGCCAATTTAGAGAGTGGTGATTATGCTCAACAAGCGTCAAAAGACTGGTCTAAAGTACCTTAGTGGGTTTCTGATTATTTTTCAGGAAAAGGAATGGATATAGAGGACATAGAAGGTTATAAGAAAGATGAAACTGGAGAAATCACCATTGAAGGAAAAACTTTATCAGAATATTTTAATAGTAATGATTTTCAAGCTTTAACTAAATATGGGTTTAATATTGATAATATTAAAAATTCTATAGCTTAGGGAGAAACTAGATTAGATACTTTTAATAAAACTTGGGAGAGTTCGCTTAGTAATGAAGAAAAAAAATGGTTTAATGATTTATCAAAAGAAGATTAGCAAGAAGCTATTAAAGCAGCGGAAGCTGAAGTAGAAAGAGAGAAAAAAGATGGAGAACAATCAGACTTAGGAAGAGTTAAAACTGCAGTTTACAAAGCTTCTAAAGGGCGAGATAAAAAAGAATATGAAGATATAGCAGAAGCTGTTGATGGTGAAAATCTTACTGGTGACGCGGTAAAAGAATATTCTGAAAATTTAAAAAAGTTAGGTGAAGTTTCAAAATTAAGTGAAAAAGAGTTAAAGGCTTTAACAAAAGTATAGCTTCGCTTTGATAAAGGAATAGCTCAAGCTCAAAAAACATTAGAAGATAATAAAGATAATTTAAAAGAAAATAAGAAAGGTACTACTGAATATTCTAAAGCTTGTAGTGAATTAGCTACGGGATTAAACGAAATCTTTGGAGAAAACGCTTTTGATGCACAAAGTGTTGCTGATAATTTAGATGATGTAAAAGATGCACTAAATGGAGATGCAGAAGCGTATAATCGTTTACAAAAAGTAGCAGTAACTAATAAATTAAAAGAATAGTTAGAAACCATTCCTGAAACTTTACAGAATACCATAGACGCCGTTACCTCAATAGAAGGTATTGACGTAGGAGAGTTAATTACAGTTGATGACACCTTAGATACTAATTCTTTAGCATATTAGTTAACTGATATGTATAATCAAGCTTATGATGCAGCTATTGCAGGGGGTATGTCTGCGACCCAAGCTATAGAATATGCAAATGCTATGATGGAAGGGGCAGGATTTGCAGCCCCAGAAATGGAAGAAAAAACAGTAACTTTAACAGGCGATATTCCAGATGGATGGACCCCTTAGGAAGATGGCACAGTGGTTACAACCGATGCCTCTGGCAATTAGACTACGGTAAAAGGCGTAAAAGCTGTTAAAACTGAAAATGGTCAATACACTTATACCCAAACTATGTTAGTTCCTAAAAAAAAGAGTGGTTTTACTAAAACTAGAGAAACAATCAAACCTTCTGGTTCTAAACCCGGAGGAGGCGGAGGCGGCTCTAAAAAAGAAACCAAAGAATTTAAGAAAAAAGATGATGAAATAGAACGCTACTATGAAGTAAATAATTCTCTTGAAACTATGGGTAAAATGTTAGATAGAATTTCTAATAAAAAAGAACACGCCTTTGGTAAAGATAAAATTAAACTCATGGAAGATGAGTATAAAATCTTAGAAAAAGAATTAAAATTACAAAAACAATATGAAAAAGAAATAGAAGCAAATCTGAAAAAAGACAAATAGGCTGTTCTAAAATTAGGGTTTACTATTGATACTACCGGCAACATTAACAACTATGATGAAATAATGAATAAATGGATAGATGAATATAATGCTGCCATTCAAAAATATAATAATAGCGCACAATCTGAAGCGGATAAAAAAGCTCTTGAAGAGTTTGAAAAAAGACATGAAGAACGTTTAAAAATATTAGAACAATATGAAGAAACTTTAGATTTATCTTATGATGCCGAAAATGATAGAATAGCAAAACAAAACGAAATGATTCAACAAGCAACTGATATTTTTGTTACTGCTCAAGAACAACGGGTTGAAGCCTTTGAAAAAGCTATAGACGCTTATGATTCTAAATTAGATTATTTAAGTAAAAAAATGGAACGTCTTGAAGAGAAAGAATTCCAATAGGCTAAAGCCGCTTCATTATTAGGCTCTTCTATTGAAACTTCTTTAAATAAAACCCAAGACAATATTTCTGCTTATTATACTGCTTTAAGCGCTTGGAACGATATTAAAGATGGAGTAGATAGTAAAGGTAGAAAAGTATCAGAAGAAGCTAAAGAAACCGCTTGGGAGAACTTAAAATCTGCGGCGGAGGCTTTAGGCGACAGCCAAGATGAGTTATTAGATTTCCAACAATAGCTTAGTGATTTGGTTATCTCTTATCTGGAAAATTAGGCTGAAGCATTTGATGAGCTTGGTGAAAAGGTAGAATTCTTAAATGGTCTTTTAGAAAACTACGCTAATATTATGGAGCTGCTAGGTCGTAAATATGAAGATTTTGATATTATTCAATCTATTGCTGACAATCAAGTCGCTGCTTCGCAAAGAAGTTTATAGATAGCTAAAACCGAATATAATCGTTTACTCGAAGAAATGGAAGAAATCCGAGAGACTGGTGATGAGGAAGCTATTAAAGAAATTACTGCTTAGGTTGATGAAGCTAGAACGGCTATGCTGGATGCCTGGTCGGCCGGTCTTGAGGCAGTCGCGCATCAGTATGAAGTTAGTATTACTAACCTAGTGAAAACTACTGAAAAACAATTATCTAAGTTCTATTCTTTAGAAGAAGCTCAAGAGTTTTATAACCAAAATAAATCTATTGCTGAACTTTATCTTGAAGAGTATGATTCTTTATATCAACTCAATAAATTAACTCGCGACATTAATAAGTCAATGAGAGACCAAGATTCTTTACTTGCTAATCAAAAATTGTCGACTCTACTGGATGAAATCAATGAAAAACGATTATCCGGAGCTCAAATGTCTCAACATGAAGTAGATATGCTTTAGAAAAAATATAATCTTCGCTTGGCAGAAATTGCTCTCGAAGAAGCTCAAAACGCCAAGAGCCAAATGCGTTTAACAAGAGACGCTTCTGGTAATTGGAGTTATACTTATACTGCTGACCAAAGTAAGATTGATGAAGCCACTCAAAAGCATGCAGATGCTCTTTATGAAATTGAAAAATCTTCAAAAGAGTATATTGATGAAATGTCTGAAGCAATTTTAAGCAACGAAGAAGAAATGATGAGTCGTATTAGTGAACTTAAAGTCTCTGACTACGCCACTGAAAAAGAATATGTGGATGCTATTAAATTAATTAGAGAATAGCATATGCAAAAGAATCGGTTCTATTATTCTGAAATCGAGAAGGCTATTGGAGATGTAAATACTGCTTACGGTGAAGAAAAAATCGCATTTGAAGATTTAACCATTGCCAAAATCAAAAATATTAATTCTGCCAATTAGGGTCTAAATACTTTTGAAGAATCTACCACTACCCTATTAACAGGTATGGTGGAGGCTTATAAAACCCATAGTAAAGGCGTTGAAGAATTTGCTGCAACCATGGGTGGAAATATTGGTCAGGCAGTTAAGGGTATTGGTGATGAAATTGCTGCTACTGATGATAAAATGAAAGATTTGGTAAAAACTATTAAAGATAGTTTTTCCGATATGATGAGTAAGTTGAGCCCAATATTTGAAACTCTTTCTACTGCTATTGATGGTACTGTTGGTAATTTGGATAAATTAATTGAGAATTTCTTAAAATTATAGGACGTTTAGAACAGAGCTAATACTGGATATTATGATGAAGGCATTGATTATAACTCTGAATTAACTAGTATGGCCCTACAAAAAGGTAGCGATGCTAGTTCTGGTGAATTTGCACAATATCTTTGGGAGCGTGGCAATAAGGTAAAAACTGGAAAATATAAAAAATATGCCAACATGGGACATGAGTCTTATCCTTTTGCAGCCGCTCTTATGGCCGCCGCAGATAGAAATGATACCATTAAGAATTGGGTGTCTAAAACTCAAGCTGGTACTGTTACTGAAAAAGACGCTAGAAAAGCTGAAGAGATTATGAAAAAATATAATAAAGATTTTGATTATTCTGAAATTATGACTGCTTGGTTATTGGCTGGTGGCGACCCCAATAATGATAAAAATGGCTGGTTTAAAATTATGTGGAATCATTTTAATACTAAATTAGATACTGAAACCAAAAAGGGCAAAACCTTCAGAGAATATTATTTTGATGGCAAGAGCGGAGAAGAGCTTTGGAAAGAATTTTTATCTAATAATGAATATCTTTCTGCCGAGGCTATTCCATATCCATTCGATACTGGTGGTTATACTGGTGAATGGGGTCCTGAGGGTAAACTAGCAATTCTTCATCAAAAAGAATTAGTTCTTAATGCGGGAGACACAGAGAATTTCTTGAAGAGTATGGAATTGATGGGACATATCATAAGTGTTATCGATAGAAATGCTATGCTTGCGGCCGCAGGTTTGGCGCTCGGTCAACCAACAGCCGCCGCAATTAACGACAAAGTGATTCAACAAACGGTAGCCATTGAAGCTTCCTTCCCCGGAGTTCAATCAGCTGCTGAAATTGAACAGGCACTTAATAATATTGTTAATGATGCTGCTCAATACGCTAGCATCAGAAAAAATTAAGGAGAGGGGATTATTCCCCCTCTCCTTAGGGAGAGAAAGGAGTTAAATAAATGAATGCATTGTCTGAACAGCTTTTGGAAGCTGTAGATATTTTAACTACAAGAAAAATAGAAAGTCTTTAGATAGATAAATCTATATCTTGTATTGTAGAAGAACTCGTAGACGAAGATAAAAATGAATATAAAGTTAAATACAATGGAACTTCTATTAATGCTATTGCCCCTACTGGAACCTCTTACGCTAAAGGAGCAATTGTCCAGGTTAAAATGGTAGATGATGGTATTAATATAATTGAAGCATTAATTGATTAGGTAGAAGGAAAATTAGCTTATAATCCTATTATGGAAAGATTTTCTTCCAATCTTCTTAAAAATATTAATGAAGAAGAACATAGATTAGATAAAAAATCTAGTTTTATAATTACTTAGGAATTTACTGAAGAGCAAAAAGATTATTTTAAAAAGAATACCTCTTTGCTTTTAGCTATGACCATTAGAACTGCGTTTGTTGATAAAATTACCTCTGGTAATTATGGTGCTAAAGTAACTTTAGATGCTGCCGATGGACTCACCGACCATAAATATAATTTTGATATTGCTTCTTTTACAGGTAGTGTTTATAATTTTTCTTTAGAGTCTGAACAAAGTATATTATTAAACTTTGCTTCTGGAGAATATGATTCTATTACTATAGAACTATTTTCTGATATTTAGTAGGAGCCAAATTCAAATTATGTTTATATCTCTAATTTAGGAGTTTATTTTACCTCAGCTCACGATTCTGCTTCTTTATATAATATTAATATTGAATCAGAAACCAATGCTGAGGAAGCACATTTAACCGCTTCTTTAAACTACGATGGAGAAGTATATAAACCAAGAACTCTAGCTTGGTCTTGGTATGAATACGACTTGATTACTGGTCCTGCTGTTGGAGCAGAGGATTATGATAATTTTATGGGAGAATATTGGAAAAAGGTTGGAGAGGAAAAAGAAACTTATTCTATTGACTTAACTGAGGGTAATTGGCTTTAGAAAAAAATAAAAGCTAAAGCCAAAATTAACGGACAAAAAGATTATAAATCTCAAGAGGTTAATATTTCTAACTCCAATTTTAATTATACTTTTGATATTAAAGAAAGTTCTGTTGCTACGAACCCCACTCTTGAACTAGTAGTTAAAGATAAAGAAAATAATATCCAAGAATCTCATTCTTATATTGCCAACTGGTTTTTTGATGAAAATTCAAGTATCAAAAAAGAGGAAAAAGAAATTAATTCTGAGAATAAAATAAATTCTTGGCAAATTCCTCAAGATATTTTTAGAAAATATAAATCAAGAGAAATAACTGTTGATATATATTCTTATGAGCTTGAAGATGAAAAAATAATATTAAAAAATTATATAACAACTTTACATTATTCTTTATCAGTCGACCTTCAAGCTGGTGTTATATTATTACCAGTTAAAGGTGTTGACTGGTTTTAGTATAGTGGGCAAGGAATTCTTTTGAGCGATACTAATCAATTTTCTTTAACTGTTGATGTCGAAGAAGATGGCCCGGTTAGTGAAATTGAATGGTATTTTGATAATAAATTGGCTGTAAGTTATATATCTGACGAAGCAGTCTTTCTTCCTTCTAATACTATGATTACTTCTATTGATGAAGTGAAAGATAACACGGTTACTTTTTCAATAGATAAAAAATATGATTATACTAAAACCAATAATACTTTTAGTTTCTCTTATAAGAGAGATGGACAAATTTATACTCAATCTCACGAATTAAAATTCTTATTAATAGGATAGACTGGTACAAATGGCACTGGTTGGTATGGTGGTATCGAAGATACTGACACAGCTGGAGTGTATCAGTTAGAAGTATATAAAAATGGTATAAATATGTTAGGTAGTGTAACACCAACAGTAGAGTATGTGAATTGTTTGGGTGGTATATCGAATGGTACAATTACAGTATCAGAAATAAAAGGCTCTAATCCTTATATTAAAGTCAAAGTAACAACTAATGATAATGGTTCAGTATTTTATATTTTTCATCCAGTAAGCTATATTGAAACAATCGCGAATGAGGGTGTAGAGCGCACTCCAGCTTTATTGCCTTCTAACAACTTGCCAAAAACTGTTATGTATGATACTAATGGTGTAAATCCTCCGTTTTTATCCAAATAGATTGATATAAAGGAAGAATCTTATTCTATAGCAACTGATGGTACTCGCTTATTTTCTATTAGTAATAAAACTATAGATGCTTTAACGGTTTATTATATTGATTTAACTGAAGATTTAAAAGGCGTCGACAGTTTTGTTTAGGAATATCAAATTAATGTAGTAAAAGACGAAGAAATAACAATCTATAAATCTCCTATTATCTTTTACCTAAATCGTTATGGTAATAATACTATTAATGATTGGGATGGTTAGTCGATTTAGATGAATGAGAATGATTCTATCTTGGCTCCCACTATTGTTGCTGGCATTAAAAATGGTGATAATACCTTCTCGGGAGTGGTTATGGGTAAAGACTCATAGCAAAATTTAACTGGTATTTATGGCTATCAAACGGGAAAAAATACTTTTTCTCTTACTGAGGATGGTAATGGTAAAATAGGTGGATGGGATATTAATCAATATGAATTATTTCATGAAGGCAGTGACACGGATCTTGCAAATAAAGAGTATTATTACAGTTATATTTGTGCCAATCCTGACAAGGGAGGAAGAAATAATTACTTATTTTTTAATGAAGGAGCTAACTAGTTTAAAGTTGAAAAGGATGGAACGCTATATGCTAATAATGCTGATATAAAAGGTAAAATTACAGCCACTTCTGGAAGTTTTACTGGTGAAGTTAATGCTACAGCTTTTACCGCTGCGAAAAATTCAAGTTCTGCTGAAGTTACTCTTGCTACCGATGGGCTTAATTTTAAGTCTGCAAGTAATGATAATAACCCTACTATATAGCTTTAGCCAACAAAAAATAGGATCCGTTTAGTATTGGGTTCTGGTAGTAGCGATGACAGTTCCACTATGGCTCGTCTTTTTTTACAAAAGCGTTATATTCCTTCTGAAGGTAAAAATTATGGCGAACTAATATATTATAATGCATCTAATTATCAACGTGCAATATAGTGCGGTGAATCAGGTATTTATATATACACTACCAAGGGTGGAAACATTACTCTAGAACCCGCAGGACAAGGAAACTTACACGGTACGTGGGAAAGTAGCAGTCCTATCGCCACAACCTCCGATATTAATAAAAAGAATTCTATAACCACTCTTCCAGAAGAATATTCTGTTCTCTTTGATAATCTCCATCCGGTAACTTACAAATACAACGATGGAACTTCCGATCGCTTGCATACCGGATTCATCGCGCAAGAAGTGGCTGAAGCGCTCGCGGCTGCAGGTATTCCGACCAAAGACTTTGCAGGTCTTGTAATATCCGACCCAAACACTGAAGATGAATCTTGGTATCTTCGCTATGAAGAGTTTATTGCTCTTAACACTCAACAAATTCAAAAAATGAAAACTCATATTTCCGAATTAGAAGAGCGTATAGCTCATTTAGAAAATTTATTATAGGCCAATTCCAATTAATTGGCCTATAATAAATCTTAAATTATAAAAAGAGGAAAAGGAGGAAAAAACTATGTTTATTATGTTCCCACCTATTATTGATAGTGCTATGCCACCGGTATTATTAAATAGTGAAGGAAAATTTAATCCTGTTTCTATTTCATATACCGACCCGGTTGGAACTTCAGAATATAATTATTTACGAGCCAAAGTAGTAATGGCAGATTCAAATAAATCTATTGTAAATACTGAGAGTTGGAGAAATAATTTTATTTATTAGAAACTTGATTCCAAGTCTAATAGTAAATTCTTCTCTTTAAAAATGGAAGATTTAAAAAATGATAATCTTGAAGGTAAACTAATTAAAATTTAGTTATCTTATGTTAAAGCTGAAGAAGATTTTGATGAAATTCATAATAACGCTCCAACAGAATATTAGGTGAAGACTCGAGAAGAGCTTAACGATGATTTAAAAGAAATTGGCATTATATACAAAATTGTTGAAGAAAATACTTATGTAACCTGGGTTATAAACGATAAAGGAGAATACTATTTATCTACTATATATGAAGGTGATATTGCCTATTTTGATTGGGTAAAGAAAACAACTAATTCTGAATGGTCTACCGTTTTAGTTCTTAAATTTATCAAAAAAGAAAATGAAGTAGAAATTGGGGCACTTGATAATTTTTCTTTAACTCCACTATTTCAAGGAACTTATTCTTTTACTGAAAATAGTAAAGAATTAAAAGATAGATATTGTTTTGAGCTGTATAAAAATGGTTTATTATTAGAAACCTCGGGATGGCTTTAGGGCAATGTATCAAATCAAGAAGCCCATTAGCACAGATTTAAAACGGGATTAAAAGATTTAGAAGAATATCAAGTAGCTTATAAATCTTATACTGTAAATAATTATTATGTAGAAACACAAATAGATTATATTCCAGTAGAAGGGACAGGCGAATCAATAGAGAATTTAAGTTTCTCTTTAAATCCTTGTTATGAAGATGGATGTATCGACTTATATATTTCTACACAAAATAATCTTGCAGGTAATTTTATTATTACTCGTTGTTCAGAAAAGGACGGATTTTCCAAATGGGAAGATTTATATGCTTTTTCTTTATTAAACTCTACTGAAAATAATAAATTGATATATACCGATTTTACCATTGAAAGCGGAGTGGAATATAAATATGCTATTTAGCAACTATATGGAAATAACCTGCGGTCCGCACGCTTAACGGATGAAGAGAACGAGACTATTAGTCTCTATCTACCTTATGCTTTTTTGACTGCTGGTAATATACAGTTAAAGTTAAAATACAATAATAAAGTTAATAGCTATAAACATACAGTTTAGGCTACTAAACAAGACGGTCTTGGTTCTAAATATCCTATGATTTTACGCAATGGATATACTTACTATGCAGAATTTCCGGTTACCGGTTTAATTACTCTTCACTTGGATGAAGGTGGTCGTTTCTTTGTGGAAAAAGAAGATGGTTATTATTATAAAGATGAATTAGTAATTCCAGCTAGTAAATATGCCGAAAATTTCTATGATGTTAATCTTACTGATAGTAATTTTTATATTGAAAGAATATTCCGCGAAAAAGTAGAAGAATTTTTAAATGATGGTGGATATAAACTATATCGTTCACCCGCTGAAGGAAATCATGTGGTATCTTTAATGAATATCTCTTTAACTCCCAACCAACAGTTGGGTCGTATGATTTCAGAGTTTACTTCTACCGCCTATGAAGTAATGGATTATAATATAGAAAAAATATAGAGTATTGGATTGATTGAATCTAATATTGCAGAAAGAGCATATACTACCAGTTTGGCGGGTCAAATTTCTTTGTCAAGTGATGAAGAATTAATTGAAAAAATTAAAGAAAGTCTACCTGATTATATAACTCTTAAAAAAGTTTCATAGGCCACTCTTAGCTTCTCTCTAGGAGAAAGAGGTATGGTCAATATTAATAATATGAGTTATTTTATCGTAGATTCTTATACTTATTCTAATAAAATTGAATATTTAGTTCATAGCTTAGACGGTTATTTACTAACGGTTGATTATTTATTAGAAGTTGAAATAGATTTGCAAGCTCAAGCCAATATACCAGCTCATAAAGAACGAGCAACTGGACAGATACTATGTGAAGAATCAGAGATAATTGGTGATGTAATTTCGCAAATTAAAAGTGACTTAAATACAAATAATAAAATTTATCAATAGCTTTTATCTTTAGAATTTAAAGGAAATGGCTATGTTCAATTTGATGACGGTTCTGAAATATAGTTTAATGAATTAGGTTTAAAAATAGGTAATGCTAAAGAAATAAATAATATTAGTATGTATAGTAGCAATGGTACTTCCTAGTGCAATTATGTTGCTCTTGCGGAGGTTGAAGGATGATGTCAATTGTTAAATATCCTCATTTAAAAGATATAGAATTTTTAAATAAACTATATGCTTTAAGACTAAGAGAGCAATATGTTAAAATAATTTTACTAGATTTTAATGAAAATCCAATAAAAGAAATACATGGAAGCATAACCTCCGGTTCTGTTTCAGTTAATGGTTCTGCGGCAGTCCGCAGGACCATTAACCTCTCTACAGTGGCGGCCGCGGATGTAAACGACTTAACCAATATAGATTATTATATTTCTTTTAATAAGAAAATAAAGATAGAAGTTGGATTAAAAAATCCATTTCCCAAGTATGATGATATACTTTGGTTTCCTATTGGATTATATGTAATTTCAACAGCCAATCTTTCTCATAATGCTACTGGATGTACAATTTCTATTACTGGAAAAGATAAAATGAGTAAGTTGGATGGTACTATTGGAGGCACTTTACCAGCTGTGGTAGAATTTGCCACAATTGATGAGGTAGATGAGCAAGGAAATGTTATAGCTCAAATTCATCCAACCCTATATCAAATTATTGTTGAAGCAGTTCATCATTATGGTGAAGAGCCACTTGATAATATTTTCATAGATGGATTGCATTAGTAGGGAAATAAAATTAAATAGTACAACGGAAGTAAATCAATATTCTTTACCCCTGACTATTCTAGTTTTTCATATAGTCTTCCAGAAGATTATGCTGGTGATTATCATAGAGTTAGCTCAGATTAGAATATTGGTTATGAGTTAACTGATTTAACTTATCCTGGTGATAAACTACAATTAAACGCTGGCGAAACAGTCGCCGCACTTTTAGATAAAATAGCTAAGGCTTTGGGTAATTTTGAGTATTTTTATGATTTAGATGGAAAATTTCATTTCCAAGAAATTAAAAATTATATCAATACAAGAATTACTGAAAGTGATTCAGAAAAAGAAACTTATTTCCAAACCTATAATACAGGCATGATTGCCCAATATTTTCGTGATAGTGAATTAATTACTCAAATCTCGGTCAATCCTAAATTTGACAATATTAAAAATGATTTTATTGTTTATGGCAATGTTAATAATTCTGATGGAACTGGGGCTCCTTTAAAAATGCATGTAGCAATTGACCAAAAGCCAGATTTTAATATTGTAAATGAAATAAAACAAAAGACTGAACCTTCAGAAAATCTGCCTGTCCGCCCCGTGCCACCTAAGAAACCAATAGAGCCGTTAAAGAAAGATTATAAGACAGATGAAGAATATAAAGAAGCTTGCGCTAAATATAATGCTGCTTTATAGGAGTATAGTGAAGTTTTAGAAAACTATAAAAATGAAATGAAGGCTTATCCTTAGGATTTATTAAATTATCGTTATAGTAAAATAGAATTAAAAGATTTTCCTTGGCAAGAAGAGCTTTATATGCAAGCTTTGATTAAAAAAGAAAGTGGAACAACTAGTCCTTATTATGACGAAGAATTAATCGCTGAATGGAGAAAAGTGTATAATCCTGGCACTATGGACTGGTTTGTTTGGGCGGATAGTGACGACGGAAAATACTTTTCTAAAGCTGGGGGTTGGTTTGAGGAAACATTAAGAGTTGTTTCTTATGCTCCTCTCACAGACTGCTTTGGTAATAAGCAACCCGAACTGAGCTCCCCCAGTGATGAACCCTATCAATTAAATATTTTGGTTAGTCCTTGGAACCCTTCTTTTTATGGAGATACCTCTCAATTAACCTATTGGCTAGATTTTATTGATTTACCACAATATTCTGTTCCTGCTATTGGACGACGCACCAAAGTTACTTCTAATGAAAAGATTAGTAAAATGACTTGGCCAGAAATTCCTTAGATTATCTTTTACACAGGAGATACCCCTCCTGCTACCGAAGATAATTACGAGGGCTATTAGACTTTTCATCTTAGTGAATAGACTGTTGATTTATTCACTACCGATGATGCAAATATTACAGCTTTAGATGAAATAAGAAATTTAATTTCTTCACATTTGGTTTATAACTTATAGTTGTCTATTACTTGTTTTCCAATGTATCATTTAGAGCCTAATACTCTGATTTATATATATAATAAAGCTGCCGCAATTGACGGAACTTTTTAGATTTCTTAGTTTACTATACCCCTTGGCTATAATGGAACTATGTCAATAACGGCAACTGAAATTTTATCTAAATATTAATATTTATTTTTAAATATACCGATAGAGGCAATAAAATTTGGTATAATCATAATGGAAAAAGTCTACTAATAAACATGATAAGTCGCTAATAAAAAGATTGGGCCGTTGGTATAAATTTAAGTAACGCCATTATACAAAGGTATGATGGTGTATCTAATTGCAAAGGAGTGTATAAATAATGGAAATTCTTGAAATGTTATTTAAAGTTGTTCTTATTCCCGCCCTTGGAGTCCTTACTGCTTATGCTGTTAAATTTTTAAGAGCTAAATCTGCAGAACTCCAATAGAAGGTGGAAAATGATGCAGCTGATAAATATATTGCTATGATTGCGGCGACCGTTGAGGAGTGCGTCGTAGCAACAAACCAAACTTATGTTGAAGCCTTGAAAAAAGAAGGCAAATTTGATGCAGAAGCACAAAAAGCCGCTTTTGAAAAAACACTTGCGGCCGTGCTTAGCATCTTAAGCGACGATGCAAAAGATTATATCGTTAACGCTACTGGAGACCTTTCAGTATACTTAAGAAATTTAATTGAAGCATCAGTTAGTCGTAATAAATAATTATAAGCCCTCTCTCGCGAAAAATTTTTGCGGGAGAGGGCTTTTTTTTATTTAAATTTTAACCTGTGACTAGGCAAAATGAATTAAAAGGGTCTTATACGAAAAAAGTATAAGACCCTTTTATTTTTTTCCTCTGAAAAAATTCCCAAAAATTTTGACAATTTTGGGAAAAAGATTGGGAGGAATTTTCATAATACTATGAAAGATAAAAAACTTATAGAAAGGTGAATAAATATGTATCAAAATTATAACTATTAGCAACCAACCAATTTGCGGCAGCCTGGTATAGGACCGGTATCCAGTCCTAGCGTAATGCTTAAAGGCCGCCCTGTTAGCAGCCTGGAAGAAGCGCGCGCCGCAACCATCGACTTTGACGGTTCTATTTTTTATTTTCCTGATTATGCTAATCGATGCATTTACACGAAACAAATAAATATGGATGGAACTTCGTCATTTATGATGTATGAATTGAAGGAGATTCCGGTCGAAAAACCTAAAGAATACATTACTCGTGAGGAATTCGACACGGCAATTCAGCAACTTACTTCTTAGCTTGCTAAGCCGGCCCCTAAGCCAGCGGCCGCAGAGCCACCCGTAAAACTTAATTTTTAAGGAGGAAAAAAATGAACTATCCAAATGATTTAATTGATTCAATCAAAAAGGGAGCCAACCCTCAACAATTGGTAATGCAAGTTCTCGAAGACCGCATGAAAGGCACTCCTCTTGGCGACAATTTAATTAATCTCGCAAGAGAGAATAAAACAGCGGAAATTGAGAAGTTTGCCAGAAATCTCTGCGCCTAGAATGGTGTAGACTTTGACAAGGAATTTAATGCTTTTAGACAAAGTCTGGGGCTTTAAATAATATATTTTTTTAAAGGAGGACATTATTATGTTCAATCACAACGGTTCAGGTTATTCTCTTTCTGATATCGCTGCTGTTACTGGTTCTAATCGTAATGGCGACGGTATGTGGGGCGGAGATGGCGCCTGGTGGATTATCCTACTTTTCTTGTTTGCCGGCGGCTGGGGCAATGGCAACGGATTTGGGGGTAATGGCGGAGGTACCGTCCGCGAAGAAATCTCTTATGGCTTTGATATGAATGGCCTAGAGAATGGTGTGCGTGGTATTCAATAGGGATTATGCGATGGTTTCTATGCAATGAATACAGGTATGCTTAATGGATTTAATGGTATTCAGAGCACTCTGTGTCAAGGGTTTGCAGGTGTAAATGATGCTATTACTCAAAGCACTATCGCAGATATGCAGAGTGACTTCGGTCTGCAAACAGCAATCAATAACAGCACTGTAGCTTTAACCGCCCAGTTAAGCAATATGGCTGCTAATGATGCCGCTTGCTGCTGCGAAACTAAATCGCTTATCAACTCTAACTTTGCTGACTTAAATTACAATCTTGCTACTCAAGCTTGTGATACTCGCAGAGCTATTGCTGATTCTACCCGCGATATTATCGACAGTAATAACGCAGGAGTTCGTTCTATCTTAGACTTCTTAACTCAAGATAAGATTGCTAGCTTAACCGCTGAAAATCAATCTCTGAAATTCGCAGCTTCTCAATCTGCTCAGAATGCTTATCTGGTTAATGAGCTAAGGGACAAATGCCCAATCCCTGCTTATGTAGTTCCTAATCCTAACTGCTGCTACACTCCTACCTTCTATGGTTGTGGCGGCAATCTCGCTTAATTAATTATTGGAGGCCTAACACATGGAAATTATTGCTAATGCCTTACAGACAGTAGCCGCCAATGCGAATGTGCTCTTTACTGATACTGTAACTAGCGGTAATTGCTCCATCGTCCACAGAGATGATAGTGGACTGATTACTTTACGCGGTATTACTAATCAGTGTAGAGCGCGTTATAGAGTAAGTTTTGGTGGCAATGTCGCTATTCCAGAAGGTGGTACAGTAGAGCCTATTAGCTTTGCTTTGGCTATTAATGGCGAACCTGTTGGAGCTACTACTATGATAGTTACTCCAACGGTAGCCGAAGCCTTCTTTAATATTTTTAGCGCAGTATTTATTGATGTTCCTGCGGGTTGCTGCTCACAGGTGAGCGTTACTAACACAACTGCCCAGCCTATCGATGTTCAGAACGCGAATTTAATTATTGAAAGAGTAGCATAAGGAGGAAAATACGAATGGAAAAATTAAAACACATGAAAGAAGTCTTAACCAATGCGGTTTATGCAGAACTTGGCAATCTTAAAGACGCTGATACAAAAGAGTTGGGCGAAGTTGTGGATATGGTTAAAGACTTGGAAGAAGCAATTTATTATTGCACAGTTACAAAAGCTATGGAAGCTAAAGAACATCATAGCGGAGCTGAAAAATATTATTATTACTATCCTGAGAAGGATATGGATATGCGTCATTACAACGGAAACGGTGGAAATTCTTCCTCTTCTAATGGCGGCATGTCTGGCTCTTCAGCTCGAACCTATATGCCGATGGGTGATTATTATTATGATTATCCATATATGGGATATACTTCGCAAATGAGAGATTCTGAAGGACGCTTTACTTCTGGACGTGATAGTAGAGAAGGACGTAGCGCTATGTCCAGACGCACATATATGGAGTCTAAAGAAATGCACAAGGACAAAACTGTCAAAATGCAAGAGCTTGAAAAATATATGCAAGAACTGACCAAAGATATGGTAGAAATGATAGAAGGCGCTTCTCCTGAAGAAAAACAATTGCTTCAAAGAAAATTAACTACTTTAGGGGCTAAAATCGAACAAGTAAATGTTTGAGATTAATGGAGAAATTTGGAGGGTCTTTTTAGTCCCTCCAAATTTTTTTAAATTAAGAAAAAGAGATGGTAGTTACACAATTGGGGTGTGTGATGATATAGATAAAGGAATCTATATTCATAACCATCTAAATCCCGAGTTATTTAAAAAAGTTTTATGCCATGAAATTACCCATGCCGCAATGTTCAGTTATAATGTCGAATTAACAATCGAACAAGAAGAAGTATTAGCTGATTTAATTGCTACTTATGGACAAGAAATAATAAGAATTACAAATACTATTTTTTATTAGATAAAAAGAAAAAAGGGAACCTTATTATAAGGTTCCCTTTCTTTTTCTCTCTAAGTCCTCTAGAGCTTCTTCGTCTGTATGGTACATAGGAAGCGCGGAAGCTTTATCAAAAAAGCCTTTTCCTTGTCCATTCCCGCCAAAATGTGTATATTGTTTATAAATCTCTGATAATTGGTCATAGTCGCCATATAAAATATATCCTTGAGCAATATATTTTCTACAGAGTTGCAGTAATCTATAACGCCACATACTCATCATTTGGTCTTTCATATCATCTTCTTCTGAGATAATATCCATCAGAGTTGCTTTTAACTCTGCTAATTCTTCATGCAGAGGTTTAATAAGTTTTTCTTCAACTGTTTTAACAAGTTGATTTTCTTCTTGCTCTAACTGGAGTTTCTTGTATTTTCTATTTTCATTACCAATATAAACACATAAGCTAATAGCTCCAGTAGAGATAAGACTACATAGAATAGTGCTTATCATAGCAATTATATTCAACGATGACAACCCCCTTTTTTAGTTAGACTTATACTCCTCTTAATTATTAAAAACGGGACAAATCCAATTATTAGGATTTGTCCCGTTTTTTTGTTTTTAAAATGCAGATTTTTTGCGACAAGCATAAGTGCCGATACAAATAGCATCGCATTCATCTTGTGTTGGTTTTACTTGATAATGTTCGATTACATAATTTTGAGCATTGCGTTTTTGGTCTGCGCGTTTAGCACCTTTAATACCTAAATGTTTTTTCCAAGTGCCTGCTAATACGATTTCCGGGTCAAGCCCGGCCGCAATTCCATACTCATAAAGCACTCCGAGCACCTTGGCTAAAGTTTTGAAGGTCTGAACATTATTTATTACATTTTCTTGATATTGAACATCTTCAAGATATAATTTATCTATATTATTTGCTTCTACTATCTCTTGGATAGAAGTTTTTATTTTATGAAGTCTGACTCCTAGGTCGGGCATATCGTAAGTAAATTTACCATATTCTAAAAGAACTCCGTCTTCAAAAATCGCCCATCCTGAAGTTTTAGACGCCTAATCTACAGCTAAAATTTTCATTATTGGTTCTCCTGTTTAGTTGTTGAACCAAAGCCCCCAACCCTTTCCCCTTCAGCCACATCATCTTCGGTAATTTCATACTTTTTAATAATACCTTGCCCGATCTGATCACCGGCTCGAAGTTGGATATCATAGGGCGAAAAATTGATAAATTGAAAATAAATGTGCCCTTCATTATCAGGATTATTATAATAATCAGCGTCGATAATTCCCACTCCGTTAGCCAGTAGTAGGAGATATTTCAAAGGAGTAGAAGACCGAACGGAAAGTTCAAGGTATTGATCGGGATCAAGCTTACATTTTACGTGCGTTGGAACGAGCGTAGGGCGAAGGTCGTGATCTTTGATATAGGTTTGGACCTCACGCAAATCGAAAGTAGGAATATAGATTGGCATCCCGTCGGTTTTGATATACCAAGAAGGAACTACAATATCTTTACTTACTACAAAATCGTAGCCTGCGGAATTGGCGGTCTTCCGGACGGGTAGCCTGGCGGCCGCAGGTGCTCCAGATACTAATTCAAATTTAGCGGCCATTAGTATACCTCGTAATTAACTTCCGCCTGTATATCAGGCTCTTTAATATCGGTAAACACTTTAGTCATACTAACCTTGTAATAATGACCTACAACGCCTTCGCCTTTAACCTTAATATCTTTCTTTTCACTGCTATACTTGCTTAAAGCGTATTCCTTGGCAGCCTTTCCTTCTTCAATCAACGCTTGAACTTCTGGTTCAGAATCTGCTCTATAAATTTCAGTTGTTTGAATTAAATATTTAGACATTTTAATTTATACTCCTTTTACCTCTACATTAATATTTTCGTTGGAATATTTTAAAGCTCCTACTTTACAAATATCCTCTGCTATTTTTTCTCCATATTCTTTGTTTCCAATTAAAAGAACATTATTAACATCATATTTATCACATATTTCTGCTATAGCGAATGGTAATTCGCCAAAAGCTGAGTCAGTGATTAGCTTTGGACTAGTATTTTCATCTTCTAATAAAAGAATTTCTTGATTTAAAGTGAATATTGAAAAATTACAAATTATTCTTTTCATTATTTCGCCACCCTCACAATTCCTTTATCATAATTAAACAAATACAAACAATGCATTGTGTCGTCTGGGTCAACTACCCAAATTTCAATGGCTTGATTATCTTCTGTTTTTGTAACAGAATAAATTTCTCCAAGGTCAGACGCGCATTGCAATACAGCATTGCCCAAATCAAAGAATTGAAATTCTCCTTCGTCGGCCATATTGAATACTGTGAAATAAGATTTTTTATGATTTAAAAGCATATAATAAGAAACATCTGTGGAATAATAATTTAAGATAGTTTCTTTGGCTTCTTTAATTTGTTCTCCTTTAATAGGGCCTTGCTGGCGAAGAATCTGTTCGTTCATATCAAAAAGAGATAATTCTAAACCCTTACCATCGGTTTTAACTTCGAGGGGGCGCCAAGTATATCCATCAAAGGCGTATAACTTATCTTCGTCTTCAATATAAACCGCTTCACCAACTGCATATCTATTTACTTTTTTTGTAAAGTTTTTTAATTGTTCCAAGCTCGTAAACTTACCAACATAAGTATTAGAAGACTCGGATTTATTTATATGGGCTTTCATATTTTTAAAACCTCGCAATCTTTTTTTATTTTATTATATCATATTTATTTGGACAAGTCAAGTCCCAGATGATTTGATTTGAACTACCGCGAAGCTCTAAACTTAAGTCTTTTTTATCTTCTTCAAAAGGTCCGTCAATGATATAATCGACTAAAAACATAATAGTCAATATATCTTTATCTTTATAAGTAAAATCAGTTAAACGATAGCCAGTCCACAAATAAATTTTAATATCTGGAAAAGCTCTTCTAACTGTTTCTATAATATCTAATACTACTATTCTATTGGAAGGAGCTAAAGGCTCTCCTCCTAGAATAGAAAAGTTTCTTTGAACCCCGTTTGCGGTTAGGGACTCAAGGATAAATTTCATTTCCTGGCCGGTGAATTCAGTTCCGCCTTCAAAGTCCCAAGTTTCTGGGTTAAAGCATCCTTTGCACCGATGCGGACATCCTTGAACGAAGAGGGAAACGCATACTCCCTCTCCGTTCGCCACATCATTAGGATTTATTTTTGCATATCTCATTATAGATGAAGCACCCTTTCAGCAATTTCTTCTGTGCGGCCTTGATTCCAGAAATTGCTTCCTATATAACCACAGGTTCTCCGGGCGACATTCATAGTATCCTGATTGCGGTTGCCGCAATTAGGACATTCCCAAACGAGTTTTCCGGTCTCTTCATCTTTGACGATTTCAATCTCGCCGTCCCAGCCGCATTCTTGACAATAATCAGATTTAGTGTTTAATTCTGCATAAATAATATTATCATAAATAAACTTAATAACTTCTAAAACTGCAGGAATATTATTATTCAAATTAGGAACTTCCACATAGCTTATAGCTCCTCCTGGCGATAGTGCTTGAAACTCAGCTTCAAGAGCGATTTTACTAAAAGCATCTATGGGTTCAGTAACATGAACATGGTAGCTATTGGTAATATAATCTTTATCGGTTACTCCGGGGATAATACCAAATCTCTTTTTTAAACACTTAGCAAATTTATAAGTGGTGCTTTCAATAGGAGTGCCATATAGAGAATAATCAATATTTTCATTTGCTTTCCAAGCCGCGCAAGCATCATTCAACGCTCTCATAATTTTCAATCCCAGTTCTTTACCTTCTGGCTCAGTTAATTTTTTACCATTTAATCGGTAAACACATTCCCATAAACCAGCATATCCAAGAGATAAAGTAGAATAACCATCATATAATAATTTATCAATGGTCTCTCCTTTTTCTAATCTTGCCAAAGCTCCGTGTTGCCAGTGAATAGGAGAAATATCAGAAATAGTGCCTTTCAACCTTTTATGCCTCTCTTGGAGAGCCTTGTGGCAAAGCTCTAAACGAGTATCTAAAATATTCCAGAAATCTGACTCATCAATCGCACTGCAAGCTACATCGACCAGATTGATAGTAACTACTCCTTGGTTGAACCGACCGTAATACTTAGGCTTGCCGGGCATGTAATTCTTAGCGTTAGCTATATTGTTGAATCCACCGGTTGACCTGTCAGGGGTTAGAAAACTTCTACATCCCATGCAAGTATAAACGTCTCCTTCGCCGGACTTCTCGCCTGTGGATAGTTTTAACTCTTTCATAATTTTTTCAGAGATATAATCAGGAACTAAACGTTTTGCCGTGCATTTAGCAGCTAATTCTGTTAGATACCAATATGGAGCATCTTCAGTAATATTATCTTTTTCAAGGGTATAGATAAGTTTAGGGAAGGCTGGGGTAATCCATACACCTTTTTCATTTTTAACGCCTTTAATTCTCTGCTTGAGAACTTCTTCAATAATCAAAGCTAAATCTGCTTTTGTAGTTGGGTCTTCAACTTCTCCCAAATACATAAAAATAGTTACAAAAGGAGTTTGACCATTGGAAGTATTAAGGGTGTTGATTTGATATTGAATAGTTTGAACTCCCTTGCTGACCTCTTCACGAACTCTACGCTCGACCAAATCATTAATTAGGAAATCGCTATAGGAAGGATATTCTATAATTTCTAATTCTTTAATTACATCTTTTCTAATTTTTTGTCTTGATATATCAACAAAAGGAGCCAAATGAGCT
>JAEIGA010004499.1_pt1 | contig 21571 bp, 24 predicted proteins | sample 9270691 | NCBI WGS metagenome assembly JAEIGA01 (sample SAMN17057246, study PRJNA624740) | gut metagenome | biome: biome; isolation source: fecal sample | host: Bos grunniens | place: China: Xizang | collected 2019 | reverse complement strand
TAAGGGGGAGTATCTTTACAGTGAAGATAGTGAAGATTTATATTAACTTATAAGTATAAGGAGGGATAAAAAGAATATATAAAGAAATAGTTATAGCTGGATTTCACTATCTTCACCGGGAGGTTTTTTGGTAAACTGTTTTTTAGGCAAAAAGGAGGCCTAAATGAGTTTCAAAATTTACTGCAATACGGCGTTGCTGCGCACCCCTCAAAATGCGAAAAAATACTCTGCCGCCGTGGATACTTATTTCCCTACTGCGATGGACGCATGGAAGCAGGCCGGCAATCTCAACCGGTATGACTACACCCCTATCTGCTTTAAAGGCGGAAAAAGGGACGGCGCCGGATTTGAAAGCTCCTCTGTTTTGGCATTCGACTTCGACCACATCTTCGACACCTCTCTGCTGGATCACAGCCCGGAAGAAGCAAAGGCCAAAGTGGAGGACGCCCTCTCTCTAACCGGCTCAAATCTTGCATATTTGGCCGTCCCTAGCCACAGATTGAATGGAATGCATATCTTCCTGCCTCTAGACTGCGAAATCAAGGACAGCGGCACTTATGGCTCGATTTTCCGCTATATCGTTTCTACGCACCCCCTGTTGGATCAGCAGGTTAAAGACACCGGGCGCTTTTTTTATGCCACGGCCGTAGATGATGATGTGTTTAAAACCTATACGGTTTTCCGCCGGAGCGCTCCCCTAAAGGCCGGATTGCTATGGGCGCAGCTGCAGGCCGAAAAGCGCAGGGCGGAAAAGCGCAGGCGGAGGCAGCTTAGGCAAAAGAGGAGGCGCGATAATGATTGCTTTAAAACTTGCACTGTGGATTGGGACAGATGGGATTTTTCTGAGGGCCATAGGAATGACAGCCTCCACAAAGCAGCCTGCTCGATTTTAGGCCGGCATATGCCAAACGCTTATAAGATGTGGAAGGAGCAGGCCGATAGCGTAGGTCTGAGCGAAAAAGAGCTGGCCGCCATATGGGGTTCGGCCGTTAAATTCATAGGATGGGAGGGGTAATGCCCGATTTGCAAACTCTGCTTTCAAAGGCGAAAAACGGGATCGCGATCACGCCCGGAGTTTATTCCATTTCGTCCCCCCTGGCCATTCCGCAGCCGCAGGAGGGGATATTTGACTTTTCGCCCATGCCCGGCGCTATTTTCCATGTAGCCGCAGGCTGCAGCCTGTTTGATTTGGCTGCCCTGCCTCAAGGGACCGGTTTGGCCATCCCCTGCCTGTTTGTGAAATTGGAAGAGGGCGCCTCATTTGCCGCCTCAAATTCCTCCCGCGCTTATATCGACATGCTGCTTTGCGCCAGAAAAAGCAACGCGCCCAGTGCTGAGGAATTTTTAGGTTCGGCTTTGTGTGGAAGAATCGTACAGGCTCTGATAGAATAGAATCGCTATTCAAAGCTCGTATAACTCCTTATAAAGTTGTCAAATGTATAAAATCCGCTTTCAGCCTAGGCTGGGGCGGTTTTTTACTAAGGGGGGAAATGTTAAACGGAATTGATATATCCAATTTTCAGGCCGGCATTAGGCCCGGAGAGATGCCGATTGATTTTGCCATAGCGCAGGCCTGCTTTGGAAGGGAAAAGCAAAGCACCTTTACCGCTCAGATTGAAAGCGCTCTTTCAGGAGGCAAGGAAGCCGGCGCCTATATTTTCATCACCGGCCAAGAGGGGGAAATCCAAACCTTTATCGACGCCGTCAGGCCGTATCTGGGTCGCATTGTTTTAGCCCTAGATTGGGAAAGCGATTCCAATAATGCATGGGGCAATTTGGATTACCTCAAATCCTGCGCGCAGGAAGTGATTAGCCAAATCGGGGTAAAGCCTCTTATCTACACCATGGCCTCAGCATACGGCCCGGTAAAGGAAGTGGCCGATTCTTTAAACTGCGGGCTTTGGATTGCGCAGTATGCAAATGATAACCCCACTGGGTTTCAGAGCGCTCCGTGGAATGAGGGCGCCTATGACATGGCCATGTTTCAGTACTCTTCCACCGGCAGGATCGCAGGCTGGGCTGGCAATTTGGATTTGGATTTGTTCTACGGCGATCGCGCTGCATGGCAGGCTTACGCTCAATTCGGGGGCATAGCGCCCTCTGTTTTGGAATCTAATGCAAACCTCTTGCCTAATGGGAAGAAAATAACCCTAGCAAATACGGTAAATCCTAACCTCTTTTTGATAAGCCACAATGGCGGCCTGCAGATGAGCGCCCAGCCTATGCCGTGGACGGTGCAGAAAAATGACGACAATTCGGTTTCTCTAGCCGATCCGTGGGGAAATTGGATAACCCTCCCGGAAAATGCCCGGAACGGTTCGCTCCCCTCTGTAGTTACCGGAAACGGCCAAAAATCCCAGCGCTGGATGGCTTCTCCCTTAGATGGCGGCCTGCAGATTACCAGCCTGCAAAATCCCGGCTTTAATATCGATTTGCCTGGAGGAAAAGACTATGTAGGCGCGCGGGTTCAAGTGTGGGGGAAGTGGAATTGCACAAACCAGACATGGAAATGGGGCTCTTATATAGCTCCTTCCAATATTGAGGCGGGGCGCTACTGGTTTAAGTCCGATGGCAAAGACGCCTACCTCTCTACCGATGGCAGGAGGATTTTCATAAGCGATGAGCCTTACGCCTGGACGGTTCAGAAAAATGAAGACGATTCGATTTCTCTGGCTGATTCAAAGATGGATTGGATTACCGTTTCGGGAAATAATGCTTACATCACCATTGGAAACGGCCAAAAGTCCCAGCGCTTTTCCCTTGCAGGGCAGGAGATTTTGCCTATAGACGGCGCGCCAGCGCTTTTGGACGGCGCCAAGTTCTTCTGGTACAAAGTTGAGTCCAATCCGATTAAGCACGGCATGGAAACCGGGAAAAAGTACGCACTCAAACTCAAAGAAAGCGGCCTAAATCTTTACATGGGGCCGGCGGGAATCCTACAGGAAGAGCCATTTTATTGGCAGGCCCTCTCCCACTCTCAAACCGTTTTTTCTTTGATGGATGCCTCTGCATGCTGGCTGACTTCCGCGCCTCACGCCCATAAACCTCTGGAAGACAAAATCGGAAACGGTTCAATCTCTCAAAATTGGCAAACGTACCCCGGAGGCGCCATATCCCCGGCCAATGCGCCCTTTATGGCTGTAACTGCTCCAAATATACCTCAGCCTAAGGCAAGTGCTTCCCTAGTGCCCTACAGCGGAGAGGCGGATTTGAGGACGGCTTTTGCTTTCGTACCTGATAGGATTAGACCAGTTGAAAATTCCATAAAGAAGGAGAAAGCAATGCCGGATTCCAATCCTAGAGTAGAGCCTAAAGGCGAACCGGCGGAAACCAAACCAGCAGGAGCCAAGCCTGTGCCTGAACCTAAAGAGGGGCAAAGGCATGAGGAGGCCAAAAAAGTCCATAGCTTCCTAGAGGGGAAGCTGGCCTCTGATGTAGCCAATACCGTAATTCAAGACGTCAGAGGAGGGGAGTTAGGGGAAGATGCAGAAGCTGTTGCTGACAAGCTGAGCTCCATGATTGAAGAGGCTCTGGGCAAAAAGAAGCTGAGCCGCAAAGCTATTCGCTGGGTATTTGCGATCGCAATCGTGATTGCTCTAGCCTGCATAATTTTGGCTGCCATTTCCCTAGCCGGCCCTCTTCCTAAATGGGTAGCAGGCCTTTGCGCACTCATAGTCGGTTCGACCGGAATAGGGGGCCATGCTTTAGGCATAGCGGCTTCCACTAAGTAGGCAATATGGGCACTATACAAAATTATTTTGAATCTCAGGGCAAACGCGTCCCGGTATTTTTGAACTCCCGTTATACCGTCACTTTCGAGAATGCTTCAGACGAGTTCTTTGACGCCACAGTTTCAGGCGCCTCTGCTAATTACGATAAGGCCGCCGTAGCAAAACTTTGTGCAGGCGTTACTGAGGTAGTCAAAAGGCCGGCCATAGCTTTAAGGCCGCGGATTGTAAGCCTTGTGAGAGGTTCTACTGATAAAGACCCTGAGCCCGATGCTATGTTTTACTTTGATAAAGACGCCATGGCTGCGCTTTTGAAGAGCATTAAGGAAAACATAACCCAGACCTGCGAATGGGTATCTAAAGGGGCGAATAGGCCGGATTGCCACGTTTACACCAATGGGATATTGTCCGATTTGCCCGTGATTGTGTTTCCTAACAATATGAAGCAGTTTACAGGATTTAATGAATCCGGTTCGCCTTTTATAGAGATTTCTAGGGACGGAGTGACTTTCACTTTAACCCAGCTGGATGTGAGGGAGAATGGTTAGCGTAAAAGACTTTGCGCTCAGATACGGCTCAGGGGCTGCATTGACTTTGACTATTACGCCTGTATCCGAACCTATGGATTTAGGGGATATGGGGCCTGCAGAGAGGGCTAATCTCCTCATGGCCACCCCTTCCAATTTCAACGATATGGCTTGTGCAGCCCTCACCGGGGTAGAAAAAGGATATCTTATCTCTTACTTCCCGGATGACTTTGTAATGAGCCTCAACTGCACTTCCACCTATGCCTGCAGAAAAGCCGGCGATCTGGTTTCCGGTGCGTATTCCCTAGAGAGCTTGTACGTATCCGGGCGCTTCCTTCCTGAGCCTGCCACCTTTGACGATCTGCCTGAGATCGCCGATCTGGAAATAGGGGAAAAGAAAAGGTTTGGCAGGGTAGAGCTGCTAATGGATTCTCCCACCTACGCAGGCCAGCCTGTTTCCCTAAATCAAACTGAAATAGCGCCGGACGCCACTTTGCAAAGTGTGAGCGGGAATGTGAGTATCAGAGCCGATTTTGATTTCAAAAAGGCCATCATAACCCTTCCCGATCCGGCAGCAGGTTTTCAAATGGCCAGAGAGGGGAGTGGGCCTAAATTTGACTTCCTATCCGCTTCGGTGGCAGATTTTGTGGCCTCTCTTTTTGTGACTCCAAATGCAGTCCTCACCCCCCTCTCCAATGCTTACCTTAAAAATGTGGATTCGGATTTCAGTTTGGATTACTATTCGGCCGAACCTAGCGCATTCCTAACCCTTACCGGAAATTCTTCCCAGTGCCTGATTAACGTACCGGCCTCTGCAGCGGCTGAAGTCTTAGGCGGCATTCCTTTGAGCGAATCTACGACTAAGGAATTTAGGAATGGCGCTGTAGTGATGAATATTAGAGAGATTAAGGCGATTTAATGGCAGGCAATTTTTCTGACTTGCTGGCACAGTTCGCCCCCTATAGCGGGGGGGCGCCGAAAGTAAATGCCACCCTTGAGCTGACATTTGGAAGCGGAACCACAGTCGACGGATGGCCTAATGACCGAAACGATAACGAGTCTTTGGCTTTTAAAGCCCTGTGGGAAGAGAAATTTGCCCATGAGGGCATTCGCCAAGCAGGGGACGCTTTTCCGCTCCATCTGCCCTGGAATTCTAAAAGCACTGTAAATATTGAAGTTACCTACCCTCTAGGCACTTTTCAGGTACCTTTCACTTCCGGCGCCGGGCAAAATAGGGGGATTTTGCCTCTGTTTACATTGGTTTCCCCTCTTACCATCACAGTCTCTTCATCTGAATGGGTAGTAAATTACGGTGCAGAGCAAGATGCCCTCAATACCCTCTCAGAGGGCGCTACCGGTTCAGATGGTGCTTTGTCATGGAAGGTTACAGATCTGGGCGTAGTGGCTCAAAATGGGATTGTCTATCTGGATGAAACCAAATCTGAGGTAGAGGGTATAGACCCGCAATTGGCAGGGCAGATTGCCACGGCCACCCTAAAAATGGATTTGCATGCCTGCAGGGATTTTGGATCCATAATCTCTGAATATGGGCACCCCACGCCTAGGGAAATTACAATTGCGGCGCTGGATACAGTTCCTGCAACCGATTTGAAACGCAACCTCGAACGCCTCCTCTATAAAGCCGTCGTCGATGAATTGGATGGTGTTTTTGAGGGCATTGCTGCAGATTGGAAAGCTACCGGGCTGGTGGCCAAAAACGTTTACGCCTTTAAAGAGACTGTGCACAGCACCCTATCCCCTCAGGGCGCTTCGGATGAGTGGCACTCCACTTCCATGAGTTTTGCTTGCACTGTGACTTTTAATGCAGCCTCTCTCCCCGCCCTAGGGCTAGACCCTCAGAGCACTTCCGGCGCCCTGCCTACAAAAATTGAGGCCTGGGATCCAAAGCGGGTTGAGTTTTCTCTAGCAGACATTACTTTATCTAGCATGGGAGGTAATCAATAATGGCAACCCTAAAAGAGTTCGCCTCTAATCCCAGCACGGCGAAGCTTGAATTTGACATATCCGTTTCAATGCCGGCTAGAACGATTCCCGGGACGTGGCTTAAAGACATTGATATGTCCAGTTTTACCGGTGATTTAGGGGAGGCCGGCACATGGAATGAAGTACAGGCTTCGCTATGGATGTATGACATTGTAAATCGCCTGCTTTCCCCAAATGGCGTCCGTTACCTTCCTTCCCGTTCGTTCATTTTGGATGAGGGCGCCTCTATAAGCGCAAACCAGTGGACCTTTGAAACCCATTCCACTTTTAACCAGCGCGGAAAGATTAATTTTGCCGGAGACCTATCTCAGGCCAAAGTTTCTGATGTGCAGCTTTCAATACATGTCAGCAAAGGCAAAGAGGCCATAGACAACGCCCCATCCTCTCCGCTTTGGGAAACTGAACCCAATACGCCGGCGAAAGTAAGGATGATTTCCTGCACTATTGAAAACGTCATGGTAAACGGCGCAAATGCGGAAGAAATCCAGCAGCCCGGCGAGGGGGAAGAAGAGAATCTTAACGCGCCTCTGACAATCCGCGGCAGATTGGAATATCGAAACTGGATTCAAACCGATATCGACGTGCCAGCGCTCTCACAGATGGGAGATAATTCCCCGGCATGGCCAAAAGCTTTCGTCTATGACGTCCTCTCGCGCGCTATAGGCATGGAAATTAATGAAGCAAACTGCGTATTTGGACCGGGAAATATGCCGGGGCAGGGGGAGTGGCAGGTAAATTACCCTGTTTCCCAATGGCAAACCGAACCTAACGGCGCCGAATCTGTTTCCTGTATAGAGGCAAAGGTGCTGATAGCGCTCTTTAACCTTCCTCCCGATTCCCTTCCGGTTGAGCTTAAATTCAAAAATGCCGGGGATTGGTGGGGGATAGAAAAAGGCCTCGGTTTGGATATTACATATAAAGGAAGGGGCGCCTAATGCCTTTTACCATTGCAGACGCGCTAAAGAGCGCTCATATGACTGCCTTAGACGTCAATCAGGTTCAAGTTCAGGTGGATTTGACCGTAAAAGCCTTTAATTCCGATTCGTCCTTTGGCGACCTATGGGGGAATATTGCACATAATAGGGCCCCTACAGGCGCTTTGAATATGAAAGATTTCATTTATGCAGTGGGGCGAATGGTGGGGGGCCATAGGGAGTGGAAGTGGGCCGCTTTAAATTCGCCGGATGAAAACAGCTACCGCCTGCTTTACGGCCTTAGCGAAATCCGCACCCTCCTCTCATCTTCGCCTCTGGAAGTGGATATTTCAGCAATCCGCGGCGATTCATGGCGCATGAGTTCAAAAGGCGACATCACTATCTCTTACAATGCCGCTCTAAACAGCGATCGCCTCATGGGAGGAATCAGCTCCTCGCCTTTTAGAGAGGAAGTCCTGGCGCTTTTCAACGGTTCGGGCGGAGGGGGCGCAGAGGGGGGCTATTCTTTTTCAGCCATTAAACTTTATACAGATAATGGCACGGTGCCTCTAGACGCTCTAGAAACTCAGGGCAAAACCTCCATGCCGGAAAACGATAATAAAGCCTTTAGTTTTTCGCCCTCTTTGCGCTACAATTTTGCGATCTCCTTAGAGATGGACCAGTGCAGGGAGTTTCCTATGGTTTCCGGAAATGGGCACGCCGGCCGTTTATGGGAATGGCAGGGAGCGCTAGGGTATTGCCCGGTAAAGCCTATAACTGCCATAAGGAATAGCTGCCAGCCCTTTGGCGGCTATTTGGCAGACATTATGGCACAATCCTCTTCCGATAATGTCTATTTGCACATTGACAGAGACCCCCATAACATCAAACCGAACCAGATTAAAGATTTTTCTCAGAAAGAGGAAGCAATCCTTTCTCCCGGCGGCCTGCAGTCAACCGAATGCATAACCAGCGGATCTCTCATCTTGTACGGTTCGGCCGGCGGCGCGCTGCTCAATTATTTTGTAGAAAACGGCACCACGGCGGGGCCTAGGCGCTACGAAATAGAAAACTGCTTTGCCCAGCCTATAGATGGGCTTAAAGTAATCCTTTCCGACTTTGAGGCAGAGGTGGAGCAATGACGCTTAATGAACTTTTAGAGCAATACGGCTGGGATAATCCGCTTTCCTACACGGCCCGCATTGTTTTTCAGGGTGGGCAGATAAATTCCGATTGCATGGAACAGCTGGGCGGATTTAATCCTTCCCCTAATTACCCGGTAAGCGTAGAGTCAATCTGCAATTTTATTAATGATGTTTACGAGGCCGAGCGCGGGAATCCCGTGCTTTTCCCCCAAAACAGGACTTCTAAGGGATTTTTCGGCCTAGACGTAGACGAATCCTCCGGGCAAATCCTAAGCCAAAACCAATGGCAGATTAGCGCCGGCGCCGTTTTTACAAAGCAAAACGTAAGCGCCTCCGCGCAGATTAGCCCTATGGACATTTCCCTGCAGATTTCATGCATGGGCTCTGACCTCAGAAATAACGGCGCTTTTATACTTGACTGCACCCCGGATGAGGCGATGGAATTTGCCCCCGGCTGGACCGTTACGATAAGCGATGTAAAAATCGGCGATAAAGATGTCTCATCTGCGCCCGGCATAGAGGCGCCTATGGAGGAAAATGCGCCGGCTGAACCTTCTACGGTTTCCGATGTACTGGCCCAGATAGCCGGTGATTACGCGCCTACTGCCATTTCACTAACCCTGCCGGGCAAATGGACCTTCCCGGATTCGGTAAATTCAACCCTGCTATCTGCAAAGGGCAACCTTTACCACTTGACTGAGCCTAAGGCGCAAATGCTGGGCACTATTTTGGCAGCTGCCGGCTTAGATCCCGGACAAGCGCAGAACTGGGCGGATGAATGCCAAAAGCCCTCTTTGCCGGGATATTTTGAGCTATGGGCCTCCAGCGAAGGGGCTCAGATAGAGGCTCTGATAATCGAATACATAGGGGGCGGCGAACCTACGTTGAACCTGCTCTTTAGCAAAGACGGATTATCGCCCCTAGGCAATTTGGCAGTGTCTTATGATGACGGCGCCTATGCTTTTGACTTAGAGAGTCAAGACACAAAAATAACCTGCCGCATTTTCATTGGAAGTGAGGAATAATGACTTTATCCGACAGCTTTATGCAGGCCGGCGCGGATGCGGCACATATGGTTTTAGGCGCGCGCTTTGAAACCTTTGGCGCTGAAATGAATGAAAGCAGCGGCCGCGCCTTGACTAGGAAGCCCTTCCCGGTAGACCCTAATATTTTTGCCGACCCCGCAAAGCCTCTGGGGAGGGATTTGGCCGGCACTTTGGCCTACATGGTTCCCCTTTTCAAAGACATGTACGACAACTCAAATCCCCCTCTGCTGGATTCTTTTTCCACTCAAGAGGAAGATGTGCAGGTGTGGTTTCATGAGAATGGCAATCTTTGCCTAGCCGGGCCCGATCCCGACGGCAAACCCTGCTTCTTTTCATTCATGCCTCTTGAATTTTCCATTGCCTTTGATATGACGCGGGATATGTTTGACAACCATAGAGGCAGGGATTTTTTGAGCAGGTTCTCAAGCAGGGGGGCTAAAGCCGATTTTGGCAATGGCCTGAGCATTACGGCCGTGGCAATGGATTTTTAATCCTGCATGGCTTTGTAATGATTAATTAGGCAGCGCTGCCTATCCAATTCCCCCTCAAATGGGAGTAAAGAAAAAATAGAGTCCATGATTGCATCCAGCCGGTTGTGGGCTTCTTTTAATTTTGGAGGGATATGACCCGGCCTGTAGATATCGGCAAGACTTCCGGGCAAAACATCCCTAACCGCTTTGATTCTCTCCCCGGCCTCTATCAACTCCTTTTTTCGCCCATCTGTTAAGTGCGACAAGGGAAAAGTATTCCAAACCAGATTTGATAAGCGCAGCGAAGTTGTTAGGCGCCCACCAATAGCCCTTTGCCATGCCATAAACATCAAAGATTCCGCCACTGAAAAAGCAAAGCCGACATCATCTTCGCACCAAAAAAGCGCGTTCGTGCATTCTTTTTTCTCTATAGCGCCCCCTGCCAGAAAATATTCCCTTTTCTCAGAAAAATGCCTAGGGAGCCATAAAAACCTGTAATTTTTTGACCGCAGCCCATGGATAAATTGATATGCATTTATGCGCCCTTTAGTTTCTCTTTTCCCCGCGTATAGCGGCGGCAAACCGTTTTTAGGTTCGTTTTCAGGTTTTACCAGCACAGGGGGGAGTAAAAGTAGGGAGTGGGGGGAAATAGGATTTTCTACCGGGGATTGAGTGAGGCAGATGGCATTTACGGCTACGTCCGCCCCCGGCTGCTTCCATTTGAGGCCGTCTTTTCCAAATTCAATATGCCAGCCGTTGTTTAAGAGCGGGCGCCATAAGGGATAAACATTGCTGCCCTTAGTCAGGGAAGAGGGGGAAATAAAGCCGAATCTGCCGCTTGAGCCGGATAGAAAAGAGGCCGCTTTCAAAAACCATGCAGCCGAATAATCCGCCCAGCCTCTTTTATGCAAACCGAAAATCTCTTCCATATCTTCCGCCTGCTGTTTAGAGAGGGAATTTTGGCCTCTAAAAGGCGGGTTTCCTACTACTAGAGTAAAAGCATCCGGAGCAAACAAAGCGCGCCAATCCATCCGCAGGGCGTTCGCGCAAACGATGTGGGCCTTAGGGAGGTAGATACCCGCCTTTAAAGCCGCCTCTTTTTCAATTTCAATCCCATAGAGGTTTTCCTCTTTTACGCCCTGCCCTTTAAACCACTGTAGAAAATTTCCGGTTCCGCAGGCCGGATCTAAGACTTTGATATGCGCTATATCCCCTGCGTCAAAATTGCCTAAGAGGGCATTTCCTAAGAGGGATATCAAATCCTCCGGAGTATAGTACTGACCGCTTTTCTGCCTATCTTTTTTGCTCTTTTTGCCATCTGAAAAATCTAGCCGCATGTTTCCATTATCTATAATGAGAGTATGCAGAAACTAGACTTGAGAAAAATGGATTGGGATTCGGATCTGAATGCCTACAAATGCAAAGGAAAGATTTCAGATCCCGGCCTTTACCGGTCCGATCAGGGTTTGATGAATTTGGAAATAATCAGGGAAGGAAATTCCATAAAGAGCATAGCCGCCAAATGCGATCCCAACCCATTCGATAAAACTGCAGCCTAGCGAATTTTAAGGAGGCCAAAATGAAAAAAATACATCTCTCTACCCACTCCCTCTTAGGGCCCCTAGAAAAGGCGGAAGGCGAAAAAACCATCGACGAATGGCTCTCTGAGGCTCTAAAAGAGGCCTAAAAAATGTAGCCCGGTTCGGCAATGTAAAACATGGGCGCGCCTCCAACCGAGACATTTAATTTCGAGGCCTCCAAGGTAAAAGCGCCCGGAATGCGCGCAGCCCCCTCTGAGGTAATGCAGTTTTTGACTACCAGCCTTTTGCCGATGTTTTCCGCCTCAAAAAATCCGCCTTCCTGAGGCACCATGAGGGGGTTCCTCTTAGGGATATACACAAACATCTGCCTGACGCCATCGGTTGCCTGTATGGTTTGATTGTCAATGTCGATTTTTTTAGCCTGCAGTATTAGCATATTCTTATGATACAAAATCCCTCTTGCCCATGCCTTTTTTGTGTTTTAAGCCGCATTGCCTCCATGGATAGCGCGGCTTCCTGCTTATTGGCCGATTTGCCGGAAAACATAATAGCCGTAATGGGAAATAAGGTTGTAGAGCCTGCAAACCGCGCGCAAATGCCGAAGATGGCGCAAAAAATCCTCCAATCTTCGCCCCATTTTGAAAAAGGATGGGAAATAGCGCCGCGCATTGACGGGCAAATCCATAAGCCAATCTATGTGAACCGGGAAGCCGCGCCCGATGGAATTTCCATGATTGAACTAATCCTGCCGGCAAAAATCAAGGTGCCCATTCCACCTCTAAAGCATAGAAATTCCATTGCAATATCGGCGCCGAAACGGTAGAATTAAAGCGAGCTTTTAAGAGGGAAAGCTCAAATGCCATATATATATGTTGGATAAATCTCCACTTATTTGGTCTCCTTTAAACCCGGTTCGCCCCGGGTTTTTTTATAGAATGAAAACATGCAACCGGAAACAAATCAAATCCCTGCTTTTTTGCCGGGAGACATTCTGCAAAACTTTCCTGAACCGTTTTATTCCCATACCTCTTCAAGCCTGCTTATGCAGATTACGCGCGCCATTATGACGGTTTGCGATTCGGTGCTCCAAAATTCCCTTTCACAGCACCAGCTGGGCGCTTTTTTCTCCCAGTCCTATGCCTCTTTAAACGGATTTTTAACCGGCCTTTTCGACATCTCTTTTAATGTGGATCCGGCGGAAGCTGCGTTGATTTTACAGGGCCTGCAGGCGGGATTTACTTTGGAAGGGATAGAATCTTTAGCCAAAGGCTGCCTAGGGTGCGGGGTAAACGTGGTATTAGACGGGCAGGTTCTAAAAATAGCCCCCTTTTTGCCTGCACCTGCCCGGAGGCGCTTCCTGTTTGAATGGCTTTTAAACCGGATTAAATGGGCCAATGTGCAAACCGTTTTCGAGCCGCCTTTAGGGACAAAGGAAACATGGCAAAACCCCCTAGGCATTACAGGCTCTTCCCAGCTGCAGGCCAGCACGGAAAATGCGATCGCGTTTTCAATAATGCAGGCGGAGGCATAAGAAAAACCACTAAAATGAATATGAAATCCTAAATTTGAGAAAGGATAAAATCATGGCTTCTTTAGGAAAAGGCGACCGCAAAACAGGCCCGAATCTTAAAAACGAGGGGGCGGCTGCAAACGAAAAGCCCTCCCCTGCACCTGCGCCGGCTCCTACCCCTACCCTCGTCCCTACATCCGCTCCTGTAGATTCCCTTTCATGGGGGAAAGTTTATCAAACCGTAGGGGCCGTGCCGGAAGAGGGTATGAGCTACGCCCTGCCTAAGGCGGACTACCGCCATGCCTGCTACGTGTGGAGCGTACCCAATTACGAAGTGGTAATCCCTGGGGAGCCTTACTACCGCCTACCGATTAATCATTCCATGCTCTCCGCTTTTGGCTTTTTGGATACCGACACTTTAGACGACGTCATCGCAGTGGCCGATTGCTCGGATTGGAAGGCCTATGTAAACGGCCGCGCCTCCGGAAAATGGCTCGAAATGCAGCCGAGGATATTGCAGCAGGCTGTGCCGGTTCAATCCACTGCGGCCGCCCCTGCGCCTACCGGGTGGAATTGGGCGGACTGCACCAGCATAACGGGCTGCTTCATGATCCAGCCCACTGCCAATGCTTCCGGCGATGCGCAAACGGCAATCGAGTATGCGGACGATATGGGACCTAATACCCCTAATTCCAGCGGCCCCTCTAGTGACACTATCAATGCCCTTTGCCCGGCTTTATCCCTCCCTTCCAGGCCAAACGGAGGAGCGTTTTATAACGGCCTAGCGGAGTGGGAGATTTCCGACCCTAATCAGATACAGGCTTTTGTCGCCGCTTTGGGGTGGACTGACAATAAGGCCGTCCTGCAGAAGCTCTACTCCTTCTATAAGGGCAATACCGATCCATTTAGCGCTGACATCCGTCTGGAAGGGAATGTCCTACCCTCGGCCATGGGCACTTACAAAGCCTCTAACGGCACGGTTTTGTCCTCTTCTAACTGCGCTTTGTCATTTATGCTCATGCGGGCACTAAATCCCTCCATTGCCAAGTTCGCCCAGTAAAAAGCCATGGCTTACAACCCGGATAACGATAAAAGCCGCGTAGTTCCTGTGCCCGGCGGAGGCTTTGAGGCCATAGACAATGAGGGCAATAAAAAACGGTTCAGAACCGAATTTGGCGCTATGCAGTGGCTTTGGAATAAAAACTGGGGCCGGGTGCCGGGGGATAAGAAATATGACCACGATATCGTTAAGCGCCATGCCACTTATGCGCAAGTGCGGGCAAAAGCGCACCGGCTTCTCGAAGAAAACGATGTAGAGGTTCATAAGCTCAGCCACTACCAGTGCAGGGCTTTAGTAGCCGGCGATCATGATTTGTATGTGACTACCGTAACAAATAAGGCCAGAGCCAATAAAAGCAATCCGGTGTTTAAAGATACGTGGTTTTGCACATGCGAGTGGGGACAATGGTGCAATTCGGGGCACAGGCCGCATGACGGGCCGGATAGCACAGGCTCTGTGAAAATTCAGAACCGTTTTTGCTCGCATGCCTACGCAGTCTTTATGGTGCTCTTAAATTTCCGCAAATACGGTATCGACATCACAGGGGAGGAGTTTCCAAATTATGGCGGCCGGGTTTGATGAGAGCATGCGCTTTTTAAGCGTGGAAGCCGTGGATATCACTTTTTCCCGGATTCCCTATGAGGATCGCAAAGAATGGGGGAAAGCGGTTAAAGAGTACGCGCTGGAAACCGATTTTAAGGCCGAAAAAGGGCCAAACGGCACCCTATCCCTAACCTATTTCCTAGCGCCGGAACAATTGGATATTCTTACCGCAGGGGGCATTTTTAAAGCGGCATGGGCGCTTCTGTCCCATTCGGCCGTCTTTAAACCCTCTTTAAACCAATGGCAGGCCGGCCCCTTTTCTTATGGGGGGATAACCTGTGCAATGGTGGAAGTGAAATTTGTAGTACAATAGAGCCGGACGGAAACACAAAGGCACCGTTCAGCTCGACAAATTCGATCCATAATGCGGCCTCTTTGCGGGGGCCGTTTTTTTATGCCTATTCTCCGCCTGCCAATGGGCCCGGATCGTAATTCATGATGCACATATAAAACTGGTTTTGAATAATGCCGTTTTGGATAGCCTGCAGGCGCTGGTTTTGCATAAAGGCGCCGCCCCGTCCATAAAATCCGCCTGCCACCATGTCAACGGCGCCGGTGAGGTCGAGCTGCTGCCTTTCGTAGATTGAGAGCTGCTGCTGGAAGGTTTCAGTGAGCTTGTCATACTCTGTTTTCCACTTGTCAAAATAGCTGTGCCTATCTGCATAAGCCACCCCCACGTCTCCATGGATATCCGGAGTTTCAAGGTAGCCTATATAAAACCTGTGAACCAATTCGCGCAGGGCCGCCGTATAGAGAAGGCCATAGTAAAGCGGCGGAAAAGTGTTTAACGAGTAATTTGTAGGCTGGATTATCTGGCTTTGAAAAACCTGCAAGGCAGTTTGCGCCGCCTGCGCTATGGTTTCCATCGAATAGCGGACTTGAATATTTTCCGCCAGATTTGGCTTTGAATTTCCATAGGAATTGTCATGCAGCAATTCAAGGGCGTGGAGGATGCCGGTTAAAGTGGTTTGGACCCCGGTATTCAGGCTGCTCCACAGGGGCATAAAATAGCGCGCCATGAAATACTGCTTCCATACCGGCTGATTATTCAGAAACCATGTCAAAACTAGCCCTGTAGCCTCCGTTTGAGCAGGGAGGGTAAGACTATAGAGCCCTTCGCCGTTTTGTGTCACAGGGAGGGGCTGAGCGGCTGAACCGAGGCTGGATTGAATGCCGTTCTCTGCTGAGTAATTCCACTCTATCGACTGGATATCGGCCGTCACGGTTTTTCCGGCAGGGAGCGCCCCCAGATTTATCCCGGTGCTAAAAGGCCTAAGCAGGCTGATTTCCGTGTATTCATTCGTACCAAAAGCCTGTGTGACCGAATTATCCGGTATGGTTATCATTTTTCCCCCTCTCTTTGCAAAGGGCCAGAAGAAAGCAGGCCAATCCGCACTGCAGCAGGCAATGGGAAGGGCTGTAAAAGTGGGTATGGAAGAGGCCCATGATTATCGTGTCTAGTATGAGTTCCCATGCGTAGAGGGCGTAGCAATAGCGCGCGATTGCGCGTTTTTTAAATAAAAAGAGCAGCCATGCACAAGTGATGAGAAGGAGGATGAGGCCCATATTGCAGGCCTCGATTGCCAAACCCAGCCGGCAGCGCAGGGAAAATTGAAAAACGGCCTCGCAAATGAGGCAGATTGAGGCCGCACAAGTCCAAAATGTAGAAACCGCGTCAAATAAAGTGCGCTTTATTCTTTTCATCTCTCCATATGAACCGTAGTTTGAATTTCGCGGATAATCTGGCTGAGATTTTCTACAGGGACTGCGAAAACGAAATTAAAGCCAACCGATAAGGAGGTGGCATAAATCTTTTCGTTAGGCTCCCACGGCACCCCCTGCCCTTCGTCATCAGTGCCAAAAGTGACGTCCCCCCGGTTTAGCTCCATGCGGGGATACCCTTCTTCGGCCATCCGGTAAAGGGTAGCGTCGAAATTGTTATATCCGGGGTACGCTTGCCGGCTCAAAAGGAGTGTAGCAATGCCATCGGAAAGGCGATCGCGGCCTAGTGCGTTTAAAGCATAGATATCGGTTGAGAAAGTGCCTTTTCCTATGAGCCCGGCCATGTTTTGAGTCATGGAAATGTTATCCCAATGCGCTTCGTTTATAAGCACGTCTATCCGGAAGAAAGGCCAAATGGTTTGCACGTCCGGGTAAGAGGCCAAAACGATGTCCTTAGGATTGATGTTAGAGACTTGAGGGTTTAGGCTATTCCAAAAATCTTGAGTAAAGGCCTCTTGAAAAGCCGTAACCAATACCCTCTTAATGCCTTCTTTAACTCCGGTAAACATCACGCGGCCTCCGAAGTATCCACTGAACCGTTTACGGTATTGAATCCAAATGAGACATTTATGTAGTTGAGAGGCGCCTGCCATGTGGCATTGAATGAAACCAGCACGGTATCCGGCGCAGAGGGCGAAATCTGAACCGAAATATCCGAATAGCCTGCAATCACTCCCTGATCCTGCTGGGTTTCCAAGTAAAGCGTAAGGGAGGCCTGAATGGATAGGACGATGGAAGAGGTGGCAGGCTGGCCGATATAGGAATCAAAGAGGTTCTTTACGCTCTCTTTCAGATAGTTATAGACGCCGCCATAACTCCAATCCAAAAGGGAAGACTGCCAAGTAGTCAGAGCCTGCCTTATCTTATTGCTCCCATTGGCCGCATTGATTACAGTCATGCCGCTTCCGGCCAAAGAGTTCATAGCGCTGGGCGTGAGGCTGGTGTCGTTTCCAAATCCGCCTAGGGTTTGATTTGTCAAAGTGGCGTAGAAAGGCGTATTGGCATTAAGGCCCGCTACTGCGCAGGCGTAGAGATAGGGGGGCAGGGGTATCCCTGTAGTGGAATAAGCCTCCATATTGCCAATCAGCATAATCTCAAAGGAATTAATGCCGGCCGCCAGAGTCTGCATATCAGAAACGGAAGAAAGATCCGGATCGCCCTCGGCTAGGCCGTAAATTCCGCGCCTCATATTGCCGGCCGCATTTCCGGTTTGAATAGCCTGCGTAAAAGAAGAAAAATCGGAGCTGTCAAATCCGCAGGGCACCAGCACTGAGATATCCTGCTCCCCATTCAAAGCCGTAAGCGCGCCGGATAGGGTTTGATTGGTGGAATAGACGGGGGCTATGCATACGCTGGGCGCGCCATTGTTGAAAGCGTAGTAGGCGGCCGCTGAAGGCACGTTTGCGATCTCTCCTGTGGAAGTGAAAGCCGGCCCATAGAAATTCAGGACCGATGTTAAATCAAACCATTTTAGGGGCGTGAAGAAATTAGTGGGGATGTACTGGTATGTGAGGGTAGCCAGCGCATTAGTCAGGGAAGAATCGGAAATGGTTACAACATTTCCGCTTACGGTAAAATCGGTGCCGCTAGTGAGCTGAGTGCCATCTGAAAGGGCAATAGTCAGAGTGCCCGCCTGCAGGCCCGCGGCATTGATGGTAATAGTCGAACCGTTGCTTATTACTACGTTTTGAGTTTTTGTAGGCAAAGCCGTGAGGTTGCACACTAAAGCAGTGGTGGAAGGGGTTACAAAGGCAGTCGAACCGGTAATAATGGCATTGCCGTTTACAGTAATCCCCGGAGCCGTATAAGTCATCTTTTTTCCTTACCCCCCTTAATTGGAAGTCATTTCCAAAGTGCGGGTGTATTCCATATCAACCGAATAGGAAGCCACGGCCGCGCCGTTGTCCGCCTGAATATTAAAAGCCTGCAGAGCGTTTGTAATGACTACGCCCTCAAACAGGAGGATTTTTTCCGCATTGTTTGCGCCGTTTAGAAAATGATATTCGAGCTTCATAGCCCCCTGCTGCAGTTCGCCCCTGAGCACGTCTACAAGGCTGGTAGCCGAGGGGAAAGCGCCATTGAAAAGGCTGGCGAAAAAGCCCTGCTTTAAGAGCGCGTAAAATTCGCCGTTCATCTTCCCGGTGCCTACAGCCTGAGGGGGGATGATGTTTTCCGCAAAATAGTCGTCTATGGTGCGGATTGGTACCGATGAGCCCAGAGGCGGCAAACCTTGATTTCTAAGGGAGCGGATTAGGCCTAATTGCGCTTTTTGCCCTCCGGGGGGCGTTACATAAAGTTTTCCATAGCCGGCGCCAAAGATTTCATAGGCCTTGGCCGGCAGGTTTGTAGTAGTTATTGCCATGATGAGCCTTAAAGAGTGTCAGTCTGATTGTTAGTTTGCCAGTTGAGGATGGAGAGGGCCTGGAAAGCGGCCGCCGCAGGCGTAGGGAAGGAAGCATTAAAATTCATGCCGTTTATAGTAAATCCAAACTCATGGGAGCCCGGTACATTGAAAACGGATACGATGTTTGCCCCATCCGAATATTGCCATGAGGCGCCCAAACCTGAGCGCACAAAATTGTCAACCTGAACCTGCGGGCTGTTTTCATCGGCCCATTTTTGAGCGTCTAGGAATGCACCCTCCGGAGAAGGCCAGCCATCCATGGAATAAAACAGTGCCCACGATGACGGATCGCGGACCTCTGCAGTGAAGGACTTTCCCCAACCCTGAGAGCAGCCTATAGCAAAGCCTTGATAGGAAGAAAAATTCATAATTCCATTCTACAAAGGGGAGCTTATGCAAACTGAATCGTAATAGGGCTCCTCTTCCCGGCTATCCTCTGGCAGGCTTTGCGCAGTATGGGTTTGATGTCCTCCGGGCAATTTTTGAGAAGAAGGACGGATTTTAAGTCATTAGCAAAGATATCGCCTTTTTGGAAATTAAAACCTGCCAGATATGCAGCTAAGAGGGCTACACCGGAAGCGCTGATAGGCGCCTTTGCCATGGCCTCTTCGTCATTTGCCTTAACAGCCTCCCGGATCGCATCGGATTCCGCCCCTCCATGGGTGGATTGATGGGCTACTCCAACAGGCGTTTGAATGTCTATGGTTTCCGGGGCATTATCCACATCAACAGCCGGCTGCGCCTCTACTTCGATTACCGCCCTTTCCTCTTCCTTTTGCTTTTTGGCCTCTTCCTCAAGTTCCGGCGTCACCGGCGCATTGGCATTAAATCCGCCCTCAGTGTTTACGCCGTAGGCCTGCTTTTCTAGCGCTAGTGCGGCCTCCGTATCGGTTTTCAGCCTGATTCCCATAACCACATTGGCGCCCCTAAAAGCGGAACTGCCGCTGCTGCGGATTACGGCCAAATCCTTAAAGTGCAGGCGGATTTTCTGGGCCATAAGGCGCGCATTTACCTGATAGAACCTCTCGCCGTTGAAAGAGGCCCATTTTTCAAAGCGCATAAAGAGGCTGGTTAAAGGCACCATCTGATCGGCCTCAAACTCCACCTCGGAGTTCATAAAGGAAGTGAGCCAGTCAAAATCGCTAAAGTAGCTTTCGGTTTCGGCCTCGATAATAGGCGGGGGAGTAAGCAAAAAGTCTTTTTTGGCAAATTCCATAGCGCCGCGCATGGCCCAGCCTAGGATAATAGGCATTTCCTTTTTGACTTTTTCCGGAAGGTGGATGTCGGAAATCACATCCATATTCGGCTGGCCGTTTTTGAGGGTAAAGGATTTTTTAAATTCTATTGCCCTTAGCCTGCGGTTGACCGCCCTATCATCAATATTTTTTACCTGCGGCAGGTAATTTGAAACCATGTGCAGGGTGCATTTGTTTTTAAACGTAAAGGGCCTTTGATATTTCTCTTCGCCAATAATGTCGTCATTGCTCACAATGAGCTTGAGCGCGTCATCTGAAAGCCATGCCACCTGCCCTAATTCGCCGGTAATGCCTATCCTCTTTCCAAACAAGCGCGCCTGCTCATGCCTTCTTTCGGTAGCCGTCATAGCAGTAGTGAAAATCCTAATGTCTACCTGTGTGGCGGCATATGAACCGCAGGCAGCAGCAATGTTATTGAAAATTTCGCTTTTTCCGGCTCCGGCGGCGCCGTGCCACATATGCAAAATAGGCGCCTGCACAGGCCATTTTCCATAAAGGGAGGCGCCGATGGCCAGCTGGAGGTAATCCCTCTTTGCTTTTTCCGGCACGTCTTCCTCTAAGAATTTCTTCCAATGGGAAGTTTCAAAGTGCTTTGGATCCATATCGGGGGCTACTGCAGTGCAAACCAATGTGAGGCCGTTGTCTTTGCTTATCAGTTTCCCGGTAGCCAAATCGTAAGTGCCGGCAGGAGTGCAAAGCTGCATATCGGCCGGAGAGCAGCCCTGCGTATCGTCCTCCCCCTCAAATTCGGCCACGTTGTGGTTCAGTTCGGTGCGGATGCGCTTTGAGGCGTTAAATTTTGCACCCTGTACAGTGGATAAGAGCCTTATAAATTCAGTATCAGCGGCCACTTCCGGGAATTTCTCCGCGCACTTGGCCTGCATTGTGGCGAACTCTTCCATGAGGAGATCGGGGCGTGCCTGATTTTTGGCCACCTCATAGACGTTCTTTTTCTTGTTGTGCTTGTACCACAGGTTAAATTCATCAATCCAGATAAAGCCTTTAGAGCCTATAAACTGCGCCGCCTTTTGAACCCAGCACATAAAGTTCTTGCGATCGCACCTAAGCTCTTCCGGCACATTGGGGCTCCAATCAACAGAGGCCCACATTCTGCAAAGAGGGGCTACGTCTACTCCCACTGCCATATCCGCAGGGCCGCTTCCTTCTAGGCTCTTGGTGCCGGTCATAGCCTTAATCTGCTTGCCGGCTTCCACGGTGCCCTTTTTTACAAAGACCCTGTACCACGCGGCATGCAGCTCCTCGATTTCTGCAGGCGTGAGGGAAAAGCGATCATTTTCGATGGCATGCAGGCGCCATTTCATGGCCTCATGATTGATAAAGCTGCCCGATGGCAAAGAAGGGGCGCCTTCATCATCTTTAGGGAGAGGGTTTCCCAGATAAGTTTTTTCCGCCATTTAGTCTCCTTAGATTCGTGACCTTAAACAGTTTACCAAAAAACCTCCCGGTGAAGATAGTGAAATCCAGCTATAACTATTTCTTTATATATTCTTTTTATCCCTCCTTATACTTATAAGTTAATATAAATCTTCACTATCTTCACTGTAAAGATACTCCCCCTTA